>Ga0098035_1000918_pt1 | contig 14542 bp, 15 predicted proteins | sample 3_EtaG_FD_75046 | JGI IMG/M metagenome (GOLD analysis project Ga0098035, IMG submission 75046) | Marine viral communities from the Subarctic Pacific Ocean - 3_ETSP_OMZ_AT15126 metaG | ecosystem: Environmental > Aquatic > Marine > Oceanic | place: Pacific Ocean | collected 2015-01-07
AGTGGCTCCGACATCGTTGGCGCTGTGGAGATTGGATCGAGCTTGTTGGTTTGCGGCCAGTCTTGGGCAACCATATTAAGTGGCGCTCCATCTCAGCCCCGGCCATTTGACCTTGGCCCCGGTACTGGGGCGCAATCGGCTCGTTGCCTCGCAGTGCATGGCGGTGTTGCCTACGCACTCGGTAAGGGCAAGCTGTGGAGAGTCGGACAAGACGGCAGCTACGACGATCAATTTAGCCAACCCATTCATGATCTCTTGCCCACCCAGGGCCGGGTAGCTGTGGTAGGTGCGCTGTCTTCTTTGCTAATCATTGACGAGCAGAGCGACCAAGTGCTGCGGTTCCATTTCCCAACACAGTCATGGGCTATCGAGGAGCGGGATGCTCTTGGAGTTGGAGATCAAGGTACGGACTACTTTGTTGTTCACCAAGGTTCCGGGGGATACTCCAAAGGTAGTACGGTCTATGGGGATGACGTTGCAGCCAATACGGTAGCGACCTCCACCAGTGCAACCAAGGCAAGCGGAACCACCTTGTCGAATGTTACGGTTAATCCCAATATCGTGGTTGGCACTAGGGTGCTGGTGGTAGATACTGCGGGTGTTGAGGTTACAGCTACGGCTAGTTCCTACGATGCAGATACGGACATATTGACTGTGGTAGGGGAGCTATCGTCCTTGTCCGGCACGGCTAATGCTTGCACGATCTACTATGGAGTAGGGCCGACAGGCATGATGATAGACACAGGTTGGTTTGCAGCAGGTTCGCGCAACAGCGACATCTCCTTGCTAACTGATGTAACTTCCGGCAGCTTTGATTTTGCTATTGCCGGAACCGACACTCCTGGCGATAGATCAAGTCGCTCAGGGTTGTCCTACGCCGACCTCGGCAGTGCTTATGAGACTACAGGCACTGGTGGTCGTGGGCGATATGTTCGTGCTGTTGTGCGAAATCGTACTGCACAGGCAGCTTCTCTCGGACACGCAGAGCTAGAGGTTAAAGTTGAGCAACAATAAACGACACAGCCCCCCGGACAAACTGCGCGACGGTTTGCCTTACCACGGATCGACGGTTGATGAGGGTGTAGTCCTTCGCGCCCGATCCCGTGGCGAGGGTGTTCCTGTTGAAGTTGCTCCTCCTTTTGGCGGTCCTCCCCGCCGTGTTGTTTCAGGCCAAGGCGATGCGCGTTGGGCCGCTGGTAAATTATCCGTTACTCCTACTAATGCCCCCAAGGGCAAGGAGTTCACCGTTGTTGTGGAGCCGTAAAGATGGTTAAAAAGATTCCCACCCAAGAACAAAACGTCGGAGCCATGCAATTACAAGCAATGGCTGACCGCGCCCAAACTAGGGGCGAACTACGCAATCCAATTATCGAGCAAGCCCTGATGAAGGCTGCGCGTGAGCAAAGCCAAGCTGCGGTTGAAACCACAGAGCAAGCCGTCGGGTTAACGGGTGCGGCTCAGGCTGGTATGGCACAGTTGGCGCAACTTGCTGCTTTGGGGCAAGCCTCTATGCAAGCTCGCGCACAACGAGTGCAACAGATGCAAGCCTCTTTACAGTTGCAAGCGCAACTCCGAGGTCAAGTTGCTTCTGTTGAGGAGCAGCGTTACCAAACCAATCTCCAGCATGAGCAATTCATGGCGCAGCTTGAAGCGCAGGAAGAGGCTCAGAAAGGTAATATGTTAGCGAGTGTTGCCGGGGGCGCGTTGGCCGCGTTTGCTGGTGGGCCTGGGTTAGCAGCAATGCTTGGCGGTGGAGCAGAAGCAGTAAAAACTGGCGCTGATCTTGCTTCTACAGTTGCTACAGGAGGCGAGATGTTCATGGGTGATACTGGGCTTATGTCGGCAGCGGCAGGTACTATGCTCGATCCCGAATGGATGCGTATGGCTGATCTCTCTAAGGCAGGGTATCAATTCTAATAAAGATGGCACAAAATCAACCTAACGAACTCGTCCAAGGTCTTGTAGATGCCATCGCGGGGGGCGCTCTCGCAGGGCTTTCCCTAGAGGCCCAGCAAGATTTCTTGACCCCCTTCCTCAAAGCCCAACAAACTAGGGAAGGGCAGAAGGTTCGCGCAAAAGAGAGGGCAGCGGATCTTGCTATTCGCAAAGGGGAAAGGGCAGAAGACTTTGCTTTTCGTCTAGAGGGCCGCGATATTACAAAGAAGGAAAGGGCCGAGGATCTTGCTTTTAAGCTAGAGGGTCGCGATATTACAAAGAAGGAAAGGGAAGAAGATAAAAATTTCCAACTGGGGCGAGATGCAGCGTTGCGAGAGCATCAGCTTGAGCTAGAGGGTCTTAGAAAGAAGGAGTCCAACAGCACAAAGGCTTTGAGTGTCTATTCCCAGTCCACAGAAGCTTTGGCAGCAGCCGCCCTTAGTATAGAGGATTTTGATATCCAAATAGAGAAACTGGATGCGCGAGCGAGGGAGGACGAAGCGTTCACGCCAAAAGATTATATGCTTTTTAATCTATTAATGGGTGCTAATAGGCAAAGTGTGGTGGATAGACTGAAAGAGGCCTCAACAACAACATTTAATGAGTACGTTGACAATGAAGACTATGGCAAAGAGTTTCTCCGAATCTTTGAGGATAACCCCCACATTTCGGGTCAGGTTAACAAAAAGCTAAATGTCAGTGCGAAAGGTAAGACCCTCAAAGGTCTTGTGGATGTGTGGATGGCAGATAAAAAAATAGATGAGGAAAACGGCATATTGTATGATTTGCCTCCTATAGTAGGAGAAGTAGCTAGTGCCTACGAAAGTTTTGACAAGACTCCTACGGGAAAGACAGCAGCCGCTGCGCTAGAGCTTCTTAGCGATGTAAGCCTAGAAACCTTGCAAAAAGAGGTGACAGCTATAAAGGAAAAAGCCTTTAAGAGTTCTATTATAACGGACCTACGCGCCAGCTTCCCTTCCGAACTTCAAGTTGTATCAGATTCACCCGTGGGGGGAATAGAGGATTTACCCCCTGCACCTACAATAGACTTCGCCAGAGAAGAGCTTTTTGTTCCTAACAAACTTGGAAGTCAGGCTGATCGTACAAAATTCCCTCTTAAGATCGAGCCTAGTCAAGCTATACAACTCGGCACTGATGTGTTCCAAGAGCTTGGTCACGATGAAGGACAAGCACTGTTAAGAAGGTATGCCGACCACGGAATCCTGGTTCCTAGGGAAACCCGTATTAGGTTCCTAGAACTAGCGCAGCAAACAGAAGAATCTCCGCTTGAACCCGCCCCTGAAACTGCTCTAAGCACATTTAACGGCTTGCTGGTTGATTCTGAGGTTCGGGAAGGTCTAAAGGATCGATCTGTCTCGAATAGTGTTTTTATTGGGATGTTGAAAGATTCCAGCGCCCCTAATGAGGAACAACTAGAGGCTGCTGTAAGAAATAATAAAAGGGCGTTAGCATTAGCAGAAAAAATGCTCGCACAATCCCCTGAAAGTCTTATGGGTGCAGAAAGAGTTGCCGAGTTAAAAGAGGCAGGAGATAAACTTTCAATAGAGTGGGCTACTTCTAAGGGTGACATCGATGACGCAGGTGTGTATGAGTACGAGTCAGCGGTTATTCAGTTGATGCTTGGCATTGATACGGGTGATATTGCGTTCAATACTACAGGAGATTTTTCAGCCCATTTCTTCAGTGGTAATGTTGAGCTGGAAGAACAAGTTGACAAAATTTTCGACCAAGGGCTAGACACAGAAGGCATCCACCTTGCTTTGATGCGTCTTGCACCTCAAAGCAAAGTGCTTGTCCCTGAGGGCGCTGGGGTGGAAAAAAGGCGTGAAATTGAAACTATTAGCGGCATCATTGCAGGACGAACTAACAACTTAATAGAGGATGAGCAACCCTTAGAGGATTTCCGACTAACTAGCCCTTTCCGGGGACTTGCCGCTGGTCACATTCTCTATGAAGAAGCGAAGGAAAGTGTTGACGATTTGATAAGAAGTGGCAGCGGCCTGGGAGGGCTATATAAGAAGAAGCGAGAGTTGTCCAAACAGTGGGAGGAGGAAACTCCGTACATATCCTACTCTGCGTTGTTTGGGTATCATGCCAGTACATATAAACTTAGCAAAGCAAAAGGAGGTAGAGGAGCAGTGAGCCAAGCGGAAATTGATAAACAAATCAAGATTAGAAAGGAACTAGTAGCTAATCTGTCGCAAATTGATGCAGAAATCAGAAAGTTGGAAAGAGAGAAATAACTCATGGCTAACTGGCTAGAACGCGGAATCAACGCCACCATCGGGCTTCCGTACCAACTCATCACCAGAGCTTGGTACGCGATGGAAGATGACCAAACCGAGTTGTGGAGTAAGGAAGGTATTCTTGCCCCAGAACTTGTTCCATTGATTGGCGCGTTTATGGGGGATCACTCCAGGGCTAAGTATGCCTCGGATATTTCTAGAGATATTTATGATAAGAAGTTGAGCGGAACTCAAGGGTTCATCCTTGATACTCTTTTAGACCCTAGTACCTACATGACCTTTGGTACTTCTGGGTTCTTTAAGGGACTTGGTGCAGCAGCCCGAAACCTAAATCGCGCTGGTGGGGAAAGTAAGCACGTTCGGAATCTTATGGTAAAACACAAAGCCGCAGGAAGTAGCTATGACAAGTTTGTTGAGGAGTTAAAAACTCTGCCAGAGGCGAAGACCAACCGAAGAATTAAGAAGGTCATTAACATGAATAGGGGCGGGTTCGGCACTACAAAACAAGCCGAGAAAACCCTCACACGGAGAATGAAAGACGCTGGCGAAGAAGTTCCAAAGGACGTTAAGATAACACTAAAGGATGTAATCGAGCAGGGCGAAGTCGAAGAGCTTGCGCTTCAGTTTCCATTCTTAGCCTCAAGCCGTATGGTTATTGGGGGCGGGAAGGTTGGTAAGTTTCTAGATACTATTACTCTTGGCCGACTGAACAAACAGCGCGGTTGGTTTTCCAACTTTGGTAAAGCGTCGTTGGCCCCAGCTAAGTTTGTTAACGATTATCTAGCGTCACCAATTTTGCGGTCCACGGTTATACCCGCAATGGACTCATTGTCCGGCCACAGAGTATCTTGGATGGGCGCGTTCTTGTCAGGCCTTGGTAAGAAAGTAGATCCTGCTATCAAAACTACTTTACAGGGGGCAGCTAAAGCCTACGAAAACTTTGCGGAAGGAGGCAAAAAGTTCTTTCAGGGGGACTTTACTTTCCAACGCGCTGTCAGGGCAGCTAATGCGCTGCACCCTGAAGCTGGAACTTCGGCAACGGTATTCCTTAGTGCGAGTAAGAATAAAAATAAGCAACTTGCCGAACTTATTGGTGTCCCTGAATCGGTTATCGCTAAAGAGATCGATAGTGGTAAAACTGTAGATGACATCCTAGCGGAGCAATTTAACTTCACTGGCACTACAGAGCAGATGAGGTATAAAATGCAAGCTAGAGCGGAAGGCGTAGACCTTACGGATATAGAAGCTGTAGCTAAGTTCGATACGAAGCTTCGCAAGACTTTTATAAATGACAGCGATGTAGATAATATTAGCGTAGATTATGGGATTGATGATTACATCAAGGTTCGACGCGCTGGGATCAAGCCCGTGCAGTTACGCAAAATTATTAAGAAGCACGATGGGGATATTCAACGAGCGTTTGATGAGATCCAACTCAGCCTATCCCCTGCGATTGATGCCAACTCAGATGTATACAAGGCTTACCAGAAAGGCCAACTAGATATTGGTGTATCCTCCCAGCTACCTAAGCGATATGAATATGCCCCCGGTGCAGTGAAATTGGCTTGGTTGAAGGGAAAAGAATTACGAGATTCAATCTCTCTTAAACTTGATCCGCTTGGCGGCGCTAGTGTCAATAAGGTCATCAATGAGATGGAGTTTGAAGGCCAGCGCCGACTGGACGCAGCGTCTAGATCCGTTTATCAAGATACGCGAGAGATCCATAGGGATATGGAAGCTCTGGTGGTTGAACTAGATACGGTCACTAATAGGTCTGAGGTTAAGACTTTTGATGATCTAGATAAGGTGCTTGGTATGCACCAGCAAGCTACCCCTCAAGTCGAGGAAGTTTTAGCAGTAGTCAGGCGGTTAGATACTGCTACCGGCAAAGCCGCAAAAACTGAATTAGCCAACCTTGACGAACTTGTAGAGCGCATGACTAGCGCAGCAGACCTAGCTAAGATCGCAAGCCCCAAGATGGACGATGCAGCTAAGGAACTCATAGAATTGGCTGACGAACTCCGTACATCCATCATAGACTTAAAGAGTTCAAAAAGTAAGATTAAACTCTCAGATGATTTCGGAAGTCGCTTAGAAAGTGTAGGTGAGTTCATCCGAACCACTAATCACGAAGCTTTGGAGACAGCACTTGGAATTACGACAAGGCACTTTGGGGTAGTTAGAAGTAACCCGAAAGCCAGGGCGCTCTTGGATAACCTTCTAAAACAAAACGCTAAGTTGGCTAGGTACGCCAGCGGGTTGGGCGCAGATGACCAAATCGCCTACTTCCCGCGTCTGTTCGATGGAGATAAGCGATCCGCTCTTAACCGACTCTTCGACAAGGCGGGGGCTGCTGGCTTAGACAACCAACTTATCGAAAACCTTAAGCGCCGTGTTGCGGCTCGTAACCTCACAGTGCAAGATTACAACGAGTTACTGATCGAGGCTCGTAAGGTCGGCATTGGCGATGATGTTTTTGAGGAGACAGCTAAGTTCCTACGCATTGATACGCCTATTAACCCCGAAGCACTCAAGGTTGCAAAATCAGTGCTTGGGCGAAAGATCCTTAACGATCAACCCTACCTATCGGATCTTATGGAGGCAGCTAAGAAAGTGCAAGATCCGAAGAAGAAGCAAATCATAGATAAGGCGATCCGTGACGCAACAGCGCCTATAGATGAATCCTGGTTATCTGCGTTCGCGCACCGATCCAACCTAGCCAAGCGCCAACTATATGCCGAGGACTACATCGACGGCATTCTCCGCGAGGGCAACAAACATACCGATTCTCGCTTAACGCTTATGTCAGGCACTGTTAACAAGGTACACCGCGTTGGAGATGATACGGTCATCGAGCTTCAAGTTGGCCCTGGGGATATGCGCTTGTTGAATGTCTCCGAGATGGGTCGATCAGGTATGGGTGTACGCAATATGGGTAAAGTTTCAAAAGGAAAGACAGTTGGACAGCAAGCTGTACGACACCAAGTTCGCGGAACTTTTCCCAAAGGCAGTCAAAGTATGGCTAGCATTCGTAAAGGTGAGAGCATCATCCTTGGCGAAGCAGGACTGACCAGCCGTTTGCTCGATAACACAATCCCTGCTTTAGATGAAACAAGGGCGTTATGGAACTGGTATGATCGCACAAATGCCCTTTACAAAGGCACTCAAACAGTGTTGAACCCTGCGTTCTTTATTAGAAATACTCTTAGTAACTTCTTCCAAACCAGAGCAGCAGGGGGAAGCATCCACAACTTTGGTGCAGCACAACTGGTTGCTGCTAGGATGCTTGGCAGACTTCCCGAAAACACAGCCATTTCAGGTAAGTACAATATAGCAGGTTTTAAGTCTCGTACTAGAGCAGTAGAAAAAATCAAATCTGATGCCACTAATGTAGACCTCGACGCTCGTATTGCTAGTCGATTTGATGATGGGGCTGAACTTATTCCTATTTACCAAGCAGGTGATACCCCTATGGGAGAAGATGACCTATTTAAGTTTTTCGCAGAGCGAGGACTCTTTAACGATCTAAAAGTTACTGAAGAACTTCGCGTAGCGGGTATGAATCCTGACCAGTTTGTTGCGGCGTTAAAACGTGGAGATGAATCAGTAATGGAAAGTATTCGCGATAGCGCAGCAGCAGTCGAGATTCATAACCGGCTGTCGGCTGCTATGACACTAATTCTGGATGGTAAATCCCCAGAGCTTGCCCTGAAGAAAGCCTTAGATGTCCACGGAGATTATTCCAAGTTGTCCAAATTTGAGCGTGATTGGGGCCGCAGACTTGCTGCGTTCTATACCTTCTCCCGCCGAGTGCTTCCACAGATGGCAAAGTCCATCGACAAAGATCCTAGAATGCTCTCCACGATTGCCAAGTTGTCCCACAACACGGACTGGATTGGTGTGGATCAGTACGGCACTCTGAAAATCGAACATGAAGGCTTGGAAATGAACCTTAGTTCCATCGCCCTACCTGTGGAAGCTGCGGCAATGATCGTTGGGACTATTGATTCAATTAATAGTTTTGCGGGTATAGAAGATGATGTTACACCCCTAGGCTTAGGACAACCAAGAGGTGTTACGGGTTTAGCCGGAGGCGGCGCTGCTGGATTCTTATTCTCCCTACTTGGCATGGACCCACACCGAGAGGCAGGGCTTAGAGCGGGTGCGGAATACACCATCCAAGCCCAATCCTTTACGCGGGCGGCTTGGAAATACGCTAAAGCCGTATCCGATGATATGCCCTTAGATGAAAACTTGTGGGCAGCAGCTTTCTTGCCAGTCAAAATCCGAAAAGATCCCTCGTACCGACGTAACCAACGCATCAAAATTGGGGATGCACTGATCCGCGAGGTCAACTTCCAAATCAGTCGGACTAATAACCCGGATAAAATTAGAAAGCTCAAGCAAGCGCAAGTTCAAATCTTAAAGACTCGTAATTCTTTACTTAAAGACCTCCGATGACCATCCCCCTCACCGAAGCACTCCTTAGTCTCATAGCAGCAATTCTTCTTTGGACCGTCACAGAGCTATGGAAAGTGTCCAAGGTGGTTGCATCTCTCCAGACTCACACCGATGATACAGATCGTCGGTTGGAAAAACTTGAAGACCGCAAAGTAGCGTGATGCACATGAGAAAAATCCTGCTCTTAATCCTGCTCCTGGGATCTTGTAGCTCGTTGCCCTCCGCAACTACATCAGCCTTAGCCGTGAAAGCTCCGACCACCACCCAGAGCTTAGTGGATGCCGCCCCGGCAGCGGTGGACGCAGTATCCGGGCTGGTAGAAACTTTAATAATGACCGGGCTAATAGCCTCCATTGTATTCCGCCAAGTGAGACTGGCCGTTGCAGCAATGTTAGTAGCGTTCTACCAAAGGATCGAAAGCTGGTTCAAACCTACTGAAGCTAAATGAATTCTCTCTATGATGACTTGGTTGAAGCTTGCCTTGAACATGGCCCTCTCATCATGGATATTTGCGTGTGCCGCCAGTGCGGCTGGGAAGGTTTTGTGGTCATACCACGGAGAAAAGGATTTGAAGGGAGCGAATGCCCTGAGTGCCATAAACCCGGAATCGACCAAGTTGAAGTAGATCCTTGAAAACTCTTGTAATCAACGATGTCCATGTTCCCTTCCAAAGCGCCAAGTGGCAAAAGAAACTGGACGAATATTTGGCTAAGGAATCACCGGGCAAAATTATTCTGGGAGGGGATATTGCTGACTTCCATGCTCTGTCGCAGCACCGAAGGAACCCTAAATGGGAAGACAACCTGGAGGCCGAGGTCACAGCCCACGCCGAATGGCTGGAGGCGCTCCGGGGAGCTGCAAAGAAAGCCAAGATCATTTACATGGAGGGCAACCATGAAGCGCGTTGGAATTCATACATACAAAATCGCGCCCCGGTGATGCGTAACATTGGAGTCGATTGGCCTGAGTATGTGGGTGTAACAGACTTTGACATCCAGATGATTAAACCAGGACACAAGGTTGGCTGCGGCCAAGGGCAAAAAGTTGCCGTGTTCCACGGACACGAAGGCCGACTTGGAAATTCTAAGTTCGGTGGAGGAATGGCACTGCGGTTTGCTTTGAACCACGGTTGCAACGCACACATCGGACACACCCATAAGCAAGGTACACTATTCGGGCAGTTCGGAAAGAAGGTGATCTACGGACACGAAGGTGGCTTTGGTGGTGACCTTCGCAAGCCCGCCTTTGACTTCGTTCGGGGGCGCAACATCGACTGGGTTCTAGGCTTCACGGTCTACGACTCAGATCAAACTCATTCACCCTTACCCAAGTTCATAAAAGTTTAGAGCAGGAGTATAACTCCTACCACAGTAAGCAGCAAACCAAACCATGCTCATCTTAGGCATAGACCCCGGCTATCGCTCACTCGGACTCGCTCTCGTTAACACCGAGAAGTGTGCTATCGTGTGCGCGAAAACCGTGGACTGTGGCAAGCAACCCCTGGCCCAACACAAAATTCTCTCCAGAGCTTTGGACGAACTGTTGAATGACTACCCCGATGTTAAACTGGTTGCCACAGAGCGCCCGCCATTTGGGTTCGCGGGATCACGCTCTGGAGGGCAGACCGCTTGCCTAATGTGGTGGGTACTCGGAGGCGTGGGATCTTGGGCCGCTCAACGGCGAATCCCGATGCGCGACATTACCCCAAAAGCATTGAAGGTTTTTGCCGAGGAGATCATTGGCAAGAAATACTCTGCTTGGCCGCAGAAGGGAAAGCACAAGACCCGATCCGAGAAGAAGTGGGGCATGGCCGAGGCTGTTAAGAAGCTGACCGGGGCCAACGAGCATTCTTCCGACCACGAAGCCGATGCCATATTGGCTGCATTTGCACTAGAACCATGAGTTTACCCGCCAAGAAAGAACAACCGAAAGGCCCGCGACCCGATCCTGTACGCCAGAGGCTAGGGGAAGACCCCGATATTATGAAGTTCTCCCTGGCAGAGCTTGCCGGGGGTATCTGCGAACGCACCGGGGCGGCAACATCTTGGCCTGACGTACAGGTGTTAGCTATGGGCTGGGCTGCATCGGCGCGAGAAGCTGCATCATTGCTGCGCCAGAAGGTTATCGAAACTCAGGAGTACGCGATAACTTGGTGCGAGGGCAACCACGATAAGGCCAATTTTGAAATCGTCCAATCGGGTAAGTTTCGGAGGCTGGATTCGCGGATCAGTATCCTGACCTCAGAGATGAAAGGTTACGAGAAAAGCCTTAAGGAATTGGCGAAAGCGCTGGGGGGTTGACTTCTGGTCAATTAAAAATATTTTTTCCCGCAATGAACACAATCACTCTTGCCCGGTGTCCAATCAGAGCAACCCGTACACTCCCGCAAGAGCCGAATTATCATCGTATTGGATGAGTTGAAATTAGGTGACACAGGGGACACGCAATCCAGGCACTCGTCGAGGTGCTGATCCAGGCCGCAGATCCTGCAAAGTTTAACTGGGTAGGACACCCAGCATTCCTTTTCTTCATCGGGGACCAAGGCTACCGAACCATGTACGACACATCCTGGTCTACCTATCCTCGGCAAGTGCAAACCCGGCGCAGACAAGCCCTTGGAGTATCCTCGGACACCTCCAACAGTTACGGAACTACATTGTTCGCATAAAGCCTCTTCGCCCTCTGGGAGAGGCAAGTGGCATCTCTGGCAGTTGATCTTGCTACGCTCCATGCCCTGGGGGGACGAGAAACATCGGAGTACCCTCGCCCATGTATGCCCCAAGGACGTTGAATTCAAAGAACTCAAGTGCTTCGTCGAAGTCCATCCCATCGCGCTCCATAAGAATCTTGATGCACTTGTCGGAGTCGTATACTGCCAGGGGAGGAGCATTGAACTGGGCGGCATATCCAATGTATGCTTCCGAAAACCCATCCGCAACAAGGGCTTCAGGGTTCAACTCGGCAAGTTCATCCATATTCTCCTTCATTCCTCGTATAAGGCTTGGTAGCACTCACTGAAAGCGACACCCCAGTAAGCGGAATGATCTAAGGTTTGTTCTAGCCAAGCTCTGGCGTGTGACCATTCGTGAATCAAGGTGTCAATTGCTTGCTCATCTGTAATGCCTTTCGCAATACGAATGAGAAAGCGCGGCGGGTTTGTTTTGAGCGTACAGGAGCCCCAAGCCTCCTCCATTTTTGCCCTGGTTATCTTGCAAGGATAGGCTAACGGCACTAAGGCGCGAAGGACAACCTCGGCTTCACGCAAATTTTGGGCGCTTACAGGTTTGCGATAGCGGGTCTTCTTCCAGTTACATGGCTCATGCCTATACATGGGTAAGCCGCACCAAGAACAAGGCTCTAAGGATTTAGGCACGGAGAGACTCACACTCAGCTTGCACAGGGCAGTAGCCTTGGCACGGCATGAAAGTGCGTTCGCCCGATTGCTTGCGTAACCACAGCTCCGGGTCTAACTTTGCTTCACCTTTCTTGGAAGCTAAACCAACTCGCCTCCGCACATTATCCCCAGCCTCTTGCAGATGCTCCGGGAAAACGTACTGCACCTTGATCCTTGACCCTTTGGCCTTTGGAACCTCACGATTCAGGTAAATAAGAAGCGCCCCCGCCTCCAACGTACCTTTAAGATCCGAGTACACGGCGAGTTGATCTAGGTTACCCCAAATGTCGTTGGATGGTTCAACGATGTCTTTGGTGCGTTTCATGCCCAAAGAATGTTTGGTCTTGATGTCGGCAATAATAAAGGGCGGCACGTTTGGAGCCAACCACTCTGGATCAAGACAGCGCAACTGAAGATCAATGTGGCCCTGTTGTCTGAAGCCAGCCATCTTCGGCCACCAATCCATAGTGAGGTCAACCTCCTCCTCGACTTTAAGGAAGAACGCTTCCTGGGGTAGCGCACTCATAAACGCGGCATAAGCAAGGTTGTGGTGAAAATGCCCTGTGGCGAAAAGCATTCGCGGGAGATCCTCTCCCTCAGACTGACCATGCCCTTGTGAAAGGAGTTGCGTCATGGCTGCACAGTTGATGCCGCCAGATGGGCGAACACAGGGGTCATCCGAACCTCGGAGAAAGGAACTGTTGAGATCGGCCATAAGCCAACCCTTTGCTTTCTCTAGGTGCTGGGGGTCCATATTAGCCATGCCCAAATGGTAGGCATCGGTCAACAGCTCTGTCCAACTGGTGTATTGCTTCTTTTTCAGCATGGTAAAAAGGTGGGGCTAGTTTTAACTCTTAGCCCCAAGGAGTCCTTAGATCCACAAAACAAACAAACATTGCCATCATTGCCTCGCCTATTGACTTCGTACATAGGGTCATGGGCAAGATTACGGGGGAGAATCAACCCTAACAATGCGTGGATTTTTAGCTGACTTCTCTGTAATTCAGCTTGGCGTAAGGATCGCCATTCTGGTTCGTATCGTGAACAACCATGATGTTCACAACTTCACCTACCCAATCATTCGGGGTCTTGCCCACACGATCTTTAGCGTCAGGCCAAAGTGCATTTACGACTGCGAACATGGTACTCTTAGGATGAGGAGTTGCCGCATCCTTGATGTTGACGTAGCCGTTGATCGGCTCTGGGTGGTCAGGAGTTTCCATGCGAAGGTGTAACCGCGCTTTGATACCTTTAGCATCCTGATCTTCAGATGGAGGGTAGGATGTAATCTCCTTAATCAGGCAGTTAGTGTAGGTTCCTTCGGGCAACAGAGTTTTCTTGCCCTGTGCGCCAGCCTCCGACATCGGAGTGGAAAGGATTGCAGTTGCGTCAAATTCAGCCATCTTCGTTTTTACCTCTATTTTTTTGGTTTAACTTGTTAATGAGGTCGCGTAATCCATGAGTGGTTTCGCCTCCTCCAGAAAGTTCAGCTAATGATCCCGCGAGATTTTTAACCGCCGCTGAGTAACGCACGGCATCGCCTGGATCGGCTGCTCGCATCTGCTCTAGCAGGTAACGAGCATTCTGTTCGATCAGCATTTTAATGGGAGTGCCTTCTTCGGACATCACTTAGTTTTCAAACGGCCTCCCAAGTTTCCCCTTGACCGCCCTCCGCGACAAAAGAAACTTGCTTGAGGCGAGACTCAGGGAACGCTTGATTAGCAGCGTCTTGCATTATTTTAGCGTACTCCTCCCCCTTGTCAAGCACATCCCCGACCAATTCATCGTGAACGGAGAGAATGGGACGCAGTCCAGCCTCGTCACAGGCAACCAGCGCGTGTTTCATCAGGGCAGCAGCCGTACCCTGCACCTGCTGGGAAACTGCGGAGGTAATGTGGTCGCGCTCCTTCCCATCAGGGTAGATCCGTTGAGTGCCATCGAGGGCATGGGCGCAACTGGAAGCCTCTGCCATCAGGGTTTGAACCCGCATCCAACAATGCAGCTCAGGGTGGGCCTTGCGGTGCTTGTCAATGAACCGCCTCGCCTCGCTAACAGGGGTGCGAATCTGAAGGGCCAACCGTGCGGCTCCCATGCCGTTGAGGATTCCAAAATTCGTAGCCTTGGCCTTGAATCGTTCGCCGTCAGGTAGCTTCTCTATAGAGCAACCCGATGTTGCCGCCGCCGTAGCTGCATGAGGATCTTCGCCCTGCGCGAAGACTTCTAGCATCCGTTCGTCGCAGGACAATGCCGCCGCCACTCGCAATTCAACCTGCGAAAAATCCGCACCAGAGCAGCCACCGCTTGCGCCTTGGAAGCAGCTACGAAAACGCTTGGAAATTCCCCGCTCCTGAGGGGTCTTGCCCTGTTTTGGGATCTGGCCGAGATTGGGGTCTTCATGTGAAAATCTCCCGGTTGCCGTTCTTGCAGTTTTGATGCCCCCATGAATCAACCCATCGGGCTGGACAAACTTGGGCAAAGTCTGACA
>Ga0098035_1000924_pt1 | contig 14519 bp, 20 predicted proteins | sample 3_EtaG_FD_75046 | JGI IMG/M metagenome (GOLD analysis project Ga0098035, IMG submission 75046) | Marine viral communities from the Subarctic Pacific Ocean - 3_ETSP_OMZ_AT15126 metaG | ecosystem: Environmental > Aquatic > Marine > Oceanic | place: Pacific Ocean | collected 2015-01-07
ACAAGACAGCCAATGGACAAGAGCGGCAGTCTATCATGTATTAGGCTATTATGTGTATCCACGCTTATCTACGTTTGATCCTAACGGCGATGTATTCAGAGAAAAAATGCTTTATTACAGACAAGAATACAAAACAGAATTTGATAAAATTTTAAGATTAGGAGTCAAATACGATTACGACAGCAGTGGGGACATTACAGCATCAGAGAAAAAACCTACACACTTCAATCGACTCGTAAGATAATAACAAGATATGAGTGCTAGAGAAAACATAGCGAAAGATATTGTTGAACAATTACAAAATATGAGTAACCCAGCACCCGCTTTGGTTACAAGAGAGTTTTTTGAATTTGACAAATTAGCAATTACACAATTTCCTGCTATTTTAGTTGTTAGTGGCAAAGAAGAAAGAGAAGATATTAGTTTAGCTGAAAGACAAGGTACATTAGAAGTTGAACTACGTTGTTTTGTTAGGGGCACACAATTAGATACAATTCGTAATAATGTAATCGAGAGAGTGGAAGAACAACTTGAGGACGAAGGCAGAGATCGTAATATAACAGTAGATAATACAGTTACACATTACGTAAATTCAAATATAACAAATATAGAAGTAATTGAAAGAGTTGCTCCAATTGGGCAAGTTAATTTAACACTTACAGTTACGTATGTATATAAAAGAGGTAATGCATAATGGCGATACAAATGTATGATAAACAAGGGAATTCTAAAATAGTTGAGAACCCACAAGTTCAAGACCATTTAAGATCAGGCTGGAAATTTAAAAAACCTGTTGTGACTGAAAAGCCACAGAAAGAAATCCAAACTAAACCACATTGGCGACAGAGACGGAGAATTAAAATACTCAAAGCTGAAGCTGATGTAATTAATAACAATAAAGAGGAGAAATAAAATGGCAACAAATACAGCCGTTTATTCGGGACATAGTGGCGTCGCTAAATTCGACGTTGGTGGATCTGTAACATTGGTAGCTTCAATTACTGCATTTGGTATTAGTAATACTGGCGATGCTTATGAAACTACTGTTTTAGGGAGTTCCGCAAGAACTTACCTACCAGGGTTAACAAGTGCTACTGGAACTTTAAGCCTACTTTGGAGAGATGATGATTCGGCACAATTAGCATTATATTCTGGACCAGGGTCAGCGGCGGCAACATTAGAACTATACCCATCAGGACAAGGTACTGGTATTAAATTATCAGGAGAAGTTATTGTAACATCACATTCTATAGATACAGGATTGGATGGAGCAGTTACTTCAGAAGTGGCAGTGCAGTTCACAGGTGCAATAACAAAAGCTGACCTGTAAGGAGATAACATCAAATGAAGGTTAGCTTTAATGCAAGAGCACTTATTAAAAAAGTAGATGACAACGTCAATAAAACGGTGGGATCTATTAGTGCGGCCTTGCTTAATGCGGTCAGACAAATATCACCTGTACGTTCAGGCCTGTTTCAAAGAAGTTGGAGAATAACTGGAAGTAAGAAAAGATATAAAATATCTAATCGACAACCATATGGCCATGCTTTAGAACACGGTAGAAGTAGTCAAGCACCTGGGGGTGTAGTCGGACCAAGTATAAGGACAACAATAAAATAAGGAGATATGAATGAGTATAACAGATAAGATAGCAAAACACTATCAATCATCAATAGGCGGGGGTTTAGAAAAACTTCACGTGGAAGAGTTGGACACTGACATTTATTTCAGAACAACTTATCCATTAACAATTGAAAGCAAAATAATTTCTTTGCAATCACAGGGACTTACAATTGAAGCCTTAGTAGAGAGTATTATTCAAAAAGCAAGAGATAAAGATAATAAACCTTTATTTCAAGATGCTGATAGAATTAAATTGATGAATGAAGCCGATCCAACTTTAATAGTTAAGATCGCGGGTGCTATTAATAATGCTAAACTGACTGCAACACAGGTAGATTTAGCAAAAAAATAGAATCCAGTGCGGAGTTAAGGTTTGTAATGATGCTGGCAGACAGATTGCATAAGTCTGTCGAGGAAATATTGCAAATGACGACACTGGAAATTGAATTGTGGGCTGGCTATATGTTGTATGAGCATAATGCAAGTAAAAAAACTATGGGACAACAACAAATAACACAACCACAACGGCCTAGGAGGAAACATAGATAATGGCTGATGCCAAACAACGATTATTAATTGACGTACAAACTAAAAACGAAAAAGCACTTGGAAGACTTAATAATAGTGTTAATAAACTTAGTAAAAGTACTTTTAGTTTAGGTTCAGCGGCCAAACTTGCAATGGGAGCCATGGCGGCTGTTGGTGCAGTTAAAATTATTAAATCTTTTATTAAAGTAGGTCACGAAGTTGAATCATTAAATTTAAGATTCAAATATTTGTTTGGTAGTACTGAAGAAGGTTCTAAAGCATTTCAAGAATTAAACAAATATGCGGCGACAGTTCCATTCTCTCTAGATCAAATTGCGGCAGGGTCGGGTAACCTGGCTACCGTAGCTGGTGATGCTAAAGGGTTAGCAGAAATAATGGAGATTACTGGTAACGTAGCGGCTATATCAGGATTAGACTTTAAAACCGCCTCCGAACAAATACAACGTACCTTCTCTGCGGGAATAAATGCGGCTGATTTATTCAGGGATAAAGGTGTTAAAGCGATGTTGGGCTTTAAGGACGGTGTAAAATATTCAATTGAAGAATCACAAGAAGTATTTAGAGTAGCATTTGGTAAGGGTGGAAGATTTGCTAATGCATCGGCTGACTTTGCTAAAACATTGGCTGGACAGTTATCAATGATTGGTGACTCATATAGAAAGTTTCAAGAAGCAGTTTCTGGAGCATTTTTTGATGAACTTGTAGGACAAACCAGTGAATTAGGAGCCGAATTAAAGAAAAATGAAGAAAAAATAAAAGAGTTAGGCAAAGCACTTGGTGAAGGTATTGCAAAAGGAATACGAGGTTTAAGAGAATTAATTCCACTACTTCAAATGATAGGTGGTATGTTAAAAACAATGTGGGATGGATATATGGCTTTACCACCTGTTATTAGGGAAATGGGTTTTATCGGTGCTTTCGTACTTGGAAAAAAAGGAATGGTGGCTTTTGCCGCTGTTACTACTTTACTTGGCAAAATTACAAAATTTGTAAATGAAACAGATATTAAAGCAGGAATATATGATCCAACAAACCTAGATGAGGTTGCTATGAGACTAAAAGAAATTGATAGACTAATAGCACAAGGAACTATAGAAATAGAGAGACAAATAATTCATAATAATGGTGTTGTACAAATTCAAAAAGAGCAGGTGGCATTATCAGAAGAGATGTTGGCAATACACAGAAAAGAAAAAGCATTACTAGAAGGAATATTAAAATTTAACGAAGAAGATTGGGAATTTGTAGATAAAAAAATGAAGGCTCAACAAGCGAGTTATGAAGCCGCTGGGAAAGAAAGATTAGCCAAGGCTTTGGCTGATGCAAAATGGAAAAGGGATGTAAAGAATAATGAAAAATCTAAAAAGGCTAGTCTTATACACCAAGAGTTATTAAACCAGTCTACAAAAGAAACTGTTAAAATTAATGAAGAACTTGGTCACAAATATGCCCATCAGATTACTTCCCAAGAGTTATTACGCTCTGGTATAGATGCACTTAATGGTGCAATGGTATCTGCATTTACAGATGCCATAATGCGAGCCAAAAGTTTCGATGAGGCATTGAGAAGTATTGCTAATGTAGCAATAAGACAATTAATTCAAGGATTTGTACAGTTAGCTATTGTTGCACCAATATTAGGTGCAATAAAAAAGTTTTTAGAAGATATAGGGTGGTTACAAGCAGAACATAATAAAGAATTAAAGAAAACTTTATGGTATGAAACGGCTATTGCGGCAGTTAAAGGGATTGCTTCATTTTTTGGAGTACCAGGCTTACAGCACGGAGGTCCAGCTCATAAAGGCCAACCATACATGGTGGGAGAAGCGGGAGTAGAAATGTTTGTACCGAACACATCTGGTACAGTTGTTCCAAATAATCAATTAGGTGGCGGAGGTGGTGGCGAAGTTAATGTTAACTTTAATATTAATGCAGTCGATGGTGAAAGTTTTGATGAATTATTATTATCAAGAAAAAGTTTAATTGTTGGTACAATCCAACAAGCATTTAGACAACAAGGGAGAAGATTTGCATAATGGCTTTTTATGATTATATTAAGTTTATTAACTTTAAAAACAATACCAACAATGTTTTGAATAAGACATTAAATGGCAAAACTTATGTTACAAATTTTGGAAACAGTTATTGGAGTTTTGATATTAAAACTGTACCAATAACAAGAACAACATGGCATAGTGATTTTTTTGATTTTTATGATACAGAAACTACTGCTAAAAATACAACATTTTTATTGCCAGTATTAAATGATGCGGCAGGAACAGTATCAGGAACAGTATCAGTTTTAGACGATTCAAGTACTGCTCCAGAATATTCAGTTAGTGTTGGTGAAACAAAAATTCCTGTAAGCGGGGGTTCTGGTACTTTACTTGCTGGAGATTTAATTAAATTTTCAAATCATTCTAAAGTTTATATGTTATCAGAAGATACAAATTTAGATGGGAGTTCGATAGATGTTATTAATATTACACCCCCATTAGTTGCTGGTGTTGGTCCAGCAGATGGTTCAACGTTAGTTACAATAACATATGATAATGTACCAATAACTGTAATAGCTGACGACGATATAATAGAATTTAAGACAGATACTAAAGGCTATTATGCCTTTCAACAAACATTTAGAGAGGTAATTTAGTGAGTGGAACATTTCCAGATACAACAAATTTTACAACATTATCTTTTAGGGATACTAAAAGTACAATAAAAACTACTGATGCTAATAATAAATTATATGAAAAATTCTTAAAACAGCATTGGGAATTAGCATTAAAAAGTACACTTTTAACAAGAGCACAATTAGGTACTGCATATGGCTTTATTGCAAAACAAAATGGCCAAGCAGAAACATTTACTATTGTTCCGCCAAACATAGGTTCAACACAAGGAACAATGTCAGGTACTGTTACTTGTAATGCAACAGTAGCCGTTGGCCAAAGTAGTGTTACAGCAACAGGTGGTGGTGGAACTTTTAAAAAAGGTGATTTAATTAAATTTTCAAACCATACAAAAATTTATCAACTTTCGGCTGATACTACATCAGATGGTTCAACAGCATTTACAATAAACATTTATCCAACATTACAAACAGCAGTAAGTAATACAACAACAGTAACATATAACGATGTGCCAATGACGGTGGCTCTTATAGGTGACACCCCAGACTTTGATACTGATGAAAAAGGTTTATACAGATATGGGATTGATGTCAGAGAGGAATACTAATGCCAAGATCCAACGATTTAACAAGCACAGATTTAAATGCAAGAACAGTTAGATTTATTGATCTTGTTACAATAGAATTACCTGCTGGAACATTTAGGGTTACAAATTACGAAGCAGATATACCTATATTAAGTTCAGATGGTTCAACATATGATACTTTTTTAACAGGTAGAGGATATCTTTCACATAGTCCAATTAACCAATCAGCACAAGTTTCGAATACAACCGTAGAATTGGATTTTGATGCTGTATTATTAGATAGTTCAGCAGATACATTAGGTACAGAATTTGCAAATGGAAATTATACTGGAGCACCAGTAACAATTAAAAAAGGATTAGTAAAAGACCCTTTTACGGATACTGTATATTTTACAATATGGAAAGGGTTTGTGGATAATTTTGCTATTAATGTTACTGACAAAGGAAGTACAATGACTGTTACAGTAGGAGGTGCATTTTCTAATTTTGATAAAAAAAGTTTATATGGATATACTAATACTGCATCACAATCAAGAGTGTTTCCTTTAGACAAAGGCTTTCAATATAGTCAACGACAAGTTTCAAATTTGAATTGGGAGGAATAATATGGGTTGGTTTAAAAAAATATTTAAAAAAGCAAAACGTGCAGTAAAAAAGATTGTTGATCCAATTTTAGATTTAGGGGCTTCTATTGTAAAGGCAGTTGTATCTCCATTTACTGGAGCATTTGATCTTGGAGATGAAAACCTGGATATGCCTAGTGATTTTTCACCGGGATTAGGTACTATCAAAGCAAATATTATTGTAGACTTTAATGGAGCAAATAGAACAATTCCAGTAATATATGGAACCCAGGTTGATATTGCTGTTATTCCTGTATTTGTAGGAGTACAAGGAGACAGTGCAGGCTCGGGACAATATTTGTATATGGCAGGAGTAATTAGTCAAGGTTTCCATGGAGGTTGTATAAGACAAGGTACTTTAACTCAACCAGATGCTTATATAGGAGCAAGATTAATAAGAATGACAATAGGTGGCAAACCGGTTCATTTACGAACAGGAGCCCACACAGATGGCAATCCTACATATAGACGGGATTCGGGGGATGGGGAAGTATATAGATGGCCAGGTGATGAGGGCATATTTGCAAGTGGATTAAATGGTGCAGAACCACAAACATATACAATAACAAGAGGTACTTTCGCAAATAGATTAAAAATTCAATATTTTGATGGGTCAGCAACTCAAAATGCATCATCATTATTACAAGAACATTCAGACTGGACTGCTGATCACAAATTAAGTGGCTTACACTATGTGGCTATGAGATTTGAATTAAAAAGTGCGGACGAAGTAATAAATTCTGTTTCAGATGGTGCTGGTACATATGGCAATCCTTATTCAGGAGTACCAAGTGTAGTTGTAACTGTACAAGGTAGAAATACACCAAATGTAGTTGCAGGTAAAAATGCAGAACCAGGCTATGAAGAAAGATGGAACCTTGGCGGGAAATATGTAAACAATCCACAAGGCGGTTCTCCTTTTATAGGTTATCATAAAAGATTAGATTACCCGAGAGGTGATGGACAATGGGAATTAAATGATTCAACCTTTGTAAGTGCAGACGAAACGTTAGTTCATGCTGTTGATTCAGATTCTACTCTTAATTTAACTGGTGGATGTGACTACCAAGTTCATGGATCAACACCAAACATTCACGATATATTAAATGATCAAGGATGGACATATCCTTATGTTTGGTGTTATCCAGGAAGAGTAAATTATAGTGGTGGTACATCAACATATGGTGAAGTTGCAGATCCAACTCCTAACATGATTTTATTAAAAAATGTAGGGGGTAGTCATTATAAGTTTGTAAGCAGATATCATACAACTAAAAATATTATTATTGAAAACGAACTTACATTTTTTGGTTACTCAAATACATCTGTTGGTACTTCGACTGGAGTAACTAAATCAGCCGGTGGTAATACTGCAAATTATACGATCTATCGTTTTTGGTCATCAGCAAGTAAAATCTCTACAATGGCAAGTGCTTTAACTGGTGTTGATAACCCATACTCGGGTGGAGACAAACTTACTCCGTTTAGCTGGACCAATAGGCAAACTGGTTCATATAATGTTGGTGGATATTATCTAAATGGAGTTAGAGGGAATAGTGACGATGAGTACATTGATTTACAAATAGGAGTCCATGAATATGATGGTGACAGCGAGGGCTCTGTTCCAGATCCAACAGCATTTTATCAAGAAATACCCGACGGTGCAGAGATTTATATAATAAAAACTGGTGCTACTGTAGGTGGGGCAACCCTTTCGGGTGGTGGAGAGGCTACGTTTACAACTACAATTGTAGACGCCAAACCCACGTGGGGTTCTAGTGATGCAACTTGGGGTAATAATACCTATGATGAAGAAGGATTATTATATCAAGGATATATTGCAGATAAAAATCCAGTTGAATTCCTTTTAGATTATTGTTTGAATTCAAACTATGGATTGGGACTCGCTATAACCGAAATAGATGAAAAAAGCTGGATGAGTGCGGCAATAGCTTGTGATAGAATTACAAAATTTTCAAGTTATACTAAACGTAATATTTTTTATGGAGAAGCAGGAGACAGTGTTGGAGCGGATACTATAGATCCAGAATATATGTATGGTGAAAATGCAGATGCGACTAGTGTTTTAGATGATAAAATTGATACAAATTATAATGGTTATGATAGACAATTTATTATTAATACAAATGCTACACATATGCAAAATGTAAACAGAATATTAGCATCAATAGGTGGCAGTATGCCTTATATTGAAGGTAAGTTCCATTTATATTTAGAAAATGCTGGAGATCCAGAAAATAATGAAGTACTACCAACAAAAACATCACTGCCAATATCAGCTGAACTTACAGAAGGCAATATAGTAAGCGGTATTGTATTAAGAACTAGTGCAATAAATGATAGATTTAATAGTATTAAAGTTGATTATACAGAAGCTGAAAGAGGTGGACAACCAAATAGTATTATTCATCCGGATCCATTAACAGACTCGGCAGGTGTTGCTATTCGAAGTCAATATTTGACTGAAGACAATGATAAGGTTTTAGAAACAAACATTACATTTCCTGGTATATTTGACAAGCATACTGCTGGAAAATATGCAAGATTATTATTAAAGAAATCAAGAGGACAGCCGTCATTAACATTTACTTGTAATGCTATAGGTATAAACTTTATACCTGGAGATTTTATAAGATGTAATTTTACAACATTAAAAATAAATGATGTATATAGAGTTGTTGAAATAAGCATCGGTGGAGATCATACTGTAAGTGTGTCTGCAATAAAACATGATCCAGAATTTTATGATATAACAACTACCGGTGATGCATTCGTCGGAAGAAAAGATATAATGAATAATATGGACTAATCTGCAACGAGGTCAGTGAGCAATGAAGAACTTAGAAGAGCGTTGTGCTGAGCTAGGTATAACACTTGTAGAATCAAAAACTAAAAAAAATAGTATTACTTTAAATAATATTTATGAATGTGTACCTAAGGTGTGGCCTAAGTGTAAAAAACTTAAAGTATCTACTGAAGAATTATTAAACACTTGTAAAAATACAAAAATATTTTATCATCGATTAAGAAAATACTTTTGGGACGTCCGTTGCGAACAATGTAAAACGAAAAGAATTCTACCTTTTAAAACCAATACAAATTACCAAAAAATAGATTAAATATTATTGGTTTATATCTCCTGATATGACCTGGAAGGGCACATTCATTCTTGTGCCATATTAATATTGTGTCCTTCCGCAAATTCTGCAGGTGTTATCCATTTAACTTTAGGACCAAACGGTCTTTTATGATTCGTATGAACTATTGTTAGTTCCATTAAATCACTTAATTTTGTTATTAAAGCAATCTTTTCAGCATTATGTTTTATGGGTTGAAATCTTCTCCATTTATATTGTTCATCATATACTGAAGCATTTGTAATAGTCCAATCACATCCTAACAAATATAGTTTTTCAGCACCTAACATATATGCAACTATTAAAGCCAATGTACCTGAACAATGATTAGGCAGTCGTAATAATTGTTTAAGTCGTTTGGCATGAAGATTCATATCTTTTATTTGCTTAAAATGTGGATCGATATGTTTAATAATATTCCATTGGCCTTCTTTAGCAAATATTTTTCTGGTCCAATATGTTACTTCTTTTGCTTTTTCTTTTTTATCAATTATATCCATTGTAGGTTTATCGTAGCAACATACATGATGAACCTTCCTATGATCTAAAATAAAATTACAACCTATTTCACATTCTTGTGGGGGTATATTATAAAATTGTTTAACACTTGGACCATTAAACCAAACTATTGATTGCATATTATTATTTAAATTAAGCGGAGTGAGTTTGTTTTCTTTCCTCAATATGAATATGAAAGCATGGCGAGAAAAGATGGAATATGCCTAACAGAACTCACTCCAATAATATTTAATGATGTTTTATATTATATTTTTTAATCTTTTGCCATGGTATGGCGGATACATTATCTTTGCCAATTCACAATGCTGGTCATAACTTAACCATTTAATAAAACCATGTTCTTTACATCTTAAGCAAGAATGATGTATTGAATTAGAAGTTTCTTGTAGAAACACTTGGCATTCATCATTACACTTATTAAGATACTTTAATTCCATAACTTCATTTTTTTAATAGTGCTACGGGTTAATAAAAAAGCATACACCAAATATTATCTTTCCTATTAGTTGTGTAGCACTATGTTCATTATTATACTATCCTTTAACCATTATGTCAATAAGAAGAGTTTGTTGATACAATGGAGTATGGTGATAGTATGATTGATATGGTGATAGTTTGGATAAGGATATAGATTATACAGATCGCTCTAAACCTAAATCACTAACGGATATTAGGTATTACCAAATAACAGAGTTATTGGCTATGCGTTTGGAATCTATGTATTTGAAGTATCCAATTTCTTCATCTTCTGGTAACTCTTTACTCCAGCTTTCAAATCTTTTATTAAAATGCTTACAACTTTCTTGTAGGCATTCTAAAAACCAATTTTGTAAATGTTCTAATTCAGCAATAATATGAATATGTGTTTTATGATTGACACCTTTATCAACAGAACCATAACCTTTTGGTTTATTGAATTTTCTACCTGTTCTTTTACAGGCTCTTGACCATATTCTACTAAACAAAAATCGTGATCTTTCTTGACCGCAGTTTTCATTAAACGATATTGTAATTGCTAATTTTGCCATCTTCACAACTATATATGTCAATGCTACCAGAAGTCAAATCTTTTTATTGTACGTCGCTCTATGCCGCATTAAAACCTATGTTTTATAGTACTTTTCCTTAGTTGACAATATATACAAACGTGTTATAATAATACTATGAAAACAAAAATAATAACTTTAATTTTTGCGTGTGTTCTTATGAATGCTTGTGCTTATAATCCAGTAATTGATACTGCTGGTAGAAGCGGTACATTCAATGATGATATGGCACGTGAAATTACCAATGATATACAACATTGCCAAAAATTAGCAGATAAGAATACATTTAGATTGTATGACTCTGCAAATCAAATATGGAGTGCATATTTTCATTATGGCACGTTAGGTATAATTCCACAAAGGGAATGGAAATATAAAACACGTGTCCAAGACTGCTTAAAAGGCAGAGGCCATTCAGTAGTAAAATAAACAGAAAATATAATAGTACAATAAAAGTCATTAAATATATTTGATGACTGGAGCGGTTTTTTTGCGAGACCGTACGTATATACTACACATCAATTTTGCCATTGATCCAGTCATCCTAATGCTGGGGTGTAATTCAAACTTGCTCCTTTAAACTTATAAGTTATTTGCTTGTAAGAATTACACTCCACCCTAATTCCATTAAATATTATTGAAGCATTGCCAGAATTTTTAACTCCAAATTAAAATACATAGACCATGTTGGTGATGCTTCATTAAGTACAAGTAAAAGTTGAGACAACTCCCCAAACAATTAAATATAGATAACGAAACTGCAACCCAGGAGGGCAACAAATGAGTTATCGTATCATAAATGGCGATTCAGCAAAAGAACTAAAAAAATTTAAAGATAATAGCATAGATGCTGTTATTACAGATCCACCTTACGGAATAGAATTCTTAGCAAAGGAATGGGATCAAAATACAGGAGCAGTAGAGATCTGGTCCGAGTGTTTAAGGGTATTAAAACCTGGTGGTTATCTATTAGCCTTTTCAGCGGCAAGAACATATCACATATTAGCCACTAACATACAATCAGTAGGATTTGAAATAAGAGATCAGATCATGTGGCTGTATGCTTCAGGATTCCCCAAGGCACAGGACATAGGCAAAGCAATACAAAGAAGACAAGGTGTTGAGAAAACTAAAAAACTTGAGATGGGAAAACCAGGGTGTGCCACAAGGAAATCTTATCAAGGTGAAACTGGATTTAGTTCAACTAATCAAGAAACAATAATCCCCACATCACCAGAAGCACAAAAATGGGCAGGTTGGAAGACAGCACTGAAACCAGCACACGAACCGATTTGTATGGCAAGAAAACCCATGAAAGGTAGCACCATAGACAATGTATTAAAACATAATGTTGGAGCATTGAACATAGATGCCACAAGGATACCGTTTGAGAATGAAAAAACAGATGGTATGAAAAGATGGACAGGCAGTAATAATGATACATTCAAAAACTTCAGTCCGGAAAATAGAACAAACAAAGACCTACCGCAGGGTAGAGCATTAGACAAAGTCGTAATAGGTGGTGGGTCGCACACACCCAATAAAAGCAATCAACCAGAATACACACCCAACGAACAGGGCAGATTCCCATCTAATGTAATAGGTGAAGTAGAAGGTTATCAAAAGTTCTTTTATTGTCCTAAAGTTAGTAGAAAAGAAAGACACAGAGGATTTGAACAAACAGGTATTCCAACAAATCCAAGTGGTATGTATGAGGTTGATGGCACAGGTGTTATGTATAATCCTGACAAGAAAGACCCCCTTTCACATATTCCAAGCCAGTTCCCAAGAAGTGAAGTGCCAGGTGGTGAAGGTAAAAAGATGCTGAACAAAATGGTTGAAGTGAATAAAAAAGACCCCCTTTCACATATTAAAAAAGGTGATAACTTTGGTGATGGATTGGCAACGGCAGGAGCATTACATAAAGACAGAGACCCCCTTTCACATATACCAGCACCATTTGGTGATGTAAAAGGTTGCTATAAAGATGGTGAAAGATTTGCGGCAGTTCATCAGAAACTACAAGACCCCCTTTCACAAGACATAAATCCAAAAGATGGCTTACCTAAAAGAATATGTAATGAAGGTGGAGGTGATGATTGGAATCACAATCCAAAAGTAGCAGAAAGAATGAATGTAGGAAATAATCATCCAACCGTAAAACCAGTTGCTTTAATGAAGTAACTTATTAAATTAGTAGCACCAAACGGTTCTCATATATTAGATCCGTTTATGGGCAGTGGGTCAACAGGAATGGCCGCCAAGGAACTAGGAATAACATTTACAGGTATTGAAATGGATAAGAGCTATTGTGATATAGCAAAGAGAAGAATAGATGCCAGTAAAGCAGATCAATTTAATAAGCTATTTGATGAAACTATTAAATGAATAAACCACCATACGATTCAGAGTTTGCGGCACTAATGAAACAGTTGGGGTTATTATCCAGACAAGCACAAACTCTAAATCAGTTAAGAACTCAGGCCCTCACCTCTGTTATGCCATACATCAACACTCAAGGAGAACCTACAGGTACAGCCTGGCGTTATTTCATAGATGGTTTTGTAGATACTGAAAAGGATGAGTATTGGGAAATAGATGACTGGATTCGCTCTACTGAGTTTGTGCAATGGATCCTTAAGGAACATAAAGAGCATATTAGTGATCAGTTAGATAAAGATTGTGTATGGGAGTTATTACATGAACCTAAGCAATTACCAAGCAATGAACTACCCCTATTAAAAGATAGTATCAATAAGCATTATAAATTAAAATAAGCTCACTTGGTATATTTGGTAACTTAGGTGTATTTGGTTGACATAACTCAATAATATGTTATAATAGTACTATGAATTATACAAATAATATTCATAGAAAGGAGCAAACAGTATGGCAGAAGAACAATACACCCTTAAAGATGTTTGTAATTCAATTGACGGTTTATATGACGCAATTGAAACAGACAGTATGGGCACTGATGACGTCTATGGTTTCACAGCAAATGGAAACCTTGGACAGATCGCTTACAATCTCGATGCTATCAAGAAAGAACTTGAGAACATTAGCGGCATACTGATGGCACACATGAAGAAGTAAGTGCCAACAGAGCAGGAAATAGGTAACACTATCCTGCTGAGTAGAACATATAGTAATCCCACACATATACAAATTACCAACCGGTTGACATAATTCAATAGTATGCTATAATTGTACTATATGGCTAGAAATATAATACTAAAAATGTTCAAACCAACCGGTCAAGATCACCTTACAAGAGTGGGCGTTCGTTATACTAAACAAGCTCTCTCCATTTATTACAATTCACCACAGCACATGATTGCAGTATTGAAAGGCCGTGAGCACCTTCGCAAACAAGTCAGAAGAGTAAAAAACAAAGCAGTAAGGCAATTCATCTCAGACATTATCGCGGGAACTGGTAGTTTCAAAAAATCAATATTCACAAGACCAATAACAATAAAATTTGAGCAACAATTTAGACGACATAGTTTCGCATTCATTACCAGCAGTCCTCGTTTTTATAGACTTACCATACAATCTTTAGCAGAGTTTTATCCATTGGCTATAGGTAGGGTAACCGTAAAATAATTATAATTTTTATAGACTTACTATATTAACATTGACTAAAGTTTAACAGTCCAAAAAGAAATAGAAAACTCATACAATAACAACACAATGATAGCATCATAAGGCTGTAAAGAAACAGTAGATATGATGGATAAGGATGGCGATTAGATAGAGGAAATGGCACCCCCTGTCACTCA
>Ga0098035_1000930_pt1 | contig 14477 bp, 12 predicted proteins | sample 3_EtaG_FD_75046 | JGI IMG/M metagenome (GOLD analysis project Ga0098035, IMG submission 75046) | Marine viral communities from the Subarctic Pacific Ocean - 3_ETSP_OMZ_AT15126 metaG | ecosystem: Environmental > Aquatic > Marine > Oceanic | place: Pacific Ocean | collected 2015-01-07
AAGGGCGCTTCTATCACTATGTGAGCGAGGGCAACGCGGTCGAGACGGTGGAGGCGGCGCAAACCCGGTGATATGCTGGAGTTTTGTTGCCTGAAGGATCCAGTCGCGATGTCCAGTTCATCCAACTCTTCCGCCGATGCCGGCAATCGCGAAGCCACGGTCGCAGGTGGGAAGTCCCAGCAGTCCACCGGCCGACCGACAATTCGCGACGTTTCGCGCCTTGCCGGCGTTTCTCGCATGACCGTTTCGCGTGTGATCAGTACGCCCGACCTCGTGCTTCCGGCGACCCGCGACAAGGTTCTGCGTGCGATCGACAGCCTGGGTTATGTTCCGGACCGCGCGGCGGGAAGTCTGTCGAGCCGCAAGACCGGCTTTATTGCGCTCATGCTGCCCACGCTGAACAACGCCAACTTCGCGGCGGTTGCGCATGGTCTTACCGAAGTCCTTCGGGAACGCGACTATCATCTCCTGGTGGCTTATACCGACTACGATACGGCCGAGGAGGAGCGCCAGATGCGTGCGCTCCTCGCGCGCCGGCCCGAGGCTATCGTGATCACCGGCGCCATGCACCGGCGCAACGCCAACCGCATGCTGCTGGCGGCGGACATCCCGGTCATCGAGGTTGCAAACCTTCCCAGCCAGCCGATCGAGCATGCCATCGGCTTTTCCAACTACGAAGTTGGACGTACCGCAGCACGCTATCTCATCGCGAAGGGCTTTACCCGGATCGGCGCGCTCGCGGCGACTGCGGGCGAAACGGTGACCGATCACCGCGGTGAGGAGCGTGTGCGCGGTTTCGAAGAGGAATTGTCTGCCTCCGGTCTGTCCAGGGATTTCGTGCTGCGGCATGGCCAGGCACCGGTCAGCTTCTCGCACGGCTCACATGCCATGGGCGCATTGCTCGAGGCGCATCCGGACGTCGAAGCGGTTTTCGCCGTGTCCGACATGTCGGCTGTCGGTGCGGTCATGGAGTGCCAACGCCGTGGTGTCGACGTCCCGGGGCGGGTCTCGATCATGGGCTTCGGCGATTTCGAGATCGGCAGGGAAATCAATCCTCCGCTCACCACCATCCATGTGGACTTTCATGCGCTTGGCCAACGAACGGGACATGCCCTGCTGGGTATCCTGTCCGCGGATGCGCAGGAACGTCCTGCCCAGCGCATCGATGTCGGGCTGAGCCTGATCGAGCGCGCCTCAGTCAAGGGAACCCAATAGCATGAAGATCGCGGTCATCGGTGTCGGAGTCATGGGCTCGGCCATAGCCGGTCGCCTGCTCGAAACAGGCGCGGCGCTTACGGTGTATGACCGCGATGAATCGAAATGCGCGGAACTGGTGGCCCGCGGGGCGGTACTTGCCGGAAATGCGCGTGGGGCCACTGAAGCCGCGGAGTTCGTCATCACCAGCCTCAATTCGGCCGCGATCGTCGAAGCGGCGGTATTCGGCGAGGACGGCATCGCCGGTGCAGCGGGCCCGGACAAGGTATTGTTCGACATGTCGAGCATCGATGCCGGTCTCACCACCCGGATGGCCGCGCGCCTTCTGCGCGAAACAGGCATGGAATGGGTTGATGCACCGCTTTCCGGCGGCGCGCCGGCTGCGGCAAAGGGGACTCTGACCCTGATGATCGGCGGTCACGATGGTGCCGTCGAACGGGTCCGGCCCCTGATCGATGCGCTGGCCCGAAATGCCACCCATTTGGGAGGTCCCGGCGCTGGACAGACGGTCAAACTCGTCAACCAGTTACTGTGTGCCAATACCTTTCTGGCCGTCGCCGAAGCGGTGCGCTTTGCCGAGGCACAGGGTGTGGATGCCGCGCGCATCCCGGCGGCCCTGGCCGGCGGACGGGCGGATTCGCGGATACTGCAAGAGTTCATGGGCAAGATGGCAGTGCGCGACTTCACGCCCACGGGACGCATCGACAACATGCTCAAGGACCTGGAGACCGTGCAGTCCGCCGCCATGGACAAGCGCCTGGCCATGCCGCTTACGTCGCTGGCTGCCGACCTTCACCGCATGTTGGTGGCCGCGGGCCTCGGTTCTTCGGACAGTGCCGAATATGTCCGCCTCTTCGACATGGCCAGGGACAAGGGGGCATGAGTGGGGCTGTGCCGCGCGCCATCGTGGTCATGGGGCCCAGCGGTTGCGGCAAGACGACATTGGCCCATGCGCTCGCGAATGCTCTGGGTTGGACCTTCATCGAGGGAGACGAGCTTCATCCGCCCGCGAACCGCGCCAGGATGGCTGCCGGCATCGCGCTGAGCGATCACGACCGGGAGCCGTTCCTCGACGCAGTGGGCGATGCGCTGGTGGCCAGTCCGCGCGGCGCGGTGGCATCCTGTTCCGCACTCAAGTGCAGCTACCGCGACCGGCTGCGCGCGCGGGTCGGAAATGTGCTTTTCGTGCTGCCCATGCTCGATCGATCCGGCCTTGAGCAGCGCATGACCTCGCGCCCGGGCCATTTCATGCCGGTGTCGCTGTTGGAAAGCCAGTTGGCCACGCTCGAAGCGCCGACTGGCGAAGAGAATGCCTGTCTCCTCGATGGACATTTGCCCGGTGCCCAGCAGGTCTCGCAAGTCCTGCAAGAGTTGGCTGCCTGCAAGGCGAAGAATTCCTGAAACGAAGTTTGCCTGACCGGGAATGGCAATTCGCTCCCGGCAGTCTTGGCGGCAGCTCACGCAAGGGCGGGCCCGCAATGACAAAAACGAAGAGGATGCAAATGGCAAATCCTGTGCCCGCTCAGCACGACTTTCAAACCGATACCTTGCCGCCGGATCCTGTTCCCGAGCGCAAGGCCGCGTGGCCCGCGGCTCGGCGCAGTTGGATGATTGCCACGCTTCTCGCGCTGGCCTCGATCGCTTCGCAGTTCGACCGGGTCGTGCTCAATCTCACGGTCGAGCCCGTCAAGGCGCATTTCGGCATGGATGACACGCGCTTCGCCATGCTGCAGGGCGTCGCCTTCGGAATATTCTATACGATCTGCAGCGTTCCGATCGGCCGCCTTGCCGACCGGCACCGCAGGACCGGTCTGCTGGGAATTTCCCTGCTGCTGTTTTCCGTCTTCTCGATGGCCTCGGGCCTCGCCCGCAATTTCTCCCAGCTCTTTGCCTCGCGTGTCGGGGTGGCGGTGGGTGAGGCAAGCGTGACGCCGACGGGGCTGTCTCTGCTTGCAGATCTTTTCCCGCCACAGCGCCTCGGCCGCGCGGTGGGTGTGTTCTTCCTCAGCGCCCCCTTCGGTATCGGCCTCGCCTATCTCGTGGGTGGTCAGTTGCTGGACGGGCTTTCGGCCGCTCATGATACCAGCGGAGGGCTTCCCCTGGGCCTGCTGCCCTGGCAGGCGTGCTTTCTGCTCGTGAGCCTTCCCGGCCTGCTGCTGGCGCCCGTGTTCTGGCTGCTTCGAGAGCCCGCACGGCGTGGCACCGGTCATGACAGGCCGATGACGATCGCCGAAGTGATCAAGGTGGTCAAGGATCGCCGCCTTGCGCTGACGCTCATGTTCTCGGGTTTCTCCATGGTTACGGTCGTGAACTTTGCCTACAATGTGTGGATGCCCGCGCTTTTCGGTCGTGTTTACGGGTGGGACCCGGCGCAGGTCGGGCTCGGCTTCGGCCTGATCATGATCATCTTCGGTACCAGCGGCACGTTCTTTGCAGGCGTGCTGGCAGACAAGGTTGCGGCAAGCGGCAAGGTCGATGCGCCGCTCCGGGTCGCTGCGTGGAGCTTCCTGCTTTGCGGTATCTTCGGATGTGTCGCGCCGCTCATGCCCAATGCCTGGGCATCGCTTGCCCTTATCGGACCGACCATGTTCCTGTCCTGCATGCCGGTGCCCTGTGCTGGAACCGCGCTGCAGCTGATCGTCCCGAACCGCGCGCGCGCGCAGGTCACTGCCCTCTACATCATGATCATCTCGCTTGTCGGCATCGGCATCGGCCCGATGATCATCGGCTTCATGAACGATCATGTGTTCACCGGCCCCACCGACATTCGCTATTCGATGGCCATCGTCGTCGGGATTGCCAGCCCGCTGATGTGGGTCCTGCTCCTCTTCGCGCTGAAGCCCTATCGCAGCTTGCGCGAAGCGATGGACCTGTAGGCTCTTCGCCAGCTTCTGCTTGAGGCGAGGGTAATCTTGAGGGGGGCAGTCGCATTGACTGCCCCTTTTTTGGTGCCTTGCCCACCGGTGATGGGCCGGTGCCCTGTACGCAATCCCACCGATCCCGACCTCCGCTTGCCCGGAGACGTGCGGTGCCTGCGGTACACTAAGCGCGTTCCGGAAGGCCGCGAGGGCCGGGCAGGCAAGCAGATCTTTCATCCCGCCCGCCGCTGTTCGGCAAGAGGTGGCGGTGTCTTTGCCTGGGGGCGTGAGCCATAAAAAAGGGGCCCGGCAACGCAGAGGAGATCTGCGTTGCCGGGCCCCGAGGGAGGGTCAGTATTTCTTCGCGATCAGAGGCGGTCTTCGATCGGCACCCGCTTGAAGCCTTCGGGGAAGTCTTCCACCGCATTGCCCACGATCGTGTATTCCTTGCCGCCGCCCGTGAAACGGTTTTCCAGTTCCATGTAGCTCTGCGGGTCGAAAAGCGGTGTGGCGCTCATGCCCATCACGCCGGTCGCGTCCTGCTTCTGGCAGGTATAGTGGCAGCCCTGCTGCTCGACGTTCCTGAGGCCATGTTCGAGCATGCCGTCCATTGCCGCCTTGAGCGTATAGTGCATGGTCATGAAGTTGAAGCCCAGCGGGTAGATCTGGTCGGCGGTGACTGCCGGTTTGCCGTCGATGTCGCGTACGTCCGGAAACATTTTCCAGCCCGGGACCTTTTCGGCCACATGCTGGGCATGCGCGTAAGTGCCGATCTTGACGACGGTCGTCATCTTGGCGCCCAGCTCATGGGCCATCGCCATTCGGATGCAGCCTTCTTCCATTTCGGTTTCGGGGTCTGCATTGGTGCGTGCGATCAGGAAGCAGTCGGTCCCTTCCAGCGCCGCCAGCGCGGCCTTGACCTTCTCCATGTACTTGTCGCGTGAAATCAGTCCGGTCGATTCCTCCATGTCCGAGGCGTCCTCGAGCTGGAGCGCCTTGGCGCCGGCCATCGCCATCCGCTTTGCCGAACGATAGACGGCAAGCGGACCGCCGAAGCCGTCCTCGATGTCGGCGGCAAGCGGGATTCCGGAAGTCTGCGAAATCCGGCTCGTTATCCACTCAATGTCGGTCAGGTTCGAAAAGCCGTAGTCGATCACCCCGTTCATGGCGATCGAGACTTCCCCGCCCGAGAGCATCATGGCCTCGAAGCCAACCAGCTCCACCGCACGCGCGGATGCGCAGTCGTAGACACATGGGGCGACAATGCATTTCTCGGTCGTCTGGAGCAGCTCTTGGAGCGACTTTTTTGCCATGCGCATTCCTTCTATTTGCAGGCCCGCGCCGGCATCGCCGGCGCGGATTTTGAATTTACATCGTCACACGGGCGCCGATCTTGAAGTAGCGACCGTAGGGATTGAAATAGACCTGGTTGGTGCCGCCCTGTGCACTCGCCGCGGCGGACGGGTCGGTATTGAAGACATTGTTGACCAGCCCGAAGAATTCGAAGCGGTCCGTCGCGCGGAAGGTCAGGCCCAGATCCAGCGTGAAGTAGCTGTCCACGCGGTTGTCGTTGACACTGTTGGGCAGGTTGGGATCGTAGCCTGAATCTTGCGGTCCGATCATCGTCGTGTCGAAGATGCCTTCGGGGATGTAGCGACCGTGGGCGTTAAGCGAGACGCGGTCCATGCTCCAGGTCACCGAGGCGTCGATCAGATAGTCGGGAACGCCCGTGGTGGTACCGGGACGATAGCCGGTCTGGCCGAGGCGATCGACACCCGCGATCGAGTACTTGAGGTACTTGGTAGCGAGGACGCGCATGTCGACATTGCCCATGCTGCCCACGTCGAACCCGTAGTTCAGTTCGAAATCGAGGCCGCGGTTGCGGATCTGGCTCACGTTCTGAAGCACGTCGGATACGCTCGTAATCGTCCCCGTCGTATCGCGCGAAACATAGTCGCAAAGCGCAGAGACCCCGGCATAGCACCGGTCGACAAGAACCTGTGCACCGAGCGTCGAAATGGCACCCTTCAGGTTGATGTCATAGTAGTCGACTGAGAAGCGCAGGCGATGGAGCGCGCCGCCCGGCGTCAGGACCGCGCCCAGGGTCCAGGTGTCGGCCTTCTCGGGATTGAGTTGGCCGTTTGCGCCTGAATAGGCATTGACCTGGATCTGCGAACCGTTGTTGGCCGGATCGACAACTGTCGTGCGGCCAAGGGATACGGGGCCAAACAGCTCGGTCAGATTCGGCGCGCGGATATCGCGCGAGCGGGTGACGCGAAAGCGCAGGAAATCCGCCGGTGCATAGACGAGGCCCGCTTTCCATGTGGTGGCGTCGACCGTGCTCGAATCGACGCCCGGGCTGTTGCGGGTGTAGTGGGTCTGGCGCACCGCGCCGTTGAGTTCGAGCGTGCGGGCAAATGGGACGTCCGCAAGGATCGGTGCGTTCGCTTCGAGATAGCCTTCGACGACCTTGATGGTGCCGGTAAGCGCTTTGCCGTTGAAGGACCAGAAGGCGTTTGCAGTGGACAGGGCATCGGCCGAGCCGGAGGCGTGATCGCTGCGGAATTCTGCGCCCGCGGCCAGCGCAAAGTCGCCGCCCGGCAAGGCGAAGAGGGAGCCGTTGATGTTGGCGGCAATGGCGTGCTCGGTCAGGTCGGTCGTCTGGTAGCCCGAGGGTGCGATGTAGGCTGCCCCGGCCTGCGAGATATTGCCTGAACCAAAGACGTTGATCGGAACGCAGCCCGGGTCATCGTTGCCGGGATCGGCATCGGCATTCACCCGGCACACGACCGAGCCGTTCGCTTCCACTGCGTCGGCTGCCTTGGCTACACGCGAAGCGACGACGTTGCCGGAATAGTCCTGTCGGAACTTGTTGCGGCCGTACTCGTAGTAAGCGTCCCACTTCCAGGTGTCCGACAGCTCGCCTTCCAGCGAGAAGACGGCCCGGTACGTTTCGTTCTTGGAGTAATCTACCGAACCGCCCAGGTCGGTAAATGCGCGGCCCAAGGTGAAGCTGTCGATCCCGTTGTCATCCATGATCGTGCCAACGCTGTCGGGCAGGTAGTAGTTGTCGCGCTGGACCGTCAGGGTGGACCTTGCGTCAGAGCCGATCACCATGCCCTTGACCCTGCCATAGGACAGGTCGAGCCCGGCCTTGATACTGTCGGTCAATTGGTAGTCGCCGTGTGCATAGGCGACAATGCGTTCAACCGGCGGGGCCAGCAGGATACCGTCGAGAAATCCGTTGCGACCCGATTCCGATCCACCCAGCGTGAAGAGTGGAGACGGGTTGCTGCCGTAGATCGTGCCGTAGTCGTAGTTGTAGGTGCTGCCGTCAGGATTGAAGGCGAGGCCGCGCAGGGGGCCCGAATTCGCAACGATCAGGCCGCCCGAGGACAGGGTGCCGGTTCCGGCCGGCCCGCCACGAATGCTGGCGGGAAGTCCGTCAAAGCCTGCCGGCGAATTGCCGATCAGTTGTTCGTTGGGGCACCACTCGCGCGTGTAGCAATCGCCAAGGCCTTCGGACTTGGTGTATTCGCCGGCAATCTGGAAGTGGCCCCGGCCATCGCCGAAGCTCGTGCCCCACGCGGCCTGGGCAGAGCGCTCTGCGCCGTCGCCCTCGCCGGAGATGCCGGCCTGGACCGTGCCCTTGAAGCCGTCCAGGTTCTTGTCGAGGATGAAGTTGACGACCCCTGCAACGGCATCGGAGCCGTAGGCAGCCGAAGCGCCGCCGGTCACGATTTCCACGCGCTTGACCAGCAGGCTGGGGATGAGATTCACGTCGATCGTACCTTGCGTGGTCGAGGGTACGAAGCGCTTCCCATCGACCAGAACCAGCGTACGGGTGGCGCCCAGGCCGCGCAGGTCGAGTACGCGCGCGCCGATGTTGCCACCAACGGCCTGCTGGGTGTTGGGCGTGGTGAGGGCCCTGAACGAGGGCAGCTCGTTGAGAGCATCGCCCACATTGGTTTCTGCGCGGGCCTGAAGCCGTTCATCGCCGACAACGGTGACGGGCGTAGGTGCGGACATGCCGTTCTGAGCAATGCGCGAACCCGTGACGATGATCTGCTGCATCTCCGGTTCTGCGGTCGGCGCAGTCTGGGCAACCGCTCCGGCAGGAGCGCGAGAATCGGTTGCCCCTGCAGCACTATCCTGAGCCTGAACGTTGGTTGCGGCCATCAGTGCCATTAGGGCGCAGCTGCCTCCGAGCGACCAACGCACTTTATCGAACTTGCACATCCAAACCTCCTCTCGTTGCGTGATCGGCTCTGGCCAATCATCCCTGTGATATCGGTCCCATTAATGAGAGTGCTGGCGGTGTGCAATCGAAAAACCAAAAAAGCGCGTATTTTTATGGTTTTTTCGGATGTTCTGAGCGAAGTTTGTTCCGATGCAGTTCTATCTTGGGATCGGTCACATTGAGTCGAGGTTGTCGCGATGCCGGTGGCGGCCAGGCGAGATGCCGAGGATCGCGGGCGCTCCCGAGAAGGAGGGTCGGGTGTCTGTCAACCTCGGCTCACCGCTGGTCCATCGTCGCGGGAGCCGGTTGACGAGGAGGGGGGTGAATCGAGTCGATCAGGGGCGGGTCTGGCACAGGCCGCCTTTGCATTGACGGCCCTCGCAATCCGTTTTCCTACAGGCATGTGTCTGCGCTAGTTTCGCTGTCATGCCCCGGCTCGATAGGACCTGTCTCGCAAACGCGGCCATTCTCACGGTGGCGGGCAAGGCCCGGTGGGGGCGGCGCCGTTTCTGTCCAGGACAGTGTAAACCGTGTAAACCTGCCTTGCCGGTCATGCGCGAGCCAGCCTGTTCCCCTTTTCGCGCACATCGGCTATCCGCGCGCCCATGAACACTGCAACTCGTGAGAACCAGACCCTGTACGCCGCTTTCGCGGGCCACCTCAACGCTGCGCTCGATGCGCTGGAAGCGGCGGGGACGCTGCCGGGCGGGCTGAAGCGAGGTGCGATCACGGTCGAGCCGCCGCGCGATCCCTCGCACGGCGATCTTGCGACCAATGCGGCGATGGTGCTGGCCAAGCCCGCTGGCATGAAGCCGCGCGACCTGGCCGAGGCGCTGGTCTCCGAGCTGGCGAAGCTCGATGCCGTGACTTCGGCGGAAATCGCCGGGCCGGGCTTCATCAACCTGCGCCTCGCGCCTGCGACCTGGATTGCGGAGCTGCGCGCGATTGCCGATCTGGGTGCGCATTACGGCCGTTCGGCCATGGGCGGCGGGTCGACCGTCAACGTCGAGTACGTTTCGGCCAACCCCACCGGGCCGATGCACATGGGCCACTGCCGCGGCGCGGTCGTCGGCGATGCGCTGGCGACCCTGCTCGAGTTCGCCGGGCACAAGGTGGTCAAGGAATACTATGTCAACGACGCCGGCGCGCAGGTGCAGGTGCTCGCCCGCTCGGTCCACATTCGCTACCGCGAAGCGCTGGGCGAGGACGTGGGCGCGATCCCCGAAGGCCTCTACCCGGGCGACTATCTCGTCCCGGTCGGCAAGGCGCTCGCCGAGGAATTCGGCGACAAATACGCTCATGCGCCCGAATCGGAATGGCTCACGCTGTTCCGCGAAAAGGCGGTCGCCGCGATGCTGGTGATGATCAAGGACGACCTCGCACTGCTCGGCATCGAGCACGAGGTGTTCTCGTCCGAAGCAGAGCTGCAGGCCTCGGGCAAGCCCGACGAGGCGGAAGCCTGGCTGCGTTCCAAGGGGCTCGTCTATGACGGTGTGCTCGAAGCGCCCAAGGGCAAGACGCCCGAGGACTGGGAGCCGGTCGAGCTGCCGCTGTTCAAGTCGACCCAGTTCGGCGACGATCAGGATCGCCCGATCAGGAAGTCGGACGGCACCTGGACCTATTTCGGCGCCGACCTCGCCTATCACTACCAGAAGGCCCAGGAAGCCGACGCGCTCGTCGATATCTGGGGCGCCGACCATGCCGGCACGGTCAAGCGGATCAAGGCCGCGGTTGCCGCGATGACCGGCGCGGACGGGGAGCCGACCCCATTCGAGATCAAGCTGGTGCAGATGGTCCAGCTGCTGCGCGACGGCGAGCCGGTGAAGATGTCCAAGCGTGCGGGCACTTTCGTCACGCTGGCCGACGTCGTGCGCGAAGTGGGCAAGGACGTGGTGCGTTTCACCATGCTGACCCGCAAGCCCGAAGCGCAGATGGACTTCGATTTCGCCAAGGTCGTCGAAGCCTCGAAGGACAACCCGGTATTCTACGTCCAGTACGCCCATGCCCGCGTCCATTCGACGTTGCGCAAGGCTGCGGCCGAAGGGCTGACGCCTGCGGCCGATCACCTCGAGCTGCTGGGTGAGGAGGAACTGGAGCTGGTCAAGCTGGCCGCGCAGTTCCCGCGCATCGTCGAGGCGGCGGCAGCCGCGCGCGAGCCGCACCGTATCGCTTTCTTCCTTGGCGACCTTGCCGCCGCGTTCCACGGATACTGGAATCTCGGCAATGATCGCGTCGAGAAGCGGTTTATTAACTTACTCGATGTTAACCTTACTGCTGCGAGGCTTTTCCTGGCTGTGCAGATCGGGCAACTTGTCCGTAACGGCCTGGCATTGCTCGGCGTAGAGGCTGTAGAGGAAATGTAAGGATGGCATTCTCGGACACGGGTCAGGGGGACCGGAGCGGAGATCCGCAGGGTCCGAAGGTCGACGGTGACGACGGCGAATTCGAAGGCGCCGGTTTCGCAGGCGTCGCGCCGGAAGGCCAGCCTTCGTTCGAGGAGCCGCCGCAGCTCGAGCTGGGCGACGAGGACGTGCGCCTGCCCTGGCTCGAGGGCGATGACGACGAATTCGAGGACGAGCGCGGCTCGGGCATGAGCCAGGGCCTGTTGCTGGGCATCTTCGGTCTGCTTGCCATCGCGGTGATCGTCGGGATCGTCTTCTGGGCGATGAAGGGATCTTCCGACAAGCCGCTCGTCGCCGATGGCGGGGTCATCGCCGCGCCCAAGGAGCCCTACAAGACCAAGCCCGAAAACCCGGGCGGCGAAGTCGTGGCGGGGACCGGCGACACCAGCTTCGCGGTAGCCGAGGGCCAATCCCGCCAGCCGCAGATCGGCGAGCAGGAGGAAGTGCCCGGGCCCGGTTTCGAATCGGTCGACAAGCCTGCCGACAAGCCCGCCGAGAAGGCTTCGGCTCCGGCAAAGGCGCCTGCACCGGTTTCCGGCGTCGGCGTGCAGGTCGGCGCCTATACTTCGAAGCAGGCGGCCGAAACCGGCTGGAATACGCTCAAGACCCAGTATCCCGAGCTTTCGGGCGTGAACCATCGCGTGCTCGAAGGGCAGGCGGACATCGGTACTGTCTATCGCCTCCAGGCGGTGCCGGGCGATCTCGCTGCCGCAAAGGCGCTGTGCAATGGCATGAAGGACGCCGGGCTGAGCTGCCAGGTCAAGAACTGAGCGCGGCCGGGCGGGCTCGGCCCGCCCTGGCGCATTTCCACACCTGAAGGACGCCGCTTCCTTGCGAAGAGCGCGGATTTCTGCGACGAATCCGTCATGGTTCCTGCAATTTTCGGCCTTTCCGGACTCTCTCTCGGTCAGGACGAGCGCGCGTTCTTCAAGGATGCCGATCCCGCCGGGTACATCCTGTTCGGGCGCAACGTCGAAAGCCGCGAGCAGATGCGCGCCCTTACCGACGAACTGCGCGCGATCCATGGCCGCGACAACCTGTTCATCTGCATCGACCAGGAAGGCGGCCGCGTTGCCCGGATGAAGCCGCCGGTCTGGCCGGTCTATCCGCCCGGGGAAGCCTTCGACCGGCTCTACGACATCGCCCCGGCCACCGCGATCGAGGCAGCGCGGGCCAACGCCGAGGCGCTCGGGCTGGACCTTGCTGAAGTCGGCATCACGGTCGATTGCCATCCCTCGCTCGACGTGCGCCAGACCGGCGCGCACGACGTTATCGGCGATCGCGCACTCGGCACCGATCCGATGCGCGTTGCCGCACTGGGCCGGGCGATCCTTGCCGGGCTGGCACGGGCTGGTGTCGCCGGGTGCATCAAGCACATTCCCGGGCACGGCCGGGCTATGGCCGACAGCCACAAGGAGCTGCCGCGGGTCGATGCGAGCGCAGAAGACCTCGAAACGGACCTGCAGCCTTTTCGCGCGCTGTCCGATTCGCCGATCGGGATGACCGCCCATGTCCTTTACACCGCGTGGGACAAGGAGAATCCGGGCACGCTTTCGCCCGTCGTGGTGCGGGAGGTGATCCGCAAGAGCGTCGGCTTTGCAGGGCTGCTGCTGACCGACGACCTCGACATGCAGGCGCTTTCCGGCACAGTGCCGGAACGCGCCGAGCGCGCTATCGCCGCGGGCTGCGATATCGCGCTCAATTGCTGGGCGAAGATGGACGACATGGTCGGCATCGCCGAGCGTCTGCCAAGCATGAGCGAGGAGACCGCGCTCCGCCTGAAGCGGGCGCTGACCGCCGTCGGCGACAGCGGAACCGCGGGAGACCACGCGGAACTGATCGCCCGGCGCGATGCGCTGCTGGCGCAGGTGGCGGCCTGAGCCATGGACCTGCCGCCGGAATCCGGACTTTCCTTCGAAGCGGCGGACCAGGAATGGGACGGCGTGGCGGCGGCCGAGGCGCACAAGGAAGCGCTCTACCTCGAGATCGAAGGCTGGGAAGGCCCGCTCGACCTCCTGCTTGACCTTGCCCGTCGGCAGAAGGTCGACCTGCGGCGCATCTCGATCCTCGAACTGGTCGACCAGTACCTGACCTATATCGAGCAGGCCGAAGCGCTGCGGCTGGAACTGGCGGCAGACTATCTGGTGATGGCGGCCTGGCTCGCCTACCTCAAGTCGGCGCTGCTGCTGCCCAAGGACGAACAGGCCGATCCCAGCCCGGAGGAACTGGCACTGCGCCTGCAGCTGCGCCTGCAGCGGCTGGGCGCGATGCGCGAGGCGGCAGCGCGCCTCATGGGCCGCGACAGGCTGGGCCGCGACGTCTTCCCGCGCGGCGCACCCGAAGGCTTGCGGGTGGCCCGTCGCAATGCCTGGCAATGCACCTGGTTCGACCTCGTGCGCGCCTATGGCGACATCAAGATCCGCAGCGAACCGGTGGTCCACATGGTGCGCGAGCGCATGGTGATGACGCTCGAAAGTGCGATCACCCGCGTCTCCTCGATGCTGGGCGTTTCGCTCGACTGGATGGAACTGCGCGAATTCCTGCCGCCTGCGCACGATTCGTGGGCCAATCCGCAGCTGCGCAAGTCGGCGCTGGCATCCAGCTTCGTCGCTGCACTGGAACTGGCGCGCACCGGCAAGGCGGAGATCGCGCAGGACGAAACATTCGGGCCGCTAAGGCTGAAGGCGGTGAAGCCATGAATGAAGACGCGATGACCGAAGACGCACTGGAAGAGGCTGCGGCGGCCAACGAGACGGCACCCGACGATCTCGTCCGGGCGGTCGAGGCGGCGCTGTTCGCATCCGAAGAGCCGATGACTGTCGAAGCGCTCTCCACCCATCTGGGACAGGCCGACATCCGCCCGGCGCTGGCCGAGCTGCAGCGCCACTACGCGGGACGCGGCATCCATCTGGTGGAGCGCGGCAAGCGTTGGCATTTCGAAACCGCGCCTGACCTCGCTCATCTCCTGCGCCGCGAAAAGGAAGAACTGCGGCGCTTGTCGCGCGCGGCGACTGAGGTGCTGGCGATCGTCGCATACCACGAGCCGGTCAGCCGCGCCGAAATCGAATCGATTCGCGGGGTGCAGACGGCCAAGGGCACATTGGACGTGCTGATGGAAGCGGGCTGGGTACGCGTGGCCGGGCGCCGCGAAGTGCCGGGCCGGCCGGTGATCTACGCCACCACGCCCGAGTTCCTCGCGCATTTCGGGTTGCGTTCGCTCAAGGAGCTGCCGGGGATTGACGAGCTGCGCGCCGCAGGGCTGCTCGATCCTGTGGATGACGACATGATCGAGGCGGCGCTTTCCGGTCCCGTTCCACAGGAGCGCGATGCGCCGGAAGAGGCGGATGACCGGGACGAACATGACGAGGATGACGGCGACATGACCTGACCGGGTCAAATTCATGACAGGGTGGCAAGTTCCCCCGAAAATCCCTAGATGAGCCTCGTGGCGGCCGGAATCGGTCGCACGGTTTGGAGTTGAAGTTATGGGTAGCTTTTCGATCTGGCACTGGCTTGTCGTGCTCGTGATCGTACTGGTTCTGTTTGGCCGCGGTCGGGTTTCCGAAATCATGGGAGACTTCGGCAAGGGCATCAAGAGCTTCAAGGAAGGCATGAACGACGAGAAGTCGGAAGATTCCTCCACCCCGCCGGCTCAGATTTCGTCGAAGCCCGCTGATCCCTCGGCCACGCCGAGCGCCAGCGAGAACAAGACCGAGCAGTCGTAAGCCAGCGCAGAAAGCGACTTAAGCGATGTTCGACATC
>Ga0098035_1000932_pt1 | contig 14446 bp, 15 predicted proteins | sample 3_EtaG_FD_75046 | JGI IMG/M metagenome (GOLD analysis project Ga0098035, IMG submission 75046) | Marine viral communities from the Subarctic Pacific Ocean - 3_ETSP_OMZ_AT15126 metaG | ecosystem: Environmental > Aquatic > Marine > Oceanic | place: Pacific Ocean | collected 2015-01-07
CTGCTGCCTCCCTTAACGCCCAAGGATCACCCATGTTTCAACGCCTGCGTGAAGACATCAATAGCGTATTTGACCGCGACCCGGCGGCACGTAATTTTCTTGAGGTGCTGACCAACTATCCCGGCCTGCACGCCCTGTTGCTGCACCGCTGCGGCCACTGGCTGTGGAAAAAGAACTTTAAGTGGCTAGCACGAACGCTATCGACCTTCTCCCGCTGGCTCACTGGCATTGAAATCCACCCAGGCGCAACCATTGGGCGGCGCTTTTTTATCGACCATGGCATGGGCGTGGTGATTGGTGAAACCGCACAGGTGGGCGATAACGTCACGCTCTACCAAGGCGTGACGCTAGGCGGCACCAGTTGGAACAAAGGCAAACGTCACCCTACGCTGGAAGATGGTGTGATTGTTGGTGCCGGCGCCAAGATACTGGGGCCGTTTACCGTGGGCGCAGGTGCCAAAATTGGCTCTAACGCGGTAGTTACAAAAGAGGTGCCAGCGGGAGCAACGGTGGTCGGCATCCCCGGCAAAATCGTCAAACGCGCCGACCCGGATATGGAAGAGGCGCTGGATATCGACCCGACCCGCCGGGAAGCCATCTGCCAGAAGTTTGGTTTCGATGCCTATGGCGTCAGCCAAGACATGCCCGACCCGGTGGCGCGCTCGATGCAGGCCATGCTCGATCATATGCACGCCGTGGACGAGCGTATCGAGCGCATGTGCTCAACGCTTCGCAAGCTCGACGCCAACTACCGCGATGGCCAGTTACCGGCTCTGCGAGATGAGGACTTTGCCGATATTCTGGATGAAAACGATACCGGCTGCCCTGGCCTTGGTCATACTGCCCAGGAACGCAGCAGCCCATCACCGGAAAGCAGCACCACGCGCAATAGTTGACCAAAGCACTCAGGATTTCCATAATGGCGCAACATTTGCTGCCAGCGCGCTGAAAGCTCAGCGACGAGGGGTACCTGCTATGCGCTTGACGACAAAAGGCCGTTACGCCGTTACGGCCATGCTGGATTTGGCGCTTAACGCCCCCAGCGGCCCTACCAGCCTGGGAGATATCTCCCTGCGACAGGAGATCTCGCTCTCTTACCTGGAGCAACTCTTCGCAAGGCTGCGCCGGGCGGGGCTAGTTAGCAGCGTGCGCGGGCCGGGTGGCGGTTACCTACTGGCCAAAGCACCCGAGGAGATCAGCGTCTCTCTGGTGATTGATGCAGTCAACGAAACCGTCGACGCGACCCGCTGCCAGGGGCTATCCGACTGCCAGCAGGGCGATACCTGTTTAACGCACCATTTATGGTGCGAGCTATCCGGGCAAATTCGCAGTTTTCTCGACGATATTACGCTGGCGCAGTTGATACAGCGCCCTGATGTGATCCGCATCGCTACCCGGCAAAAACAGCGGGTCGATGCTGGCATCCTCGCGTCTTCCCCCTGAAGGTATTTACTGCACGCTGGAATCTATGACGATGACCTCCACTCCCTCTCTGCCCATTTATCTCGATTATGCCGCCACGACGCCGGTCGATGGTCGTGTGGCTGAGGTGATGCAGCGCTACCTCACGGTAGACCAGCTGTTCGCCAACCCCGCTTCCCGCAGCCATATGCTGGGCTGGCAGGCCGAGCAGGTGGTGGAACAGGCGCGCCGCCAAGTGGCCGATATGATCGGCGCTGACCCGCGTGAAATCGTCTGGACCAGTGGTGCCACCGAAGCCAATAACCTAGCGCTGATTGGCTTTATGCGTGCTAACCGCGAACGTGGCATGCACCTTGTCACCTCCAGCATTGAGCATAAAGCGGTGGTAGACACCGCCAAGGCACTGGAGAGCGAAGGCTTCGAGATCACCTGGCTAACCCCAGGGCGCGATGGACGCATCACCCCTGAGCAACTGCGTGCCGCCATGCGCGACGACACGGCACTGGTATCGCTAATGGCGGTGAATAATGAGCTAGGCAGCATTCATGATATTGCCGCCCTAGCGGAAGTCACCCATGAGTTCGGGGCGGCGTTCCACACCGATGCCGCCCAGGCGGTGGGGCGTATTCCGCTCGACGTGGTCGCTCAGCATATTGATTTGATGTCGCTATCAGGCCACAAAGCCTACGGGCCTAAAGGGGTCGGCGCTCTGTATGTGAAACGCCACCCAGATATTCGCGTCGAGGCACTCATTCATGGTGGCGGCCACGAGCGCGGCATGCGCTCCGGCACGCTGCCGACTCATCAGATTGCCGGGATGGGTGAAGCGTTTAACGTCATGCAACAGCAGCAGGACGCGGATCAGGCCCATATTGCGGCGCTACGCGAACGCTTTCTAAGCGGCTTATCAAACCTGGAAGGCATCATCCCCAACTCCCCACTGGAGAACGCCGTTCCCAACATCTTGAACTTGGCGTTTGAAGGTGTGGATGGCGAGGCACTGCTGATGGCGCTTCGGGATGTGGCCGTGTCTACCGGCTCTGCCTGCAACTCGGCAAGCGTTGACCCGTCTTATGTACTACTGGGCATTGGTACGCCCCGTCGGCTCGCGCTCTCATCGCTGCGTATTAGCTTTGGGCGCTTTACCCAAGAGGCCGATATCGACCACGCATTAACCCTACTGCGCCACGCGGTGAGCGGCTTACGTGCGACCGCACGTTAGGCGGCTGACGCTCTCCTGACGCACTGCTAACGACTTCTTAAAGGAGAACGCTCCATGGCAACACTAAACATTACGCCCGCTGCAGCTGAACAAATTCAGCGTGTGCTCGACGAGCGCGGCCAGGGTCTAGGCCTGCGGGTATCCGTTAAACCCAGCGGCTGTTCCGGCTACAGCTATGTGCTTGATTTTGCCGATGAAGCACAGGATGACGATGTGCGTTTCGAAGATCACGGCGCAAGCGTCTACGTGGCTCCTGATGCCGTCGAGATGCTAGACGGCAGCGAAGTGGATTACGTCAACGAAGGCTTGAATCGCTTTTTCCGCTTCAACAACCCCAATGTAAAAGATCAGTGCGGCTGCGGTGAAAGCTTCACAGTCTAAGCTATCCGCCGTGGCTGTTGCGCATATCACCGGTATTCATACCCCCCGGGAGGCGCTATAATCGCGGCCACTCGGCAGCCGACGCAACATACGGCCCTAGCCGACCACTTTTTTCCTGCGCCGCCCCGGCTTTCCGGGGCGGCAATTTCTGCTTTATCCCTTTTAAGGAGATTTCTGCATGGCGACTGAACGTACTCTTTCCATCATCAAGCCCGATGCCGTTGCTAAAAATGCCATTGGCGAGATCATTGCACGCTTTGAAAAAGCGGGCCTGAAGGTCGTTGCCGCTAAAATGATGCACCTCTCCGAAGAGAAGGCTGGTGGCTTCTACGCCGAGCACAAAGAGCGTCCCTTCTTCAAAGACCTAGTTGGCTTCATGACCTCTGGCCCGGTAGTGGTACAAGTGCTGGAAGGCGAAGGCGCCATCGCTAAAAACCGTGAGCTGATGGGTGCTACCAACCCGAAAGAAGCCGCTCCGGGCACCATTCGCGCTGACTTTGCGGAAACAATCGACGCCAACGCTGTCCATGGCTCTGATTCTCCGGAAAGTGCTGAGCGCGAAATTAGCTACTTCTTCGGTAACGACGAAATCTGCCCGCGCTAAACCAAGCGCCGCCGTTTCAACCTTCGTTGCCGGCCATTTTCGCGGGGGCTTTGCCCCCGCCTCTTTCTGAACGCTGACCGCCATGACCACCACCGTAGCTCAACATACGCCTGCCCCCAACACGACTCCTGACAGCGCGACTGCTCAACAAGCGGCACCGGCACGCCAGAACCTGCTGGGGCTTTCCCGCGAGCAGATGGAAGCTTTCTTTTTATCAATTGGCGAAAAGAAATTCCGCGCCACTCAGGTAATGAAGTGGATTCACCAGGAAGGCATCGACGACTTCACGGCGATGACCAACCTGTCGAAACCGCTGCGCGACAAGCTCTCCCAAGTCGCTGAAATTCGCGGCCCGGGCGTTGTCTACGAAGGCACTTCCAGCGACGGCACCCGTAAATGGGTGTTAGAGGTTGAGGATGGCAGCTACGTAGAAACGGTGCTGATTCCCGCTGAAAACGGTAAGCGGCGCACGCTGTGTGTCTCTTCCCAAGTGGGTTGTTCGCTGGACTGTAGCTTCTGCTCTACCGGTAAACAGGGCTTCCAGCGTAACTTAACCGCCGCCGAGATTATCGGCCAGGTGTGGGTTGCCCAACGCAGTGTTGGCCCGCGCCGTGATACCGCCAATCGCCCGGTGACCAACGTGGTCATGATGGGTATGGGCGAACCGCTGCTCAATTTCGATAACGTCGTGCCCGCCATGAAGCTGATGCTCGACGATAACGGTTACGGGCTCTCCAAGCGCCGCGTCACGCTCTCCACATCGGGTGTTGTACCGATGATTGACAAGCTGGGCGATGAGATAGATGTGAGCCTTGCTATCTCGCTGCACGCCTCCACCGATGAGCTGCGCAACGAGCTAGTACCGATCAACCGTAAGTACAATATTCGTGCGCTGCTGGATGCCTGCCACCGTTATCTGGCCAAGTGCCCAGATAACCGTCAGGTCACGATTGAGTACACGCTGATCAAAGACGTCAACGATCAGCAAGAGCACGCCGAACAACTGGCCGCTTTGCTCAAAGAGCTGCCGTGTAAAATCAACCTGATTCCGTTTAACCCTTTCCCGAACTCAGGTTACGAGAAGCCATCGCGTAACCAAGTGATGCGCTTCCAACAGTGGCTGTACGACTTAGAGTACAACGCTACCGTGCGCATGACCCGTGGCGACGATATTGATGCCGCCTGTGGTCAGCTAGTGGGCCGCGTAAAAGACCGTACCAAGCGTAGCGCACGCTATATTCAGTCCGTTCAGCTTGACGCTGACTAATCGCTGCTGTCTTGACATCCACCTGACACAGCGCTTTGATGGACACGCTTTTGCCGGGTACTTACAAAGCATCCACCTTGCAGCACTGGCTCAATAGTTTCGACTTAAGAGGGCGTAGATGATCGGTCACCGCAGGCGCATTACCCTTTTTAGGATGCCCATGCCGTCCGTGCTTGCTGGCAGCCTGCTGCTGGCGGGCTGCGCCACCTCTGGCCAAGGGATCAGTGACGACGCCAACCCCGACGCGGCAGAAGCCTACACCCAGCTTGGCGTCGCCTACCTAGAGCGTGATAACCTGCCCCGCGCGTTGAATGCCCTTGATCGTGCTCTTGAACTGGACCCGCGCCACCCTGAGGCACTTCAGGCGCTCGCGCTGGTCTATCAACAGCAGGGAGAGAGTGATCTAGCCAACCGCTACTTCCAGCAGGCGTTGAATGCAGCGCCCTCGTTTACTCGCGCGCGTAACAACTACGCCGCGTTTTTGTATCAGCAGGCACAGTTTTCACAGGCCTGCGAACAGTTAGAAATAGCATCTCAGGATGCCCAGTACGCCAATCGTGCCCAGCTATTTACCAACCTGGGGCAGTGCTATTTGGCAATAGATGAATTTGATAAAGCGCGCGAACGTTTGCAACGCGCGCAAAGTATCGACCCGCGCAACCCACGCGGGTATTTAATGTTAGCCGAACTGGAAGTTTCACAGGGCAATTATGATCAGGCCTGGGCACCGCTGCAGAACTATCTGCAGCTAGCCGGCCCAGACCCAGCGGCACTGGAACTGGCGATCGATGTCGCCCTCGCCCGCGGTGACGACGCCGCGGCTGCCGACTACCAGCGCTTGCTAAACAACTGATTGCCGCCCTGATCACCACATTATTGAAGGATGCTCAGCTATGAGCGACACACAGTTACAAGATAGTGTTACTACGGCCCACAGCACAGCAACCCCCGGTGAGTTGCTTTCTCGTCAACGCGAATCGCTGGGCGTCCCGCTGACGGATGCCGCCCGAGCACTGAACCTGCGCCCTGCTGTGGTGGATGGCCTAGAGCGCGATAATTACGAAGAGATTCCCGTCGCTGCGTATCGTCGCGGCTACTTGCGCGCCTATGCCAAATATTTAGGCATGGACGAACGTGTGGTGCTTGAAGCTTACCAGGTTCGCCACGGCACCCGTGATGCCGAACGCAAGGTGGCCCCGGTTACCGTGACTAAGCCGCCATCCAAAGTAGGCGCATGGCTCTTTAAGTTAGTCACTCTGCTGGTGATTGCCGGGCTGATTGCCGTGACGGTTGCTTGGTGGCAAAGCAGAGGTGGCAGCGAGCCGCCGAGCATCGGCGCCTCACCCGCTATGGAAGAGAACGAAGCGTTCATCAGCGAACCCGAGCCAGCTCCAGAGCCTACTCCGGTGGTCACACCTGAGCCCGCCGCAACGGAGGAGTTGACTAACGGTGTGGTCAGCGGCGAGCCCGCCGACAGCGATATTAGCGATAGCAGTGCGCCCGCTGCTGACAACGATGAGCCAACCGCTGCCGCTAGCGACGAACCTGCGGCCCCGGCGGTTGACGCCGACGCAGCGACCGATGTAGCTGAGGCACCTGCTGAAGAGGTGGCCAATGCCGCCCCCGCTGCTAACCCCAACTTGCTGGAGCTGACGTTTAACGAGCAGTCCTGGACAGAGATTTTCGATGCCAACAACCAGCGTGTGTTTGTCGGTCTACAAACCCCCGGCACCACCGCGAGCGTTGAGGGCGAACCGCCTTTTCGTTTAACCGTCGGCAACGCCACCGGTGTAGAACTGCGCTACCAAGGTGAGCTCGTCAACCTTGCCGAGCGCGCCGGTACCAATAACGTTGCCCGCTTTACCCTGGGAGAGTGACTCGTCTTATGCACGCCCCTTCTCCGATTAAACGCCGTCTGTCACGCCAAATTCATGTTGGCAATGTGGCCGTGGGCGGCGATGCGCCGATTTCCGTACAGAGCATGACCAACACCAATACCCTGGATGTGGACGCCACCGTCGGCCAGATCCAGCAGTTGGAAAAAGCCGGAGCAGATATCGTACGCGTCTCTGTGCCGGATATGGACGCCGCTGAAGCCTTCGGCAAAATCAAGCAGCGCGTAGCCATCCCCCTCGTTGCCGACATTCATTTCGATTACAAAATCGCCCTGCGCGTCGCTGAGCTAGGCGTTGACTGTCTGCGCATCAATCCCGGCAATATTGGCCGGGAAGATCGCGTACGCGCTGTGGTAAGCGCCGCCCGCGACCACGGTATTCCAATCCGTATCGGGGTGAACGCCGGGTCGCTGGAAAAAGATCTGCAAAAGAAGTACGGCGAGCCTACGCCCGCCGCGCTGGTTGAGTCTGCCATGCGCCATATTGACCACCTGGACCGCCTCGATTTCCAGGAGTTTAAAGTCAGCGTGAAAGCGTCTGATGTGTTTATGGCGGTGGCCGCTTATCGCGACCTTGCCACCCGCATCGAGCAGCCGCTGCACCTGGGTATCACCGAAGCAGGCGGCCTGCGTTCGGGCACAGTGAAGTCCTCCATTGGCCTAGGCATGCTGTTGATGGACGGTATCGGCGACACCATCCGCGTCTCGCTGGCTGCCGACCCGGTGGAAGAGATCAAGGTCGGGTTCGACATGCTCAAGAGCCTGAAGCTGCGCGCCAAGGGCATTAACTTTATCGCCTGCCCCAGCTGCTCGCGACAGAACTTTGACGTCATCAGCACCATGAACCAGCTTGAAGAGCGCCTGGAAGATGTGATGACGCCGCTGGATGTCTCGGTGATTGGCTGTGTGGTCAACGGCCCCGGCGAAGCTAAAGAGACCGATATCGGCCTAACCGGCGGCTCACCCGCCAACTTGGTCTACATCGATGGCAAACCGGCGAGTAAGCTGCGCAACGATCATCTGGTAGATGACCTGGAAAAGCTGATCCGCGACAAGGTACGCCAGAAAGAGCAGCAGCAAGAGAACATGATTGCACGCAGCGTTTGACACCTGCGTTGCCTGCAACAGGCGGCACGCCTTGCGCCTCGCGCTGCCGCCCAGACAAGGAGTTTTCATTGAGCAAGTCCGCCGCTAAAAAGATTCAAGCCATCCGTGGTATGAACGACCTATTGCCCAGCGACAGCCCTCGCTGGCAATTTTTTGAGGGCAAAGTACGCCAATTGATGCACCGCTACGGCTTCGATGAAATTCGTACGCCAATCGTGGAGCAAACCGCGCTGTTTGCCCGCTCGATTGGCGAAGTCACCGATATCGTCGAGAAAGAGATGTACACCTTCGACGACCGCAACGGTGACAGCCTGACTCTGCGCCCTGAAGGCACCGCCAGCTGCGTGCGGGCGGCAATGGAACACGGCTTGCTGCATAACCAAACCCAGCGGCTTTGGTACCAAGGGCCGATGTTCCGCCACGAACGGCCTCAGAAAGGGCGTTACCGTCAGTTTCACCAAGTGGGCGTGGAAACCTACGGCTTTGATGGCCCGGATATCGATGCCGAAGTCATACTGCTCTCGGCACGGCTATGGCAAGAGCTTGGCTTGATGGAGCACGTCACCCTAGAGCTTAACTCCCTGGGTTCCGCCGAAGCGCGGGCGGCCTACCGAGACAAACTGGTGGCCTACTTTGAGCAGCACCAGGACGTTTTGGATGAAGACTCCAAGCGGCGTTTAACCAGCAACCCGCTGCGCATTCTGGATTCTAAAAATCCTGATATGGCCGAGATGCTCAACGCGGCCCCGCAGTTGATGGATCATCTGGATGACGAGTCCCGCGCGCATTTCGAGCAGCTCAAAGCGATGCTGGATGCCGCCGACATTCCATACGTGGTCAACCCGCGTTTGGTGCGCGGCCTGGACTACTACTGCCGCACCGTATTTGAGTGGACCACCACAGCTCTAGGTAGCCAGGGCACCGTGTGTGCTGGCGGCCGCTACGATGGTCTGGTCGAGCAGCTCGGTGGTAAGCCCACGCCCGCGGTGGGCTTTGCCATGGGTATTGAGCGCTTAGTACTGCTGCTGGAAACTCTGAATTTGGTACCAGCGGATGCCATGGGCGGATGCGATGTCTATCTGGTGCCCATGGATGACAGCGCCACTGTTGCTGCACTCATGCTAGCAGAGCAGCTGCGAAGCGCGCTGCCATCTCTACGCTTACAGCTACACTGCGGCGGCGGAAGCTTCAAAAGCCGGATGAAGAAGGCGGATAAGAGCGCCGCGCCGGTGGCAATTCTGCTGGGTGAGGATGAGCTCGCCAACCAAACCGCCACACTGAAGTTTCTGCGCGATGACCGCGAGCAGCAGCAGGTGGCCCAGGCAGCGTTGGCCGAGACGCTTCGCGAGTTACTGCCTAACCTACCGTCTCATTAACGTAACTGCCCCCAGCGATGCCTGGGGCGGATGAACACTCGTTAGCCGCAAAAGCGGCTGACCCATGAAACAGGAGGCCGCCCGTGGCGGATCTGAGAAGCGAAGAAGAGCAGCTAGAAGTCGTCAAACGCTGGTGGAAAGAGAACGGGACCTCGCTCATTGCCGGTGCCGTTCTCGCTGCGGCGGGCGTCTTTGGTTGGAACGCATGGCAGAACTACCAAGAGGGTAAGTCAGAGGCAGCTTCTGCCCGATACCAGCAGCTCATCAACATGACCGCTGGCACCACCTTGGAAGGGGATCAGTTAAGCGCGGCACAAACGCTGATTGATGAGCTCACCGACGACTACGGCAACACCCTGTATGCCGAACTGGCACAGCTGCTGGAGGCCCGCCTGGCCGTGCAGGAAGGCGATCTGGCCGCGGCCAAGCAGGCACTGCAGGACGTGGCCAGCAACTCCTCACGCCGCTATGTGCAAAGCCTGGCATGGCTGCGCTTGGCACGCATTGAAGTGGCTGAAGGTAACCCGGAAGCCGCGCTAGCGCTTCTTGATCAGCCTATTTCCGATGCGCTGGCCGCTCAACAAGCCAACGTGCGAGGCGATGCTTTCCTGGCTCAGAACCAGCCAGAGCAGGCTCGCGATGCATGGCAAACCGCGCAGTCTATCGCCCAAACGCAGAACCAGCCGCTTTATGGCGTGCAGCTCAAGCTCGACGATCTCGGCGCCGAGGAGGCGACACAGTGATAACGACTAGCCTGTCAAAACCGCTTTTTTCTAAACATCTGATGCGCACCACGCTCGGCGCCATGGCGCTGGCGCTATTGGCTGGCTGTGCCAGCAAAGGTGAGCCAGCGTTCACGCCCAAAGAGCTGCGCAGCTTTGATGAAACCTCTTCGCTGGACAGCGTTTGGGGTCGCCGCGTTGGCGATGGCTTTGGCCCCGCTCGCTACCCCATCGCCCCATCCCGTGAAGGCGATACGGTCTTTGCAGCAGACACCAACGGTCTAGTGGCCGCGTTCAATGCCAACAGCGGCGAGCGTGAGTGGGAAGTCGAGCTGGATACCCCTATTTCTAGTGCGCTGAACGCGATTGCAGGCCAGGTGTACTTGGGCACCCGCAACGGTGAAGTGATTGCCCTCGACCAGCGCGACGGTAGCGTTGCCTGGCGTTCGCGGGTCACCAGCGAAGTACTGGCAGCTCCGCAAGCCAACCAGCAGCTACTGCTGGTTCAGAGCGTGGACGGCCAAATTACCGCTCTGGACCGCGCCAGCGGCGAAGAGCGCTGGGTCTACACCAGCTCTCAGCCTGCTTTAACGCTGCGCGGCACCGGAACGCCAATGGTCATCGACCCGGTCACCTTCGTGGGTACGGCCAACGGACGCCTGGCGACGCTGGACAACCGCAGCGGCCAGCCCCTTTGGGAAATGCAGATTGCCACACCACGTGGCCGTAGCGACGTTGAGCGCCTAGTGGACCTGTCTGGCCAGCCAGTACTTAGCCCCGATGGCCTCCTGTTCGTGACTAGCTACAACGGCCGTGTGGTTGCGCTGGAAGCGACCCGTGGCGGTGTGCTGTGGGAAACCAACCTCTCCAGCCGCCACACGCCGATTCTGGTGGGCGACTTCTTATTTGTGGTCAGCGACGACAGCCACATCGTTGCCTTGGACGCCAACAGCGGCCAAGAGATCTGGCGTAACGATGACCTGGAAGATCGCTGGCTCACCGCCCCCGCCTTTGCCGATGGCCGCATCGTCGTGGGTGATTTTGAGGGTTATGTCCACCTCATCGACGCCCGCGAAGGCAACCTGGTCGGCCGCACCCGTATCGATGATTCGGGTATTAGCGTGCGCCCGGTGACTGAAGGCAGCACCATTCATGTCCAGGCCAACAATGGTCGCCTGGAAACCCTGGAAGTAACTCCATGACACCCGTCATTGCATTAGTCGGTCGCCCCAATGTGGGCAAATCGACGCTGTTTAACCGTCTGACCCGCTCGCGCGATGCGCTGGTGGCAGACTTTCCTGGCCTGACCCGTGACCGTAAATACGGTAACGGCATGCTGGGTGGAAAGGCGTACACCGTCATCGATACCGGCGGTATCAGCGGTGACGAAGAAGGCATCGATGCCGCGATGGCCGAGCAGTCCCTCGCGGCCATCGACGAAGCCGATATCGTGCTGTTCCTGGTCGATGCCCGCGCCGGGTTGAACGTCGCCGACGAAGCGATTGCCAACCACCTGCGCGTCAACCAGAAAAAGACCTGGCTGGTGGTCAACAAGACCGACGGCCTGGAAGAGCACTCGGCCATGGCCGATTTCTGGAAACTGGGCCTGGGTGACCCGTGGCCGATTGCCGCCGCTCATGGCCGCAACGTATCGCTGCTGATTGATACGGTGCTTGAACCCTTCCCCGAACGGGATGCCAGCATTCCTGCCGATACAGGCAGCAAAGGCATTCGCATTGGCGTGATTGGCCGCCCGAACGTGGGTAAATCTACGCTGGTCAACCGCCTGCTCGGTGAAGAGCGCGTGGTAGTATTCGATGAAGCGGGCACCACCCGCGACGCTATCGAAATCCCTTTCGAGCGCAACGGCAAGCCGTACGTGCTGATCGACACCGCCGGCATTCGGCGGCGTAAGAACGTGCGTGAAATCGCCGAAAAGTTCTCGATCATCAAAACGCTGGATGCGATCAAAGAGAGCCACGTGGCCGTCATGGTATTGGACGCCCGCAGCGGCTTGGTTGAGCAGGACCTGCACCTGCTGGACTACGTGCTCACCACAGGGCGTGCGTTGGTACTGGCGGTCAACAAGTGGGACGGGCTGGAGAGCGAAGCCAAAGAGAAGATGCGCGCCGACATCAAGCGCCGTCTGGGCTTTGCCGACTACGCCGAGCTGCACTTTATTTCCGCGCTGCATGGCACCGCAGTGGGCGACTTGTACCCCTCCATTGAGCGGGCGTTTAACGCCGCCAACGCGCACTGGTCGACCAACCGTCTCACCACGCTGCTGCAGGATGCGGTAAGCCAGCATCCGCCCCCCATGGTCAACGGCCGCCGCATCAAGCTGCGTATGGCTCACCAGGGTGGCAGCAACCCGCCGATTATTGTGGTGCATGGCAACCAGACAGCATCGCTGCCTGAGGCTTATCGTCGCTACCTGACCAATACCTTCCGTAAAGTGTTGAAGGTGCGCGGCACGCCGATGCGCTTTGAGTTCCGGTCGGGCAACAACCCGTTCGATAACATGGCGGGCGCCAGCGATAAAGAGAAAGCCAAAAAGCGCGAGCTTAACCGTACCAAAGAGGCGCGCAAAAGCCGCCGTTAAGCGCGGCACTTTGCTTCCCCGCCCGTTGTATACGCAGCGGGCGTTTTTGTTGGCACTACCACCGAATCTACTTGACAGAGCCCCCCTCCCGCCCTCAAATAGCGACGCTTTTCGTCACCTGCTCGACCGATCCTTTCTTATCAACACTTGCCCTTCTTAGGAGGGACGTACATGCACTACGCTTTTCGTCGCGGACGCGGCTTGGTTTTACTGCTGCTGGCGAGCCTGCTAACCGGCTGCTTGGCGTTGCCTCAAACAGGGTTGTTTGCGTTTCGTCTGGCGGTCACATCGCTGGGGATTGAGGACGTACGCATTGGCCCTTACAGCGTCAATGCTGGATTGGACACCAGCGATCTATCGAGCTTGCTGGCCTCTAGCCTGGGTGCTGGCAGCTTGCCGGTGCAAGCCACCCTGGCGATGGGGCTTGGCCTGCCCGCTGGCATGCCTCCGGTGGAGATGTCGGGCTTTCGCTGGACGCTGGACATGCCTGGCGTAGACCCAGTGCAAGGCAATTATGGGCAGAACGTTACCCTCACGTCTGGGGAAGACGCCAATCTCCGCCTGCCGGTGGCCTTTGATGTTCTAGCTGCAGACCACCAGCAAATGACGCCAATGCTAGAGCTGGCCAGCCAACTCGCCAGCCAAGGGGAGCTGCCTGCAGGCAGTGAACTGGCCATTACCCCAGGGGATTTGCGCGGCCTGGGCATGACACTGCCCGCTGGCCTGCTCACCCCGACCATTCGCTTGAACGTGGGCGCCGACGGGCAGCTCAACCCCCAGCGCTAAGGCTTGCCAAGCGCGCTACTCACCGCGCTCATGAAGGCGTTTGCGGCCCACGTACTGGGCCGCAAACTGCCACGCTGTCCGGCCGCTGCGCCCACCGCGTAGCGTGGCAAAACGTACCGCCTCCGCACGGGCGGCCTCATCCCACTCTTGCTGTCCACCAATACGACTCACCCAGTGTTCGCAAACCTCCAGATAGGTGGCTTGGCTAAACGGATGAAAGCCTAACCACAGGCCGAAACGGTCTGACAGCGAGATTTTCTCTTCCACCGCATCGCCGTGATGCAACTCCTCGCCCACCAACCGTGAACCGCTATTGTCATCCATCGACTCCGGCAGCAGGTGACGACGGTTCGAGGTGGCATAGAGCAGTACGTTATCTGGTGGCCCGGTCAGCGCGCCGTCTAGCACGCTCTTGAGCGCCTTATACGCGTCATCGTTACCCTCGAAGGAGAGATCGTCACAGTACACTACGAAGCGATGCGGCTGATCCCGCAGTTGTTCCACTAGCAGCGGCAGACTCGATAGATCATGTCGGTCAACCTGGATCAGCCGTAACCCCTCTGTGGCCAGCGAGTTGAGCAGCGCACGTATCACAGACGATTTCCCGCTACCTCGTGAGCCCCAGAGCAGCGCATGGTTAGCTGGCAGCCCCTGCAAAAATGCCCGGGTGTTATCGACCAACGCCAGCTTTTGGCGCTCAATGCCTAGCAGGTCGTCCAGCGTCATGGTGTCTCTCGGCGGTACCGGCACCAACCGCCCGCCCAGTGGGTGGCGCTGCCAGATGGCCGCTACATGGGTGTCCCACTCAACCGGCGTGGGCGCTGGCGGCAGCCAGTGGTCGACATGATCGAGTAACCGCGCTAGGCGCTGGCTTAATTCAGTATCCATCGTCATCCTCAGAGTGCGTTATGATAAGGGTTGATTTACCACTGCCAGTGGTTATCTTGTGTGCAAGGATCCCCACTCGTCTATAAGGAAACTATCTATGCGTTGGCTTCGCCCATTAGCGGTTACGGCGCTCTGCGCCTCAATCGCCGCCTGTACGACCTCCCCCACCGGTCGC
>Ga0098035_1000936_pt1 | contig 14432 bp, 22 predicted proteins | sample 3_EtaG_FD_75046 | JGI IMG/M metagenome (GOLD analysis project Ga0098035, IMG submission 75046) | Marine viral communities from the Subarctic Pacific Ocean - 3_ETSP_OMZ_AT15126 metaG | ecosystem: Environmental > Aquatic > Marine > Oceanic | place: Pacific Ocean | collected 2015-01-07
AGCGGCATAGTACGGGATATACCTTACAGTGCCAGCGACTCCTACGTTAATCCAACCTGTTTCTGCCGTAGCAGAAGGGTCGATTGTGGAAGCAGTACCGTCAGTGAAGTTAATACCCATCTTTACCACAGGGCAAGATGAGATATCAATACCGATACCAGTGGTAAGCGCTGCTAGATCAATGTCTAGGGCTGTACCAGTAGTCATAGAGTTAGTATTGATATGGACGGCTTTACCTGCAGCAAGCGCTGCAGACGCAGTCACGGCAAAGATGATAGTTTCATCTGCTGCCGCTGAAGAGAACTCTACAAGAGTTCCTGATGTGCTGGAAGCCCCTGTATGGAAGACTTCGAGCATACGACCTGCTCCAGTGATAGCTGTAGCAGAGGAGTTCACACTAAGGCCTGAACCTGTCGTAAGGTCGTCGGCTGTAACAATAACACCGTTACCAGTGGTTGTTGCTACTGTATGAACGAATGCGTTTGCAGTTGTTGCAGACGCGAGAACTTGGAACACAGTGGTTCCAGCGTTGTTCTCGATTTCAATTGAAGGCGCAGTTTGTCCGGAGACGTATTCTTGAATACGGATACCTTGTGCCGCAGCATCCTCAAGATCGAGGTATATAGCTGCATTACTGGTATCATCCCAGTCCACTTTACGCCCGAGGTATAGCTCTTGAGCCATGATAATTAGGGGGTAATAGAAAAATAAAATCTACTTTCCATGAATTGCGAAGTGGTTAAGTTCCTCGCGTAACTGACTCCGTTCAGACTTATCCATGCCGTCGTGCAGGTGGCGTGCAGCATCTTCGATCTTGTTTCCAAGGTCATGAGATTTCTGAGCTTCCTGTCGGCGTTCTGTAGCTGCCATTTGATCTTCGGTCTTGAGGACCCGATCAATGGTATTACTGTTGAAGCCTCGGAAGGCTGGATCGTTATGGCGGGGGTCTGTACTCATATAGGAAGAGGGGTGGGGTTACTAAACTGCTGGTCCAGTGATACCTCCGAGCTGTGCAGATGCACGCGCGTTGGTCTGAGCCAAGTTACCGAACATGAAGAAGGCAAACTCGTAGTTGAGTGTGCCGGGCTTACGTTGTCCGGGTACTCCGTCCATGCTAAGAGCATCTTCGGAGAAGGAGAATGGTGCCATCTCACCCCAGTAGAATGAGTTTGGATCAACCATCCAAATTACACCATCAGGAACCATGTCGTCTTTGAAGATAGCATGTGTTCCATCAGGACCCTTGTAGACAAGGCCAGTCTGACCTCCAACAAGGTTGCCTTTCCAAGTTTCAACTTCGTAGTTGCGAGTCACAGTCATTAGAGATGCGATACGCCTCCACTGCGTTGAGTTACAGAGCATAAAGATAGCTCCGGGGTCCTTGGCGTGGCGAGTAGTTTTCATCAACATCGCGTCTATGTCCGTTAGGGCAAGAGTACCAACTGATGAGTCCAAATGAGATTGGAACCATGAGTCGTTGGCTTTGTTGATATTCTGGACTGTTCCAGTATTAGTGATGAGGTTTGCGAATCCAGTAACCTCTGTATATGCTGTTCCGCTTACGTCGTAAGCGTCAGCTCTAACAACCACATCGTTATTGACAAGTGTTTCGTTAGTCGTTGACTCGAATACTGTGTCGCTAGTGATTGTAGATACGGTAACTGTCTCTGCAGTACCAGCCTCGATTTCAGCTGTAGTACCAATAAGAAGAACATCCCCTTCGTTCAAGTGTTGAGTTGGGGGAGTCTCTGATGTACCACCGTTATCGAGTGTGATGGTTGTGGCTGCGGACACTGTACCATTTACGGTTGCAAGTGTTCCACTACCACGTCCAACGATCATACGGTTGAGGTTCCAGTGCATAGAGTGCACTGCACCTTCTGCGTTCTGCGTGATTTCCTTAACAAGGGCATATTCCTTGTCGCGTGTAGCTGCAATAGCTTGGCGAGTAACCTCGAAGGAACCTTGCACGAACTTAGCGTCGGCGAAGGAACGATCGGATTGGAATTTACCAGTGCGAAGTGAAGTGTCTTCTGCTGCTGCATGGACACCACCACCAAAGGCAGTATGTAGGTGCTCAACTTCAAATCGTCGACCCATCTGAGTTTTTGGTACGGTTACGCGAGGGCGTAACGGTGTACCTGATCCTTTAGAAGGGGATTCATCTCGCTCGAATCCAATAGCTTTAAGCATTGGATGCTTGGAGACCCGCCAGAAGTTATCCTGCAGATTTGGCAACAGGAACTCTGTTATGGTTTTACCCGCTCTATCGGAGATTTTAACGGTACTCATAAGAATCTAGTGTAAGAAGTAAGAAAAGCATTATTCTGTAGCCGTCATGCGACGGAGCACCTCGTTTTCTAACGCCTCCGAATAAGCAACAGGGTTGCCCGGCTGGAAGTCAAACTTCTTTTCAGAAGGGGTTTTTGGCCCTGACGTCTTGCCTCCATCAACTTTCGTTGATGTCTTTTTTTTCTTCGAGAGAGAGGCGTTAACTTCCTTCTCGTTGATCTCCGTACCCCTCATCAGTTTAACGATGGTGGAGTATGGAAGGTCAGCTTGGAGTTGCACACGAGGGTCAGGATCTTTTTGCCACTCTTTCATCTGAGCGACAATATCATCCTTACTGATCTCGATGCCTTGCCCTGAGTAAACTTCAACGGTCTTATCAAGCTCGCTTCGGTCTTTCTCTTGGGCTAACTCCGTCTTAAGATCTTCGACTTGCTTAGCAACGTCAGCTCCGCCTCCGTACTCTTGGGCGATAGCAACGATAGCGTCTATTTGACTTTGGTCGTAACCTTGGTCTTTGAGGTTTTTGACAACCTCGCCTTTCTTAGACTGGCTTTCGTCATTCTGCTTAGAGGTCTGGATTTGGGTAAGAACATTTAACTGCTCTTGAAGATCAGCCTTATCAATCTCAAGCTTCTTCTTCTTCGAGATTTCCTCGTCGAGTCTGTGCTTGGGAATCATAGGGTCGGCTTCCTCCTCTTCGGATTCAGCCTCGGTTTCTTCGGTTCCATCACTAAGGGAAGTATCGCCTTCCTCTGGCGTGGGTTCAGTGGTTTCTTCCGTCTCAGTTGTGTCGGAGTCTGCGGTGTCTCCTGAGTCCTGAGATTCCTCGGTTATCGCAGTATCTTCATCAGCCATAGTAATATGGGGGAAGTGCTCACGATTGTTTAATGAGGGCGCGATCCTCGTGGAGCGTAAATAGAGAGAAATTCTTCGGTGGCGCCGGTGCAACAAAAGAACAATGTGCCATTACAATAAATCTCTATCTGTCAATGGAATAGGTACTTTACGACGTCTCCCCCTGTCCCGGTGCCTGTGGGCTGCCAACTCCCCCCACTCCTTGCTGTATGTGTTGCCCGTGTCTTTGGGCTTGCGCATTGAGAAGCGTAGCTGCATTTTGATCCCCCTCTTGGAGCTTAACCTCAGCCTCCTCAGCGTAGTAGTTTTGTAGGAACTGGTGAGGATCGTTGAGCGTTACCTCTACGCGTTCACCTCCTGAAATCTTCAAGGCTTTACCCTTGGCGATCATCAGCTCGGGGTTAACGCTATCCTTAAGTTCGTCCACAATCTCACGACCAATACCGATGTCAAGTCCATCTAACATCACCTTATCCATGATTGGATCTTTACCAAACTGATACCCTGACTGAACAATGGATAGAATCCTTTCGTTCTTCTGTGCCTTAGAAAAGAACTCACCAATAATAATTTCCACGTCTAGCTTCTTAAATGGTCGTATTGCCACAGTGCTCTCGGGGAGACTCCCCGATCTCTCAGCCGTGAAGTTTCCCCCGACAACACTGATTGGAGTTTCTTCGCCTGTCTTAGAGTCGAACCTGTAAAGTGTCTTTGTTTCGTCCCAGTTCATAGCCGCTTGGAATAGAATCTTTAGCCCCAGTCGAGACATGAACTGCTTGAAGTTGTCTACAGCATCAGAGCTATTCTGCTCATCCATAGCCTGTAGCTGTGCAAGAGCCACACCTGATTCTGCTGTCCCTGACTGCCTACCAAGGGATTCGCTATGAACACCTGCGATCTGCTCGAACTGGATGTGATTCTGGGTGAGGTATTCGAATGTGGTTCCCGGTAGTGGCTGCAGCTCAATGTTTTGAAGTTCACCCGGAGCTGCATCAATGATCTGTCCTTGTACACCTGCTCGGGGGATCTCCGTGTTTTCGTCAGTCCGTAGCCATCTTCCTTGCAAGAACATATCAATGTAGTTCTCGATATTACTGTGGATCTTATTGATAGACTTCTGTGGATCAATCCAGTCCATCACCTCTGGCCTCTCGTAGAACCGTCCTCTCATTACAGGGTGGAAGATTTCGAAGACGGTTGAAAGGCTCATCTTCCCATCATCATCTGGATGCTCCATTGTGTTCTTAAACAGTACTCCAATCTCTCCGTCCTCACCTTCGGCTCCACTGTTCACCACAACCCTGTGGACAATCTTGCCGTCGTCTACCTCAAAGAGCATGTATGCCAGTGTGGTATCAACTCCATGATCTCTTGACCCAGTGGTTCGCTGAATATGCCCTTCTTTAATGCCACTCTCTGCGAGCTTCTGATCCAAAACCAAGTCGTCTCTAACTTTTTTGTTGTAGTTCTCGTTCTCCTTAATTGCATCTAGTCCTTTCGGGAGAGCTATAGCCAACCATCGTTTATCCTTAAGATCTTGTGCGGATGGGTCGCTATAAACATCCCACAGTTCAAACTGTTGGACTGCTGGCATACCAGTATCCTCATTAAAGTAGATGTACGCCAATCCCCCTCCTTGGAGGAATGAGTTTCGAAGAAGAAGTTTCAACTCCCTCTTCATGGAAAGGTCTCCTAACTCCTCACCGTCCCACACATCTTGAAGGATAGCGTTTGCTGCATCTATCTCATCACGGGATACGTTCTCAAGTCCTGACTTCCGAGGATGCCAACGAGGGTCATTAGCCGTGACCCTCGTGACAATCACGGACAACGCCCGTGGTACAAGGTTGATGGTCCTCCATATTTCATGGTCTTCAATCTCCTTAAAGTGCTGCGTGCCTTGGTCGTCCCACCAGACACGGTGATTGCCTTCCTGAAATGCCATACAAGTCGCTACTTGAGCTTCCCAACGGGTTCGCTCATCTTTCGACGATGCTATGCGGTCGTTCAATTTGCCAATTACATCTTTATCATTTCTATCAGCCATTAGAGTTTGTCACGGAAGTCGGATAACGATTTCTCTGGCATCGTATCAGCTGTGTACATCTTGAGGCTCTTCTTCACCTGTGCCTTGTCCTCCTTAGTAAGTCTAAGGTTCTTTGCCATCCTCACTGCGGACTCTACGTTCGGGGCTGTCTTTAATACAGACATTGACAGAACCGTTTTATACATAAAATACCCCTGCAGTCCGAGCCCAATGGCGATACCAGCACCGATGATTACTGCGGATAGTGTGTCCATTGACCTCATGGTAGAGCCTTGCTTGAGTTATTTATAAGAATTGTAGTACCATATGTCTATGCACCTTGTCAGAGTCTATCGGCTGCAGAGAGGTTTAACGATGAAAGAACTGGCTGATATGGCTGGTATTACAACAAGGGTGGTTTACAAAATAGAAAAGGATGCAGGGTACAACGCGAAGCGCAATACCATGAGATCCATTGGGTACGCACTTGACCTGCCCGCATCGGTGTTGTTCTTTCCCGAAGAGGAGATGGACAAACGGCAGATGTTAAGCAACATGCACAAACACACACTCAAAGTTCTCACCGAGGCTAATATGATACGACTGCCTTCTGACGCCCCTTCCTCTGGCGATTCCAAAGGAACCATTTCGGGGTACGAGGGGTCGGTTCATCCTCCCTCCCCCCGAGAGGCTTCCCGCGAGAAAGTAGGCAGTATCTAATGCAGTCAAGAGCGTGGTCGTGTTCCTTCACTGGAACCTCATACTTCTCCTTGTTCAAAGCACCCGATGGGTCTTTCGGCCATCGGTACAGATACATCTCCCCTATAGTCTTCTCGCAGTTCTCGGTAATGAACAGTCGTGGTGATCCTTTCTTTGGATCTCCGAACTGATCTCTGTTGAATGGGTGTGGTCTATCTGGATCGAAGCGTAAATATTCCTTTACACGAACGAGCCCTGCGGGGATGTCATTCTGTGCCCCCCGAAGCAACGTGATACCGTGACGCTGGAACTCATCGGAGATAGCGTAGCGATGATCTCCCATCTCTCCGCCTTTGATCTTCGCCTTCACCTGTGTCTTGTAGAAGATAGAGGGGTCAGGGTAGTGCACCTTCCTGATACCCTTCTTCTTTAGCCAGTGTGTTGAGTCCTCTATTGCACACTCGCTTTCGTAGAACTCGTCGAATACAATGAAGTTCCCATCGTTGTCTTGATGGATCAGCAAGAAGACGGTGGGGTTTGTTTGCCCATAGTCCATCGCGACAAAGAAGTTATCGTACTGTCTTGGTGATATAACGTGGAGTCCTTCAATGAACTCTGGATATACTCGCCCTGTGGAGAAGATGAAGGCTTCCTCGGGGGTTGACGGATACAGCTCTGGCAGACGGTCTCCTAATTGGAATTTCTTTCTGTCCCACCAAAGAAGCTGCTCATCGGTTAGCTCAGAATCGTCAGGGTTCTTGTACGAGGATCTCTGCTTCTCTACATCATCAGGATAAAAGAACTCTGTGTCTGTTGGAAACGGCATTGCGTTGTTGGGGTCCTCGAACCAAGCGAAGAACATCGGGTACCATTCAGGCCTATGCCCATCCTGCATTGCTTGCCAGTTATCCATAAATGTCCTCTCGAACCAGTTCCCCTTCCCGTTTGCCGTCGACTCAGCGATACCCACCGCTGTGCGTGGTAAAGACTCTAAAGTATCCTCAAGCTTTCCTTCGTCGTCTACATAAGCGATCTCCGAAAAGTGCAAGAATGTTGGCGTCATTCCTCGGGCTTCTACGTCAATGGAGTACTTTGATCCTGTTCCTTTGAACTCAAGCTCAGCTCGGGTGGTGTACTTCTCCTCGGGTCGTAGCTCCTTTGGGATACGATCGAACGCGAACCTTGCAATATCGTTAAATAGTTCTGTAACAGTCTGTTTACGGTGAGCAATAGTACGACACAATTGGTTCGGGCTGTACATCGCCTTGTCGAGTAGGTACAACGAAACAGCCGTCGTGATACCGAGCTTACGAGGCTTCAAGATAATGACACGGTTCCAACCATCCTCGATGGCTTGATAGATCTTCTTCTGAACCCTGTTGGGAGTGAATACGACCGTCTTTCCTTCGTGACCCGCCATCTTGGTTCTTATCCAGTAGAGGTTTGTAAGCCTCCAATACGGGTTCATTATCAACTCCACCGCATCATCTTCCGTGCCTTTTTCGTCAGTCATGGTATCATCATAACATAAGTAAACCATCTGTCCTCATCGGGACTCCTTTCGGTAACAGCTTCTCGGTTCCTTTCGGATTCCATAAGTCGATGGTGTCCCTCATCAGGTACAGCTGCCAGCATGAGAAGATAGGCAAGGTTGATACGATATGTGTAGAAGGGGCTGATGTAGCCAAGAACCGTAACATCATAGTGAAGCACGCCAAAAGCTACGACTACATGCTGCAGATCGACTCTGATATGGTATTTGAAAAGGATTATTTACTTCGCCTTCTTGAACTTTCCAGAAAGTTTAGCGAATCCGTAGTAAGCGGTATCGCCTTCCTCGGGAATGAGCCACATCTCCCCGCTATCTTTAAGGATGAGGGTGGAAGGAAAGTCCCTATTGCCAAGTTCCCCTCCAGTCCGTTTGAAGTAGACGTAGTAGGGGGTTTTGGTTTTCTTACACCCAATAACATAATCGTCGGCATACCCGCCGAACCCTTTACGAGAGTAGATGGGCTTCAGGAGGATTTCTCCTTCTGTAAGAACGTCAGAAGCTCCGGTTTTCGTATTGTAGTTGATCCTAGCATTGAGCTGGGCCATCTCAGGCCGAAGGAAATCAGGGGGGCGGATTTTCATGGTTGAATAAGTTAGTATTCTACAGAAATATCAAAGCCATTACATTCGGAAGGTTGTTCATCCAGATACTCCTCTATAGCCAATATACGAGCAAACTGTAGAGAACTACTATCAGTCTCCATAATCTCCATAGCCCGCTTCTTTATCCACTCTGAGGGTTTCATACTACCAAGCTGAGGAATATTTCTTCTTCCACTGGTACATCTTGCACAAGGCGGGGATGTACTCCTTTTGAGATTGAATGTCCCTCTCCAATACCTCCCACGTTAGTCTTTCTTTGTTGAAGTGCAGAATCCTCGCCTCTTCGATCTTGAGCCACACTTCTCGTAACGCTTCGTCGACTGGCTCAGCCATAGCATACATCGCAAGTTGGAGGTCAAACTCTGGATAAACCCCCGAAGAGGTCTTTGTATCCGCAAGTACAACCATCCCCGAAGGTAGAGTAGCAATTCCATCTGCGGTTCCACCGTACATTAGCTCTTTGTTTAGCACAATGATTTCCGCGCCATGCCACTCCCACCCCTCGGTAACGATGATGTAGTTCTCAAGAGCCATCCTTTCATCAGGGTCTTTGACTTGCTCAGGGGTTAGCTGACCAACCGTCCAAGACTCAATGAGCTCATGCACGTTGCTCCCTATGTCTCCCGCTTTCTCTTTCCTGATACGGTGCGCGTTCTTAGCGTCCTGTAGCAAGAGCTCGATCTCCTCCTCCTTGTAGGGCTTACCAGCCTCCCACCTCGTCTTGAGGTATTCGGTGGTCATTTTGGCTGCCCAAGGTACGAGCGCGGGCTTGTCGAGGATACCAGTGTGAGTGGTAACCCCTGCAACCCGAGTATCGTTTACTTTGTAGACGTTGCGTTTTTTAGCCATTATTCTATTTCTGTAGGATCGTAAGCGTATAAAAGTTTACACTTCGTACAGATGTCTATTTTAAATGAATCAGGTAGATCATTGTCTGCGTTGCCTTCGTTGCTGAACTCCATGATGGGGTCGCCGTTCAGGTTCATTGGGTTGTGGTTGCATTTAGTCATAATTATTCAGTGGAAGTGGACATATCTTTTACCTTCTGCTTCTGCTTAGCGATTACTTCTTCGGAAGGTGGAAACTCGGTCTTAGCTTGTTCGGCAACATCAACAACCTCCGCATCCTTTACGTCTGGCTCCTCCATAACAGATCCGCTTTCTGATAGGGCTGTGAGGTCTGGTCCAGTGCCGTCGATGTTCTCAAGAACCTTCTTCGACCATTCGTCAAGCTCTCGTACCTGCTCCTCCTCTCTGATACCAGTGTACTTATTCCACATCTGGTCTGCGAGCTCTTTGTACAGCTTAACGAGTTGATCGTACACGACTGTCTCTTCCCACTTTGACTCGATCTGCTTGTCGAGGGTGAAGGTCTTAGGTCGCATCTTCTTACTGTAGATAGGCTTCTTGTCCTTGGTCTCGCCTGTCTGTAGCTGCATCGAACCGAGCTTCACCTTAAACATAAAGAGGCGGTCTTTCAGGTAGGTGTTCGCCTCCTTCTTAAGACCCATGAAGCTGTCCGCTGCGGGGCTATCAAATCCCATAGGCTTCTCATCTGAGTCTGCACCCGCGTTGTCGGTGGCTGCGAAACTCATACGGAAAACCTCGTCTTGGTATAAGACGTAAGCGAAGTATCTGACACGCAGTCCGAGCTCCTCCTTAACTTCCTTAAGCTTCGGTGCTTCGTCGTTGTTGTGCGTGTACGGTAGAGCGGAGCGGATTGACGTTTTCTCTGTCGTGTTGTCGTACAACACAACGATGTCCTTGAACGATCGGAACTCTGTTGAGTCGTAGTCGTTCCTCTTCTCTTCGTCGTTCCATTTCCGTAGCCTCATACAGTCTCGGAGAATGTACACCTCGATCTCTTCACCGAGGTCTGTGTATTCAACGTCGTCTCCTTTGTTGAAGTCAACGATGTAGTAATGTCCTTCTTCGATTTCCCCTGCGGAAGACGAAGGTCCACATAAGCGGATCTCTCTTCGGGATTCAAAGTTGGAGCCCTCATGGGCGGGTGATTCGAATTGGGCAAAGCGATCTTCGCCCTTCTCTGCTAGGTCTTTAGTCATACTGCTGTTGGGAATTGGATCAAGAAATAAATTAAGGCTGATAATGCAGACAGGAAGAGAACTATTTCACCCCCTTCCCCCTTCTTAGGATTGCCCAACGAGACCAGAAATGCCCACACAAAAAGGGCAAAAAGGAAAACCGCGAGACTGAATCCTATGTGCTGAATCATTCTCTGTTGGTGGAAGTAAGTAGAATACCATTTGGCAATAGCGTGTCGAATAATTCTTTCACGCTCATGGTTTTAATCTGCCTCTCCGTTATTCTTCCTCCTGCTACAAGGCATCGGGCGCAGAGCATTTCAGCAAACTCTTCCCACTCCTTGTTAGTTTTCTTTCTCTGCTTGCGTACCTTTGGCTTGGCTACTTGCTTCGTTGAAGGTACAACTCCTACTTTGGGGGTTGTTATAAGTGGTGGGGTAGGAACAGCTGAGTTTCTACTTGAGCCTTCGAATAGTGATCTAAGTGTGTCGCTCATCTGACTTGGGGGTAAAGTGCCTAACGGTGTCGGGGTGCATAGCTCGGTAGTTCTTCTGTCTCCTCCGTCTTTGGATCTCCCTCAAGGCTCGCACGTTCGCATCGAACACTGCCTTGCGGATTGCTTGCGGTGGAATCCTTGGGTGAAACTCTTTCATCGGCAGTAGCTTAGTCTCCCTACTTGCCAATGTCAAGTGCTTCATCTAAATATTTCTTGGGGATTTCGGAATGATGTAGTGCGATATACTTCGCATCTTTCGGTCGATTGAATACAGGTAGTGTTCCTCTATCTATTCTTTGGTAAACAGTCTGCCTTGAAATGTTCATGATCTTTGCAAACAAAACAGGAGTTACCAATTTATCTGGAACCAATATCTTTGGGGGTTTAATTTGTCGTGGCATCGTTAGATACCTTACACTACACACTTGCCTTAGTCAAGCTATCTCCTTCTCTTTCGAGGAGACGCTACAGGGATACCCGCTTTCTCTATCTCTTTAATGGCAAGGCGGATGTGCTTCGTGAGGTCACGCTTTTCCATGCCGTAGAGATAAAGATTTGTGGCTGCCTGTTTGAATCTCCTAATCTCTGGTTCAACGTACTGCTCGGAGAGATCCTTGTGCTTGGTAATTACGTTAGCCATACGATTATCATACCATAACAAAAGCAGGTGTACTAGCTAGGTGCTCAGCTAGTCCTTACGACCCGCACCTGTCGGGCAACCTGCAATTGCATTTTTACTATACAAAAAAACCCCCTTCCCACAAAGGGGGTCTCCCGTGCTTGTGCCGTACTATCGGCGTCTTGATTCGTGATAGGTTTTCTGTAACGCTCTGCTTCTTGCTGTGAAGTCTACGTTACTATTGCTTCGGTAGTTAGCGAACGCAGCTGCGCGACGTGCGCGGGAGGTTCTTTTGTCCGTCACTCTGCGAGCGAAGGGCTTTGGTTTAGCAATAATATTTCGAACCTTGGTGTAATTACGCTCTTGGTCTTGGTTGAACCTGTTGCGCTCTGATCGTCTCGGGACGACGGCTTTCCCATCTCGTGTAGGGGTTCTGTTGATACAAACGATTGTACCAACTCGCCTAAAGAGTTCCCCGTCTGGACAAGGAGGGGCTTTAACTCCAAGCGCGGAAGCGCGGGGTGGAGCAAGGAGAAACGTGAGAGCAACCAACAGCGCGATGTGTAGTGATTTGATTCTCATGATGTGCTGGGGGAATCATATAGCAATCCCTTCATCCTCCTTATTGAGAGGTAAAAAGAATTGGCGGGAAGTAAAAGTTGGTCACTGACATATTGGACTACTGTATCCTCAAGCTCAGGACTCTTTTCAAAAATGAACTCTGCTCTGGGGTTGGACTTATCAATTCCTATGTAATTATATCTCTTGAGAAGCAGAGCTGCTGCGGTTCCCATATCTGAGGTGCGGTATTCTTCCATATAGGTATAGGGTAGTGGATTATCGGATAGAAAGCGAGACGTATTCCTCGAACCGTTTAACTTTGGCTCTACGTCCTACCTCTCGCGGGTTCCATGACCAGATGATCTGGTCGGCATTGAAGTGATTCTCTTCAACGAGGTATCGTACCTTGTCGGAGAAGTGATTGAACTGTGCCTGTACGTCATTGAGGAACCAAGCGTGCTCCTTCATGAATAAGGTCTTACGGTTGCACCATGTCCTACCGAATGTTGTTCGGTGGCAGATATGGTTTTGGGAAATTCCAATCGCGTAACCGTAGTCGCCTGTTACTTTAGGGTCTAAAGCTGTATTTTCAACCATTAACATAGCGAACAGCGGTACAGCCAGATCTCTATGAGCATCTGACCTGTTCCACTGGCAAGCCCACTTGTTCAGCAAGCGTGCCTTGTATTCAGCATGGTAACGGAATGTCCGTGAGAGCAAATCTAGGCGATCCTCGGTAAGGTGGTCGTCCTTACAAGGGACTGCACCTAGTTGGATGGCACGCTGCTCTCGTAGTCTGTCGAGCCTCCTTGTGTTAAAGGGATTGATTCTGTGGTAATCCCAAGGTCTCTGTTCATAATCGCGATCTCTCTGCGAAGCCTTCTGATCTTAGCATCGACCTCTTCGGCTTCCATTGAGAGAAGGTCTATCTCGTCGTCAATCTGAATCTGGCGGGCTCGTACTCTACCGAGTTCTTCTTGCTTGCCCTGTAGGGTCTGGCTTGTAGTTGGTTCTGCTGCGTAGCTCTCTGAACTCATAATCATGATACCAAATGAGGCTGCCATGAGGACAAGCACAAGAGCGATTCCAAAGTTTGCGGTTAGTGTTTTCATGTTTATCTTGGGGGAAGGGGATTGTTTAGGAGGTATAGGTTTACGTTGCCGTTTGTACGGCGGGTAATCGGGAAATTCGGGGTAATCCATAATAAAAAAGGAAAGGGATAAAAGGGTTTTCAGGTCTGCCAGCTGAGGGCTTCAATGTACGCTTGCCCGTCGCATCGCTCAGGGGTTAGCTTAGAAACACCAAGCCGCCCAACGAGCAGACTTTTGTTAGAGAGCAGAGAGGGAGACCGACGTGAAGATCACGCGAATGATTCACAACCCTTTCCAAGGTGTCGGCCCCCCTCACTACCCTCCACTGTGATGTGAAGGAGCTTACCTGTAAATAGGCGACGAAAGATAGCTTGGATCGCTGTAATATAGGTAATCATTTTTAGGATACCTAAACTGGTATCGTGGGCTGCACACTGTAGCAAATCTTGCAGTGAGCCCTTTGCGTAATGTTCTCTCGGAACGCTTCGTCACATGGCAGTTCTGCGATACCTCAACGAGGTCGGGAAGCCTTGTGTGCGTAGGCGGAGACCATTGGTATCGGTTCTGCCTGTAAACCCTGTGTTCAAGGTAGTCGTACTGATTCTGGAACGCTCCCGTGTAACGTGCTGTTGGGTTGCGATACCCGTAGTGCGGGTTCACATATTGCATCCAAAGGAATACGGTTAGTAGTGGTATGTAGTAGTGCTTCATCGGTAATCTTTGCGGTCAACTAATAGAATTGGTAGCTGATTCATACCGTAGAAGTCCTCGTTCTCAATCTTTCCTACGGTCTCTCCTGTGCGGTACTGCTCAGCCTTCTCTGCTTTTTCAGCTTGATTCGTGGGCGCGTGTTGTCTCCGCCAAGGGGCGGATCTAATGTTGGTCATTGGTTGTAAGTGAAGGAAGTAATTGTTCTAGCAGCTCTCGGATCTTCTGCGCTCTTGCGCCTATGCTCTTGTATTGTATCAGCTCTTTGCAAGCTCCTATCATGGCGACCCACTCCTTCACCTCCTCTATCTCTGCCTCTCGCTTGTCTTGGGGTTCGCTCATATCCTATTCGCTAAGGGGTTCGCTTAGTAATCCGTTCTCGGAAAGGTAAATCCACATCTCTGCTGCTGCGTTGGCTAGGGTGTCCATCTTTATCAGAACGTGGTCATAGCTTCCTATTGCTGCGGAATATGCACACCAGAATTGCTGCATACCACTTTCAGTTTTACCAGTCATAGCACATTGGAATCTGTAGCTGTTACTATGCTTTTTCCCTTCAGGGGTATGGATAATTACATTAGGCAACTCCCTCAGTATCTCCTCTGCGGTTGGGGCTGCCCAACTATTATGGTCCTCATCTGCGTATGGCATATTCTCTTCGTTGTAGTAATACCAACTATAAGACATAGCCTCTGCTTCTTCTTTAGGAATATCCACAATCGTTCCATCTTCCAAGTGCCTGCGTTTAGGAGGATCAAACCTGCCCCAATAAAAAGAAGAGTCCTCCTGCTCCCACCCCGCCGCACGGAGCCTCTTTGCCGTTTCTAGGGATACTGTTATGTTCATGGTGAGAAAGGGGAAATCCACCAGTACTTAGGCAGAAGGGC
>Ga0098035_1000938_pt1 | contig 14410 bp, 13 predicted proteins | sample 3_EtaG_FD_75046 | JGI IMG/M metagenome (GOLD analysis project Ga0098035, IMG submission 75046) | Marine viral communities from the Subarctic Pacific Ocean - 3_ETSP_OMZ_AT15126 metaG | ecosystem: Environmental > Aquatic > Marine > Oceanic | place: Pacific Ocean | collected 2015-01-07
CCGCGTCAGGCGCTCGACCATCTCGCGAGAGAGACCCGGGATCTCGGCATAAGGAAAATCTTCGGAGAGTGGCAGGGCATCGCTCGCCCGCAGCTCGCGCAGTTCCCGCTCCTGCCGTTCGAGATAGGGAGCATAGGCAGCGTCTTCCGTGACTTCCTCAAGAAGCGACTGGTCATCCAACAGCGCGGGGTCAACCCATTCAGTCAAACCGGTGATTTCCACACCATCGAAACGCAACCACTCCCGGATCGGCATGCGTCCGGCATCGCTGCGAACGGGAAGTCCCGCCGCTGCCAATTCGGAAGCCGAAGGCTTCTGGTCCATCGCACCGTTGAGGGCCGCCCTCGCCTGCTCGCGGCGCGCGAACCAGACGCGACGTGCTTCACCGACGGCACCGATGGCAAGACCGAGCGGCGTCAGACGCGTCGAAGCATTGTTCGCACGCAGACGCAGACGATACTCCGCGCGCGCAGTGAGCATGCGGTAAGGTTCGCTGACACCATGCAAGGTCAGGTCGTCGATCATCACCGCCATGTAGCTGTTGGCCCGATCAATGGCCGGGGCCTCTTTTCCAAGAACAGCCGCGGCAGCATGCATGCCCGCCACAAGTCCCTGGGCAGCCGCTTCCTCGTATCCAGTCGTCCCGTTGATCTGGCCAGCGCAATAGAGCCCGGGCATCACGCGCAACTCGAGGCTTGAACGCAGGGCGCGTGGATCGATGTGATCGTACTCCACGGCATAGCCGGGCACGACCATCTCTACCGTCTCGAGGCCTTCCATCGTCCGCAACATTTCAAGCTGCACGTCCGCCGGAAGCGAGGTGCTGATCCCATTGGGATAGACGAGGTGCGTCCCCAGCCCTTCCGGCTCGAGGAAGATCTGATGGCCATCGCGATCGGCAAAGCGATGAATCTTGTCCTCGATGGAGGGACAGTAGCGCGGCCCCAGGGCCCCTATCGCACCCGAGAAGAGAGGCGAGCGATGGAGATTCGCGCGAATGACATCATGGCTGCGAAGATTGGTACGGGTAATCGCACAGAACACCTGCGGGTTAAGGCGGCGCTCACCCATCGCCGACATCGTCCAGAACTCGCCGTCCGAGGGCTGCTCATCGAGACGAGCCCAATCGATCGTGCGGCCATCGAGCCGTGGCGGCGTCCCGGTCTTGAGCCGTGCCATGGGCAACTGAGCACCGCGCATCTGCGCTGCCAGCTTCTGGGCCGAGGCCTCGCCGATCCGGCCACCGACAATACGCTCCTCCCCCCGGAACAGGGTCCCGCCCAGGAAGGTCCCGGTGCACAGGATGATGGCTCGCGCCATGAGCCTCTCGCCTCCGGCAAGATCGATGCCGACCACGCGCTCCCCGTCGAAGACCAGCGCCGCCGCCTCTCCCGCAACCAGAGTCAGAGCGCCCTGCTCCTTGAGCAGACGATGGATCGCCGCTTTGAACAGGCGCCGGTCAGCCTGGATGCGGGGTCCCTGCACAGCACTGCCCTTGGAGCGATTGAGCATGCGATAATGGATCGCGGCCGCATCGGCTGCGCGAGCAATCAGGCCATCGAAGGCATCGACCTCGCGAACGAGGTGCCCCTTGCCAAGCCCGCCGATCGCAGGGTTGCAACTCATCGCACCGACGGCGTCGAGATCGAAACTGACGAGAGCGACGCGCGCGCCCATGCGGCCGGCAACTGCAGCCGCCTCACAGCCGGCGTGGCCGCCGCCAATCACGATCACATCAAATGTATGCATGGTGATGCCGCTTACTCGAATGCGGGATTCGCGTCAAAGCGACTTGCACTGTTCCACGTGAAACATGCGCTATTTGCCAATGCAAAAACGACCGAACAACGCATCGAGCATATCCTCGGTCGTCGTACGGCCAACCAGAGCATCGAATGCAACCCGGGCCAGCCGCAAGGCTTCCGCCACAAGAAGAGGATCGGTCTCGCGAACCGCAGTGGCAACTGCGGACGCCGCTTCGCCGACGAGCAGATGCTGCCTGCGATTGAGCGCTGCATCACCGGGCCGGGGCATCATCCCTTGCGCGGTCAGGATCAGGTCCCGTCGAAGATCATCCAGGCCAGAACCCGTCACTGCCGAAACCCGATGACGCGGTTCAGTCTTTCCGTCGAGATCCACACGGTCGCTCTGCGCGGCAATCTCCCAGGCACCGCGAGGCCCTTCTCCTTCCGGCCCCAACCAGAGTATGAGATCAGCACCATCCAGAGCCGCCCGGGCACGGGCTATACCGATCGCTTCGATCTCGTCCCCCGTCTCGTCGCGCAGGCCGGCTGTATCCGCAAACACGAAGGGCATCCCGCCAATGGCGACCGCTCGCGTGAGCACATCGCGGGTCGTACCGGCCAGCGGCGCAGTGATCGCCGCCTCGTCTTCGACAAGCGCATTGAACAATGTGCTCTTGCCCGCGTTGGGCGGTCCGGCGAGTACGACGCGGAAACCGTCCTTCAGCCGTTCGGCACGTGGGCGCTCCAGCCACTGCAAAAGTTCCACGTGGAACTTCGCAAGGCCTTTGAGGAAGTCCTCGGGCAAGTCGGCGACATCGTCCTCATCACCGAAATCGAGAACTGCCTCGACGGCAGCCGAAGCTGCGAGGACCCTGTCCCGCCAGATTTCGACCTGTCGGGAGAAGGCACCGTCGGCCATGGCCAGGGCGCTGCGGCGTTGCAGTTCGGTCTCGGCCGAGAGCAGGTCGGCAAGCCCTTCCGCCTCTGCGAGGTCGATCCGGCCATTGGCGAAGGCACGCCGAGTGAACTCACCGGGAGTTGCGCGGCGCAACTTCGGCATTTGCGCAAGCGCGGATTCGACGGCGCTCACCACTGCCCTGCCCCCGTGCAAATGGAACTCGGCAAGGTCCTCGCCCGTCGCCGTGTCGGGGCCGGGGAACCAGAGCACCAGTGCATGATCAAGGATGGCACCATCACCACCGCGCAGCTTGCGATAGCTGGCGCGGCGCGGCGATGGAATGGAACCGGCGAGCGCCGTCATCGCAGCACCAGCCTCTGGCCCGCTCACGCGCAGGACCCCGATGGCAGCGGGCGGCGAACCACTCGAAAGCGCAAAAATCGTATCGGTCATGAAAGGCCCATGCCCCGTCGAACGGAGCGAGGGAAGAGGCTAGATCAACCGTCCTTCTTGGGCTTGTTCTGACCCGATCCGCTCATCGCCATCTGTGCCCCGCTTTCCATCAGCTGCTGAAACAGCTTGAGTCCGAACTGACCCATGGGAGCGATCTGCTTGGCCATCTCATTGAGTTGATCGAAACTGCCCACACCCTGCATCGCATTGGTGATCGCATCGACGTAGACCTCGTTGGCCTTCGTGACATCTGGCAGACCCAGGAAACGCCGCGCCTCTTCGGGGGAGCATTCCACCTCGACATTGACCTTCATGCGCGTCTCCCGCTTGAAATTTACTTGCCCTAGCTGACACATGCGCTTGGCAAAGTCCATTGCCCGTGCCTAACTCCACCCAAAGAACCGCTCAAACGAACTGCCGACGAGGAGAGTCCCATGACCACGACCAACACCGAAATTCCCACGCTGGATGGCGACGGCACGATTCCGGCCTATGTGGCCAGGCCCGAGGGAACACCCCGCGGCGCCATCATCGTCCAGCAGGAGATTTTCGGCGTCGACGCCGGCATTCGCAAGAAGGCCGACGGCTGGGCCAGCGAGGGTTATCTCGCTGTCGCGCCCGATACCTTCTGGCGCCAGAAGCCCGGAGTCGAGCTCGATGCCGACAAGCCTGAGGAATTCCAGCAGGCCATCGCATACATGTCGAACCACGATTTCGACCTCGGCATTCGCGACATCGAGGCCGTGATCCACTGGATCCGCCGCGAGGCTGGAGTCCCCAAGGTCGGGCTGGTGGGTTATTGCATGGGCGGCCGCATTGCCTACATGACCGCCGCGCGCACCGATATCGATGCCTCGGTCGGCTACTATGGCGTAATGATCGACCAGATGCTCAACGAAAAGCACGCGATCGCCCGCCCCCTCATGTTGCACATGCCGACTGCCGACGGATTCGTTCCGCCCGAAGCGCAGAAGGTGATTCATGAGGGGCTGGATGATCACCCCAAGGTCACCCTTCACGACTACGAAGGCCTCGATCATGGCTTCGCCGCAGAAATCGGCTCGCGCCGCGACGAGGCAGGTGCCGCGCTTGCGGACGAACGAACCACGGCATTCTTCGCGGAGCATATCGGCTGATCGCGCGTTAGCTCGGCATGCACCTGGCACCTCGCTATTTCGTGCCACTGGCGGTCGTGGTTCTCACGGCCGCCTGCTGGCTGATTCACCCCCTGCACTGGGCCCTGGCGGTCATGGTGCCAGTGCTATTGCTGACCTTGTGGGATTTCAGTCAGAACCGACATGCCCTGAGGCGAAACTATCCGCTCATAGCGCGTATCCGCTGGCTGTTCGAAGACCTGCGACCTTACTTGCGCACCTATATCGTCGAGAGCGACCGGGAAGGACGGCCTTTCACCATAGACGAGCGCAGCCTCGTTTATGCGCGCGCCAAGGGCGATATTTCCACGCACCCGATGGGGACCGAGCTGGACGTCTATTCCGACGAATATGAATGGCTCGGCCACTCGATCGCGCCGAACGAGGATGCACCCAAGAGCTGGCACGTGCGCATCGGCGCCGGCACTTGCGCCAAGCCCTATGACAGCGCCCTGCTCAACATCTCGGCGATGAGTTTCGGTTCGCTATCCGCCAATGCGATCGAGGCCCTCAACAAGGGCGCAGCGATTGGCGGATTCGCTCACGACACCGGCGAAGGTTCCATCAGCCGCTATCACCGCAAGCACGGCGGAGACCTGATCTGGGAACTGGGGAGCGGCTACTTCGGCTGTCGCACCAAGGACGGCAAGTTCAACCCTGTCCTGTTCGCCGAACAGGCTCAGGACGATCAGGTCAAGATGGTCGAGATCAAGCTCAGCCAGGGAGCCAAGCCCGGCCACGGCGGCATGCTTCCCGGCGCCAAGGTGACTCCAGAAATCGCCGAGGCGCGCAGGGTGGAGATCGGCGAGGACTGCATTTCGCCAGCGGGCCACTCGACATTCTCGACACCCATCGAGCTGCTTGAATGGGTTGTGCAACTGCGCGAGCTATCGGGTGGAAAGCCGGCAGGCTTCAAACTCTGCGTCGGTCAGCCGCACGAAGTCATGGCCATCGTCAAGGCGATGATCGAGACCGACATCACTCCGGACTTCATCGTCGTCGACGGCGCAGAGGGCGGAACCGGCGCAGCACCGCAGGAACTGACCGACAACGTGGGCATGCCGCTGCGGGAGGGACTCATCCTGATGCGCAATGCTCTCGTCGGCGCCAACCTGAAGGATCGCATTCGCGTCGGCGCCTCGGGCAAGGTGCATAGCGGTGCCGGCATGGCCCGGTCCTTCGCGCTCGGCGCCGACTGGTGCAACGCCGCGCGCGCCTTCATGTTCTCGTTAGGCTGTGTGCAATCGATGAAGTGTCATACCGGCGAATGCCCGACCGGTGTTGCCACCCAGATTCCCTGGCGTCAGCGCGGACTCGTGGTCGACGACAAGGCGGAGCGCGTCGCACGATTCCAGAGCGAAACGCTCAAGGCCCTGCGCGAGATCGTCGTTGCCATGGGCTATGAAAGCCCCTGGGAACTGACCCAGCACGACATGTACCAGCGCATCGACAGCGCCAAGGCCGGTCCGCTCGATGAGGTCTACGGGTTCTTGAAGCCCGGCCAGCTTGTCGAAGATCCCGATTCCACCCAATATGCCCATGCTTGGCGCGTGGCCCGTGCGGATACCTTCCGCCGCGTTTTCTGAATTCGTTCCAAGGACCAGGACAATGACCACCGGATACCGGATGATCGTACCCGCCCATGGTGGCCCCGAAGTCATCGAGCGGGAGGACTTCGAGGTCCCCTCTCCCGGTCTCGGGGAAGTACTGATCGAGACCGAAGCCGTCGGCCTCAATTTCATCGACACTTACTATCGCAAGGGACTCTACGACGATCCCTTGCCGATCACGCTGGGATCGGAAAGCGTCGGACGGATCATTGCACTCGGTGACGGGGTCTCCGGATTTTCTATCGGCGATCGCATAGGCTGCACGCAGAACGGCGGTGCCTATGCCACGCATCGCATCATTCCCGCTTCCAAAGCCATTCCGGTGCCCTCGGCCATCGAACCGCAGATTGCCGCCGCAGTGATGCTGAAAGGCTTGACCGCCTGCTACTTGGCCGAAGACACATTTCCGGCGAAGGCAGGAGACATTGTCCTCGTCCACTCGGCTGCGGGCGGCGTAGGTTCCCTGTTGGTGCCCTGGCTACTCGACAAGAACGTTACCGTGATTGCCCACGCCGGTTCACCCGAAAAGGCTGCAAGTGTTCCCGGTGAACACAATCTCTCTTGCGCCTTCGCTGAATTGCCCGAGGCCGTGCGAGAATTGACATCGGGCCGGATGTGCAATGCCGTCTACGACGGTGTCGGTGCTGCCAGTTGGTCCGCCTCGCTGGCCTGCCTGCGGCGGCGCGGGATGATGGTGAGTTATGGGAATGCATCGGGCCCCGTACCGCCGATTGCCGTCCTGGACCTCATGAAAGGCGGCTCGCTCTATCTCACGCGCCCTACCCTGGCCGACTACATCGCCACGCCGGAGATGTTGGCGACCAATGCCGCCAAACTGTTCAATCGTATCGGCAGCGGCATTCTCAAGCCGCAGATCGGAGCGCACTTTGCACTGCCCGATGCGGCCGAAGCCCACAGGGCCCTGGAGAACCGCGCGACCACGGGGTCTACTGTTCTCCTTCCCTGAAGGCTAAGACAAAGCGGATTTCAGACGAGAGAGACGATGCCGAGGTGCGGGTCGATCCAACCCTCGTAGATCATCTTGAGAGCCACGTAGAGGATCACCGCAAGGCCGATATAGCCGATCCAACGGTAGCGCTCGATATAGCGGGCGATGATATTGGCTGCGACGCCCATCAGGACGACGGAGAGCAGCAGGCCGACGATCAGTATCCCAGGATGCTCACGCGCTGCACCGGCGACGGCAAGCACGTTGTCGAGGCTCATCGATACGTCAGCAATGGCCACGGCCCAGGCAGCACCTGCAAAGCTCTTGGCAGAGCGCAAGCCACTGTGCTCGTCACCCTCGATCTCGGGAGAACCGCCGCTTTCACCGGCACCATCCCGCAATTCGCGCCAGAACTTCCACGCGACCCACAGAAGCAGCAGGCCACCTGCGAAAATCAGCCCGACAATGCCGAGCAGCCAGGTTACGGCCAACGCAAAGGCGATACGCAGGACGAGTGCGGCACCGATACCGATGAGGATCACCTTCTTGCGATCGGCCGCAGGAAGACCCGCCGCCAGCGCGCCGACAACGATAGCGTTGTCGCCGGCCAGCAGCAGGTCGATCATCAGTACCTGACCGAAGGCAGCAAGGGCTGCCGCCTCGGTGATGTTCGAGAAGTCGTTGACGATATGCTGCCAGATTTCTGCCGGTCCACCGATCGAACCGCTGGCAACAAGAGTCATCAGGATACTCACGGAAAGCTCCCTTCGACGGCCTTACTGGTTCATTGTCGCGAAGAAGTCTTCGTTGGTCTTGGAATCCTTCATCTTGTCGAGAAGGAATTCCATCGCATCGACCGTGCCCATCTGCATCAGGATGCGGCGCAGGACCCACATCTTGGAGAGCTGGTCCTTGGGAACCAGCAGCTCTTCCTTGCGGGTGCCGGACTTGCCGACGTCCAGAGCCGGGAAGATGCGTTTGTCGGCAACCTTGCGGTCGAGGACGATCTCCGAGTTACCGGTGCCCTTGAACTCTTCGAAGATGACTTCGTCCATGCGGCTGCCGGTATCGATCAGGGCGGTGGCGATGATCGAGAGCGAACCACCCTCCTCGATGTTGCGCGCCGCGCCGAAGAAGCGCTTGGGGCGCTGCAGGGCATTTGCGTCGACACCGCCGGTCAGCACCTTGCCCGAGCTGGGCACGACGGTGTTGTAGGCGCGGCCGAGGCGAGTGATCGAGTCGAGCAGGATGACGACATCGCGCTTGTGCTCGACGAGACGCTTGGCCTTCTCGATCACCATTTCCGCGACCTGCACATGGCGCTGGGCCGGCTCGTCGAAAGTCGAGGAGATGACCTCGCCCTTCACCGAGCGCTGCATGTCGGTCACTTCTTCCGGGCGCTCGTCGACGAGCAGCACCAGCAGGAAGACTTCCGGATGGTTGTCGGTGATCGCCTTGGCGATGTTCTGCAGCAGCACGGTCTTACCGGTGCGTGGCGGCGCGACGATCAGGGCACGCTGGCCCTTGCCCTGCGGGCTGATCAGGTCGATCACGCGGGCCGACTTGTCCTTGACCGTAGGGTCGAGGCTGTCCAGCTTGAGGCGTTCGTCGGGATAGAGCGGCGTCAGGTTGTCGAAGTTGACGCGGTGGCGCACCACGTCGGGATCGTCATAGTTGACGCTCATCAGCTTGGTGATGGCGAAGTAGCGCTCACCGTCCTTGGGAGCGCGGATCTCGCCTTCCACGGTATCGCCTGTGCGCAGGCCCCATTTGCGGACCTGGTTGGGCGAGACGTAGATGTCGTCCGGGCCGGCGAGATAATTCGCTTCGGGACTGCGCAGGAATCCGAAACCGTCGGTCAGCACTTCGATCGTGCCCTGGCCGATGATTTCCTCACCGTCTTCGGCGACTTCCTTGAGAATGCCGAACATCAGGTCCTGGCGGCGCATCGTCGAAGCGCCTTCTACTCCCATTTCCTCGGCCATCTCCACGAGCTCGGCCGGGGTCTTTTTCTTCAGTTCTTTCAGATGCATCTTGCTTGGTTTCCGAATGGAAAAGTTTGGATACGGCCGGCTGATCGAGGGGCTTGGGGAAAGCAGATCCGGGCTTGCGGACGGGCGTCGCAGCCCAATGCCGGTGGTCTGCCCAGATAAGGCCTGCGCGGCCCCCGGTCAACGGAACACTTCTCCCAGGCCGTGCAAGCGGGACAAACTGCCTCGCCCGCACGCCGGACCATCATTCGGAGGTAGGATTCAGAACGGCTTGACGACCACCAGGACGACGATGATTGCGGCAGCAAGCCCGGGAATTTCGTTCAGCAGGCGCAGCGTCTTGCCCGTAAGGCTCCGCTCGCCACGCGCCAGCTTCTTGCCGTAAGCGACAAGCCAGCCGTGATAGCCGCTCAGCGCCACGACGAAGAGCAGTTTGGCATGCAGCCAGCCCTGGCTCCATGCGCCGATCGAGCTGGCCAGCGCCAGACCGAAGAGCCAGACCATGATCAGTGAGGGAGTCAGGATGATCTTACGCAGCTTGGCTTCGCGATCGACCCACTTCGCCTCCTCTTCAGAGCCGGGTGCCGACTCCTGATGATAGACGTAGTATCGCGGGAGCATGAAGAGCCCGGCCATCCAGAAGATCACGAAAATGATGTGGCCGGCTTTCAGCCAAAGGTAGGTGGTCTGCAAAATCTGCTCCATGAGTCACCTCTGGCGCGTGAAGGCCGCGCCCTCCTTCCTTCTACACTTACGCTTGGCGCTGCCAGGCTCGAACGACCCGCAGCAGGTCCTCGACATGGGCAATCGGCGTATGTTGACCGATCCCGTGGCCGAGGTTGAACACGTGGGGACGCCCGGCGAAGGCATCAAGAACCGCATGGGCCTGTTTCTCGAGCTCCGCACCGCCCGAAAGCAGCAGCAGTGGATCCAGGTTGCCCTGCACGGGCATGCCCTCGGGCAATTCGCGCGCGGCCCAGATCGGGTCTATCGTCTCGTCGATCCCGACGGCGTCGACTCCGGTCTCGCGGGCATAGGCGGCCAGCTTCTCTCCGGCGCCCTTGGGAAAGCCGATGATCGGTGTCTGCGGGTGCAGGGCCCTGATGCGCTCGACGATGCTCGCATTGGGCGCCACTACCCATTTCTCGAACTGCGCGGGGGCAAGGCTGCCCGACCATGAATCGAACAGCTGGATGGCTTCGGCGCCGGCCGTGATCTGGCCGCTGAGGTACTCGACCGTCACGTCGACGATTCCCTCGATGATCGCCTGGAAGGCCGCAGGATCGCGATAGGCCATGGCCCGGGTCTCATGCTGGTCCCGGCTCCCCTCGCCTGCGACCATGTACGTCGCGACGGTCCAGGGGCTTCCTGCAAAGCCCAACATCGTCTTGTCGGCATCGAGCGAGGCCCGAACCTTGGCGACGGTATCGTAAATCGGGGAAAGCCGCTCGGGCACTGCGGTGAGTCCATCGAGCATATGATCGACGAGGCGCGGGCTCAGTTTCGGCCCTTCGCCTGCAAGGAACTCGAGATTCTGTCCCATCGCGTAAGGTACGATGAGGATGTCGGAAAACAGGATCGCTCCATCGAATCCAAAGCGGCGGATTGGCTGCAGGGTAATCTCGGCCGCGGCGTCGGTGTCGTAGACCAGCGCGAGGAATCCGCCCTTCTCTGCACGCAAGGACCGATACTCCGGAAGATAGCGTCCAGCCTGCCGCATGAGCCAGATTGGGCGTTTGCCGGAATTTTCGCCACGGAGCGTGTTCAGAAGGAGGCCTGGCATCGCGTTTCGGGTCCGATCAAAAAAATAAAAGATTTTATAAAAGGATGATGGAGTCTGTTGGCCCTGTGGATATCGGGGACGGGCGACCCTTGCCCGATTTGTCCCGGATTGAACAGGGTGAAGTGGCCGATGCGACTCTCCCTCGCTGCAGAGTCAATCAAACGTTTTGCGCCTTATCCCCAGCCTGTGGAATGACTCCGCGGACTGTCCACAAGTACCCCCTGTGGAATCTGGACGATGGGGACGGAATCGCCCTCGCGAGTTGTCACCGGATCGCTCCCGTGGTTTATGCCGCTACATATCCACAGGCCGCCACAAGGACCTCGCGAGACCGCATTCATGGCGCGAATTCACCTACATCTGCTTTCGGATTCCACTGGCGAAACCTTGGAAATGATTGCCAAGGCAGCGCTCGCCCAGTTCGATGACAGCGAAGTCCTGCGCCATTTCTGGCCAATGGTCCGCTCGCAGCAGCACCTCGACCGCATCATGGGGGAAATCGCCGCGAATCCCGGTCTCGTCTTCTTCACGCTGGTGAATGAAGAGACACGCGGGAGGCTCGAAGAGCGGTGCCACACGCTGGGGCTTCCCGCCCTTGCCGTGCTCGACAACGTGACCGACGCGCTCGAGGCGCATCTGGGACAGGAAGCGAAGGGACGTCCCGGCCGCCAGCACCGCCTCGACGAAGCCTACTTCGCGCGCGTCGACGCGATCCAGTTCACGATTGCCCACGATGACGGGATCGCATGGGAAGACTGGGAAGATGCCGACATCATTCTCGCGGGCGTATCGCGCACGTCCAAAACGCCGACGAGCATCTATCTCGCCAACCGCGGCTACAAGGTCGCGAATATCCCCATCGTGGTGGAAAGTCCGCCGCCCCAGGCCCTCTTCGGTCTGCGCCGGCCGATGGTAGTCGGTCTGACGACGGCGCCGGAGCGCCTCATCCAGGTGCGCCGCAACCGCCTGCTTTCGCTGAGCCAGTCGCCCGATACCGACTATGTGCAGGCGGAAAAGGTGGAAAGCGAGGTCAAGTACGCGCGCCGCATGTTCGCCGATAATTCGTGGCCGGTCATCGACGTCACCCGCCGTTCGATCGAGGAAACGGCTGCGGCGATCATCAACCTGTACAACGAGCGCAAGGCCTCGGGCATCAAGGGCCCGGTCGGACCCAAGCCGATCTGACTTTTCGGGAAGCACAGCAAAGACAATGATCGTTCTCGCATCCAAGAGTGCATCGCGTCGCGCGATGCTGGAAGCTGCCCAGATTCCCTTCTGCACGCAGCCGGCACATGTCGACGAACGTGCGATCGAAGCAGATCTTGGCGCGGTTCCGGCTGGTGAAGTCGCGCTCGCCCTCGCCAGGGCCAAGGCCCTTGCGGTTTCGCATAATGCACCCGGTACGCTGGTGCTGGGCAGCGACTCCCTCGTCACCTGCGACGGTTTCCGGTTCGACAAGCCCGGAACGCGCGAGGCCGCGACCGAACATCTCCGCTTCTTTTCCGGCAAGGTCATGAAGCTGCACAGCGCGGCAGCCCTGGCGCGCGATGGAGAAGTGGTCTGGGCCGAAGGCGGCCTCGCCGAACTGCACGTGATCGCCATGTCCGATGGCTTCATCGCCGATTACCTCGAGGCCGAATGGCCCGAAGTGTCAGGCTGCGTCGGTGTCTTCCGCTTCGAAGGCCGGGGCGTGCAGCTGTTCGAGAAAGTCGATGGCGACTATTTCACCATCCTGGGCATGCCGCTGCTCAAGGTGCAGGCGGCACTGCGCGAACTAGGAGTGATGAAGAAATGACTTTTTCCTCCCGGCGCCAGCCCTATGCCGAAGTGATCGGCGATCCCATCGCCCAGTCCAAGTCCCCGGCGATCCATAATTTCTGGCTTGGCAAGCAGGGGATCGATGCGCGCTACGAGGCCTGCCGCGTCGCTTCCGGCGGCTTGCCGGATTACCTCGCGGCTCGCCGCGCCGATGCCGGTTGGCGCGGTTGCAACGTGACGATGCCGCACAAGGAGGATATCATTCCGCTGCTCGACCGGCTCGATCCGCTCGCGCAGAGCATCGGTGCGGTCAATACTGTCGTGCGCGAGGAAGACGGGACGCTGGTGGGCTACAATACCGATGTCCCCGGCTTCCTAGAACCGCTTCGGGAGCGACTCGATCAGCAGCACCTATTCCGCATGGCGCGTGTCCTCGGCACCGGCGGAGCTGCCCGCGCGATCATTGCCGCGCTTTCTCGCAAGGGCTTCGTGCTCGTCCTCGCCGGTCGCAATCCCGAAAAGGCGCGCGCCCTGCTCGAGGAACTGGCAACCGGAGACGACCACCACGCGATCGACCTCGCCCATTTCAGCCAGGCGACCGATTTTGCGTTTGACGACCGCAAGGGCATCATGGACCTCGTCGTCAATGCCAGCCCCTTGGGGATGACCGGTCAGGCACCGCTGGATTTTGATTTCAGTCATGTCCCTCCCGGCAGCGTGATCTATGACATTGTCACCAGCCCGCTGGAGACTTCTTTTCTGAAGGAGGCGCGCGAGGCCGGGTTCGAGACGGTGGACGGCCTGTCCATGCTTATCGGCCAGGCTGCTTTCGCCTTCGAGAAGTTCTTCGGCACATTTCCACTGCGCGACTCGGATGCCGAGCTTCGGGAGATCCTGCTCAAGTGACTGCGACTCGACCCCGGATCCTCGGTCTGACCGGCTCGATCGGCATGGGCAAATCGACAGTGGCACAGATGCTGCGCGAACTGGGCGTTCCCGTGTTCGATGCGGACGCGGCGGTGCATGCGCTGCAGGGCCCGGGTGGCCGCCTGCTTCCGGCGATCGAGGAAGCCTTTCCCGGAACCACCGGCGCGCGAGGCGTGGATCGGCCGAAGCTGGGCGCCGCGGTCTTCGGGGACAAGGAAAAGCTCGCCCGGCTCGAAGCCATCGTGCATCCTGCCGTGGCCGAAATGCGGCAGGAGTTCCTCCGGGAAAACTCAGATAAACCTCTGATCGTATTCGATATCCCCCTCCTTTATGAAAAAGGCGGAGCGCAAGGGCTCGATGCTGTGGCCGTCGTTTCCGCCCCCTCCGGGGCCCAGCGCGAAAGGGTCCTGGCGCGGCCGGGCATGACGGAGGAAAAGTTCGAGCAGATCCTGTCCCTGCAGGTACCGGACTGCGAAAAGCGGACGCGGGCCGACCATGTCATCGACACCGGTACAAGCCTTGCCGAAACGCGCGAACAGGTCGCCCGATTGGTTGCTGCGATGGCTAGCGCATAATTTCCTTTGTCAGCCCCTTGCACACGGGCCTCAGCAGGCAGATATGAGAAGTGATGAGAGAGATCATCTTCGATACCGAAACGACGGGGTTCGACCCCAAAAACGGTGACCGGATGGTCGAAATCGGTTGCATAGAAATGGTCAACCGAGTGCTCACTGGACGCACCTTCCACGCCTATTTCAATCCTGAGCGGTCGATGCCGGCCGAAGCGGAGGCCGTCCACGGTCTTTCCGATGCTTTCCTGGCCGACAAGCCGCTGTTTGCCGAAAGGGCGCACGAGTTTCTCGACTTCATCGAAGACAGCCCGATGGTGGCGCATAACGCCGGGTTCGACTTCAACTTCATCAATTTCGAATTGCAGACCTGCGGTCATGCGGAAGTCAGCCGCGATCGGATGGTCGATACCGTGGCCCTGGCCAAGGTTCGCCATCCCGGCGCGAAGCTTTCGCTCGATGCGCTGTGCACACGCTATGGCATCGACCGCAGCCACCGCACGAAGCATGGCGCCCTGCTTGACGCGGAACTGCTGGCACAGGTCTATGTCGAGCTCCGCGGAGGCCGCCAGA
>Ga0098035_1000942_pt1 | contig 14376 bp, 16 predicted proteins | sample 3_EtaG_FD_75046 | JGI IMG/M metagenome (GOLD analysis project Ga0098035, IMG submission 75046) | Marine viral communities from the Subarctic Pacific Ocean - 3_ETSP_OMZ_AT15126 metaG | ecosystem: Environmental > Aquatic > Marine > Oceanic | place: Pacific Ocean | collected 2015-01-07
AGACTTTCACAAAGCTTTCGATTTTATTTTAAATAAAGTTAAAAAGGGCGAAAATTTTGCATTCACACGATTTTCCGATGGGGAATTATTTATTCTGCAAAACAAGCACCTATTGTTGGCCGAAGACCACTATATTACCGGTGACGTCAAAGGGCCCAATCGCTACACCGCAGAGGAGCAAAAAGAATTTAAACCGGACGAACATCAATTTTATAGAGAAAGGCTAGTGGACGCCTTTAAGCATAGCCAAGAAGGCTATTATAAAGGAATTTGCACGACAACAGATGGACACGTTGGGAAAGAAAATTTTGAGTGGATGATTGAAACAAACGGTGGCGACAGCGATCATCTTACATTCGCCAATCTTCTCATTAATGCCAATTATCGTCGTTTTATCGAAGAAATGGTGCCATTGTTTGTGGATAAAGAAATACTATACGTTGTTAACGAGCTAGCGACAGTGAAAGACTTACCCTTTAAAATTAAAAAAACTTTCGAAATTGGTTCAAATTGTATGATAAACGATTATAATGTAGTAGAGGATGTTAAACAATACATTAACGCCAACGAACTTAGCGACCATATAGTCTTGTGCTCGGCAGCCAGTTTAAGCAATTATATAATTCATGAATGCTACAGCGAAAACAATCAAAATACGTTTTTGGATATTGGTAGTTGTCTTAATCCTTTGTTAGGCTTAGAAGGGTGGAAATTTACTAGAGGATATCTTACAAGCTATTGGTTAAATGCACAAAGTCCGTTCGGCTCACAGGTGGATATATGGAATTAGTAAAAAATGGACCGAAGTTTTGGGAGTTTATTCGCCAACTTCGAAACATGGAAGGAATAAAAGAAGGCTTTATACAGCAGAAAGAGATTTCGAGTATTGAGCAGGCAGAGTATATGCTCAAACACAATAATGATTATTGGGTATGTTTAGTGGACAAACAGGCCGCAGGATATGTGGGCGTTATAGACGAGGATATTAGAGTAGCCACGCACCCAGACTTTCAGGGGCAAGGAGTGGGGAGCTTTATGATTAATCAAATTATGAAGGTTTATCCCTCTGCGCACGCCAAAGTCAAATTAAAAAATGAAGCTAGTTTGCGCTTGTTTGAAAGATGCGGTTTTAAAAAGAAATATTACTGGCTGGAGAGAGGATGAAGCACAATCCCTATAAAATTGTCAAAATGTTTGAAGAAGAAGTCGCCAACTATACGGGCGCCCTTTGGGCGGTCTCAACTGATAGCTGTACTGACGCCTTATTATTATGTTGCGAATATTTACAAGTAGAGAAGGTAACTATCCCAGCGCGAACATACTTGTCCGTTCCGCAATCGATTATACATGCAGGAGGAACCGTTGATTTTGAAGATATCCCATGGAAAGGAATTTACCAACTTAAACCCTACCCAATTTATGATGCTGCAAAACGGTTTACTTCAGATATGTATATCCCTGGAAGCTATATGTGTTTATCTTTTCATATTAAGAAACATTTAAAGATTGGCAAAGGGGGGATGATTCTAACCGATGATTATGAGGCGTATAGGTGGTTCAAAAAAGGTCGTTATGAAGGCCGAGCCGAAGTAAAATATCATGAAGATGATATCGACATTAATGGATGGAATGCATATATGACCCCCGAACAGGCCGCCCGGGGCTTAATGCTGATGCAAAATTTTCCTTTTCACAACGAGGACTTGTCGGAAGAGCCACACTATAGAGACTTGCGAGAATTCAAATTATTTAGGAACAAGAACAAATGAACAAAGAATTACATGTTTTTACAATAGGAACCAAATCATATATCAACATTATTGATGAATACTTTTTGGCTACGTTGCCTCCCGATATAGATTATATGAATATTCTTTATTTCCACGACATAGAAGATATTCATCGAACTGGCACAGCGCCGTTTGAAATAAAAAAATTAGAAAGAATCCTGCACGAGATCCGCGCCCATATGGGACATAATTTATTTTTTATTGATGGGGATGTGGTTTTTGCCGAGGGTGTTTCTTTCAAGGGAGAAATTAATGAATTTTTAGAAGAGTATGATGTGATGTTTCAATTTAATGATTTATGGTATAATTTTGGGGTTTTAGCTATTGCTTGTAATGAACGGACAGAAGAATTTTTTCGTCATTTTCTAGAAGTAGAGGCGTCAAAAATTGTGGACAGCCAGAGGTTACACGATCAACACGTTGTAAACGCAATGTTGGGTATCTATCACCCTAATGCTGGTTTTAAAGTAGAAGTTCAAAGAGAGTTTAGACTTGAAGAACTCAAACACGCCCACCTTCCTTTTACCTATTTTGCGAATCACTTTAGCGACCTTAAATACCCTGATAGTGTGCCCGAAAATGTAGTGTTGTTCCACGCCACCAATACAATCGACATGGAGAGAAAAATAAAATTATTATCTGATTTTAAGCATGACTATTATGACTCGCGACAGTAAAAAAGAAGAAATTTTAAGACTCATCTCTGAATGGATATTAGAGAAGAGAAAGGACGCGTCATGGCGCCCGGGCGAAGACTGGATAAAATATTCAGGTCCGTACTTCGATGATAGGGAATATGTCGCTGCCGCCACCGCTCTATTAGATGAGTGGCTCGTGATGGGTAAAAAAGGACTCCTGTTTGAGAAAAAATTTCCCCCCTTGCTGGGGAAAAAACATGGGGTGTTAACGAATAGCGGTTCCAGCGCCAATTTGCTTATGATGAATGCTTTAAAATCTAAAAGACTTTTTAACCTCCCAGCCGGCACTAAAGTTATTACTCCTGTAGCTGGTTTTCCAACCACCATTAATCCAATACTTCAAAATGGCTTTATCCCTGAATTTATCGATATTGAAATAGAGACCCTTAACTTGGACATCGAACAGTTAGAAAAAGCTGCACACACTGGCGCCAAGATATTGACGTTTGCCCATGTATTAGGAAATCCTCCCAATATGGATCGTGTGATGGAAATAGTGAATCACTATAACCTTATTTTTTTAGAAGATTGCTGTGACGCCCTCGGTTCTACCTACAAGGGAGAAAAATTGGGAAGCTTTGGAGAAATGGCTTCGTGTTCCTTTTACCCTGCTCATCATATTACCACCGGGGAGGGAGGCTTTGTGACCACGAAAACCAAAGAAGAGGAAATAGTTGTTAGAAGCTTTAGAGACTGGGGCCGCGGCTGTTATTGTGTGGGGGAAAAGGCTAATTTGTTGAAAAATGGAACCTGCAAGCAACGATTTAGTTGTTGGCTTCCTGCAGTACCTGGCCAGATATTCGACCATAAGTATGTTTATGAAGAGATCGGATATAACCTAAAACCTACCGAAGTTCAGGCAGCTATGGGGCTGGAGCAATTGAAAAAATTGGCACAAATTGATGTCCAACGACGTGCTAATTATAGGCGATTATTTGAAATTTTTAAGCCTTATCAAGAATTTTTCGTTCTTCCTAAACCAACAGAAGGAGCAGATCCTAGTTGGTTTGCTTTCCCATTAACTATTAAAGATGGTGTCGGTTTTAATCGAAGCGATATTACGACCTATTTTGAAGACTGCAAAATTCAAACACGTAATTATTTTGCCGGCAATATACTTTTGCATCCGGCTTATCAGCATTTATCTGACTTAGGGAAGACAGTAAAAGATTTCCCCAACGCGACCAAAATTACGATGGATACTTTTTTCCTGGGGACATCCCCAGTTATATCCGATGAGCAAATGGATTATATTGAAGACAAAGTTTTGAGATTTATGGCCTCCTATTAGGAAAACAAATGAGTACGCAAATTAGAGTAACAGATTATATTGCTAATAGAATTTATGATGCTGGAGTAGAACACGTTTTTACGTTAACCGGCGGTGGTGCTATGTTTTTAAACGATGGGGTGGCTAGTCACCCTCACCTTAAGGCTGTTTGTAACCACCACGAACAAGCATCTGCTCAGGGAGCGGTTGCCTATGCAAAATATAGAAACGATTTTGGGGTGGTAATGCCAACCACCGGCTGTGGAAGCACGAATACTTTAACTGGTTTGTTGGACGCATGGCAAGACAATGTGCCCTGTTTATTCATATCGGGCCAAGTAAACAAAATGCAAACGTGTTATAACGCCACGACACCCTTAAGACAATTTGGTGTGCAAGAAGCCAACATCATAGAAATAGTTAAATCCATTACCAAATATGCAGTTATGATTAACGACCCTGAAGAAATAGCATATCATATGGACAAAGCGCTGCACTTAGCTGCAACTGGCCGCAAAGGACCAGTTTGGATTGATGTACCGATGGACGTTCAAGGAGCGTACATAGAACCAGACAAATTAGAGAGATATGTAGCGCCCGAAGAAAGCCCTTCTTCTCATAGCTTTAAGCAGCTAGAAGAATTATTGGCCAATGCCGAACGACCGGTGTTGTTGGCGGGAAATGGTATTCGATTGGCAAATGCAACAGATGAGTTAAAAGAGTTTAGTCAGCGATATAATATTCCTATAGTAACTACGTTTTTAGGAACCGACTTGGTGGATAGTGATTTAAGAATAGGAACTGTAGGCGTGAAGGGAAGCCGCGCCGGCAATTTTGCGATGCAAAATGCTGATTTGTTAATTGCAGTAGGGACGCGCTTAAGTGTGCCTGTGACGGGCTACAAGTATGAATTATTTGCACGAGAGGCCACGTTAGTAGTGGTCGATATTGATCCGAGAGAACACCAGAAACAAACAGTAAAGATTGATTTATTTCTAGAATGTGATGCCAAAGAGTTTTTGATAGATTTTCAAGCCGATCATCGTGCACCCGATGCGTGGATGCGACAGTGCTATCAGTGGAAAAGCGCTTGGCCTGTGGTGTTGCCGGAGTATCGAAATGATGAGGGGGGCATTAGTCTTTATTATTTAATGAAAAAACTTGGTGAAACAATGGAAGAAAACGCAATAGTGGTGTCGGATGCCGGCTCCGCATATTATGTGCCTGCGCAGGCCTTAGATTTTCGCGAAAACCAACGACATATCACGTCTGGTGCGCAAGCTGAAATGGGCTTTACTATTCCGGCCTCAATCGGAGCCAGCGTAGCCAACGATAACGCCAAGGTTATTGGAATCACAGGCGATGGTTCTTTCCAGACAAACATTCAAGAATTGCAGACAATTATATATTATAATTTGCCGATTAAAACGATTGTGCTGAATAACCATGGCTATCTTTCTATTCGAACAACGCAGCGCAAATATTTCGAAGATAGATTCATAGGTACCGATGAAGACTCAGGCGTGTCATTTCCCGACACAGAAAAGATTGCCAACGCATATGGAATGAAGTATATTAAAATTGAGACGTTGGATGATTTAGATACGAAGTTGCCGAAAGTTATAGAAGGAAAGGAGCCTGTTATTTGTGAGGTAATGTGTAAAAAGTGGGATGAGGTGGTTCCAACATTAAGCGCCAAAAAAACAGCCGATGGTAAAATGGTATCTAAGCCTTTAGAGGATATGTATCCGTTCCTAGAAAGGGCAGAATTTTACGCTAATATGTATGTGGAACCAATAGAGGAAGAATGAACGTACTCATTACTGGCGCTAATGGGTTTTTGGGAAGCAATCTGTTAGAGAAATTCCACACAAACAACCACAACGTCTACGCCCTTTCAGTTCATAATCATAATTTAAAAAAATTTAATAACATTCAATTTGATAGTGTGAAATTAAAAGACTTGCACACTATCAAGCAGAAGATTGTAGAGTTTAAGCCAGAGGTAGTGATACATTGCGCCTGGGCGGGTGGAAACGCCTATAAGGACACCAATAGTTTGAAACAGCTGAACAATGTTACACATAGTATTGATTTATTAAATATTTTAAGTGAATTAGAAAATGTGTATTTTATTGGGATGGGGAGCATGTCAGAATACGGTATAAAAGATTTTCAAGTAAAAGAAGAAACTGCTGCATCTCCAGAAAGCTTATACGGGATTTCCAAATATGCATTAAATATGTATTCGCGCGCTATATGCGCGGAACAGGGATTTAAGTGGATGTGGGTGAGGCCTTCTTATGTCTACGGAAAAAATGATGTTGGTACCCGTTTAGTGCCCAAGACGATCAGAGGATGTCTGGAAAATGACGAATTCACTTTAAATTCATGCCAATCTTGTGTAGACTATATCTATATCGCCGATTTTGTCGAAGGGGTGTATAAACTGACTGAAAGACAATCGGAAGGCATTTATAATGTATGCTCGGGAAAGGTATACCGCATCAAAGATATTGTAGAAACGATTCGAGAATTAAGCGATTCTACATCTTCTATATTTTTTGACAACACCTTAGATAGAGACAATTTTTCAAATTATATTTGCGGAGTAAACGATAAAATGTGCACCACAATAGAGTGGTCACCGACAATAGACATGTTAACAGGTCTGAAAAGGACAATAAAATTTTTAAGAGGAGAAAACAATGTCAGCGAATGACAAGAACAAGATTACTATTTTAAAGCTAAGGAGACAGAAAACTAACGGCAAAAAAACCGTTTTAGTAACTGCTTACGATTACCCACAAGCACGCATCGCAGATAGTGCCGGCGTGGATGTGATTTTAGTGGGGGATTCTTTAGGGATGACTACCTTGGGATATAAAACCACCATTCCCGTAATGATGGAAGATATGATGCTTCATTGCGAAGCGGTCTCGCGAGGCGCTTCAAATGCCTTTTTGGTGGGAGATATGCCCTATATGTCATATCAAATCTCTAACGAAGAGGCGGTAAGAAATGCTGGTCGTTTTGTGCGAGCAGGTATGGACTGCGTCAAGGTTGAGGGCGCGATGATCGACCGAATCAAGGCAATTGCTGATTCGGGCATTTTGGTGATGAGCCACTTGGGCTTAACCCCGCATACGCGCGCCAAACTCGGAGGATATCGAGTGCAAGGAAAAACAGCAAAACAATCCGAAATAATTTTAGAACAAGCATTATCGCTTCAGGAGGCAGGCTGCTCCTTCTTGCTCTTAGAGGCAATGCCTCGTGAGCCCGCAGCGCTAATAGCTAATGAGTTATCCATTCCTGTGTATGGCATCGGTGCCGGCGACAAGGTTGATGGCCAGCTTGTCATCTTCCATGATTTAATGGGGCTTTTCTGGGAGTTTAAATCTAAGTTTGTGAAGCGTTATTGCCAGGCAGGGCAGATCATGCAATCGGCCATGATGGAATATGCGAATGAAGTGCGAGGAGGAGTATTCCCCGCAGAAGAGAATTTTTACGAAATTAAAGACGAAGAGTTAGAAAAGCTACTGGGCGACTCAAAGTGGAAATATGAAACCGATCAAGGATTTCCAACCAATCATAGTCCTACCCCGAACACAGTTACATTAAAGGAATAAAAAATGAATGAGATAGCGTTAATCATCAACACGATTAGCAAGAATAAAGATGTATGGCCTATGTTTTTTGGTCAATTAGAGAAACATAGCTCCAAAGAGTTTTTCCACAAAAAGTACGTATTTGTAGATCAAAACGATGATATTCCAGATGATTATGAAGTCATTTTATATGAAAAAGATAAAATGTATCGTGAACAGTTTGCATCTAGTATAGCGGATATACGTGAAGAATATTGTATTTATATTTCGGAGGATTACATTTTATATGAGAACATAGATGAAGATTTAATTTCGGAATATATGAAAATTTTAGAACAAGAGAAGAATCTCTCTTTTATTAGATTTGTTAAAGGCGGAATTGTTGATTTAAATTACCTTCAATATCAAAACTATGATAATCTTTATGAGCTTTATAATTTTTTGCCATATTTTTATACGAACCAAGCTGCAATATGGAAGACGCGCGATTTAGAAAAAATACACCAAGAAGGGCCCAATTTGCATATTGGAAATACGGATTACGAAAATTCCTTTGAATTTCAAGCTACGAAAACGTGCGAGCACTTAGGAATAAAAGGTGTTTTCTGCTATTATGGTGAACCTAAACGTGGAATGTACCATCACGACAGCCAAGTCTTTCCCCATATCTGCACCGCCTTGGTAAAGGGCAAGTGGAATATAGGAGAATACAAAGAAGAACTAATGCCATTATTAACTCAATATCAAATCAATATCGATGAGCGCGGATCCTTCGATGCTAATTCTTAAAGATCTATCAGCAGAAGTACCCGATACTAACGCCTTTCATTGGAATCTTGAAGAGCTATCCGACGAAAACAATACGAATGAGGTGCTGATGTATGGCTATAATGCCTCTGATAACAGTGCATTTTTTGATCGCTGTGAGAGGTTTAAAAGAAAAGTTTATTTTAATAATTGGTCGCCCTGCGAATTCGCTCAAATGCGCACCGATGAACATGATGCTTTTCGCAAAGAAGAACGCTTTGATGAAGTTTATTCAATTTGCCCATATAGCAATAAATGGTTAAATGAGTTGGGCCTTAATCGAGAATATAAAAACGTATTTTACCCTTTTCACTCCGCGTTAATACCAACACGGCAAGAAAAACACTTTGATGTAATATACCACGGTGGGGCCCATGGACAAGAACATATTGATTGTTTAAAGACACTGTTGAATTTTAATTATAGATACTGCACCATGACACATCATATTAATGCCCTTACGGCTCGATGTTTGCCGTATGCAACGAACGCAAATCTCACTTTTACCGACAAGATTAATCTTATCGCAAAGTGCAAAATTTCAGTGTGCTATAATATAGTTCATATTGCCGCCGAACACATTCCTGCGATTAAATCATATGACAATTGGGAACAAAACGAAGCATTTTCTGAAGTGGGAGGATGGAACGTGATGCCTCAATTTAAGACGCGCATGCATGAGGCGGCTTTTTCTAGAACTTTAAATTTAGTTATGAGAGACACATGGAATATTGCTGAACAATATTATGAACCGGAAACAGAGTTCATTTATTTTGATGACGCGCAGGATTTAGAAAGAAAGATAAACGATATTGTAAACAACTGGAGGGATTATGGCGATATGATAGAGCGCGCCTACATGAAATCTCTCCAATATACAACAGAAAACTTTATTAAAAAAATTAAGGAGAAGAAATGAATTGTCGTTCTTGTGGAGAAGATAAGTTAAGCGTAATTTTAGATTTAGGAAAACAGCCATGGTGTAATGATTTTTTGTCCGCGGAGAGAGTGGGGAAGGAAAATAGATATCCCCTTCGATTGAATTATTGTGAAGAATGCGAGTTGTTGCAATTAGATCATACTGTCCCTAAAGAGATAATGTTTGGAGATCATTGCTACCTTTCTGGTGTCACCAAAACTTTGGTTGATCATTTTTACGACGTCGCTGCAGAGAACGTCTCACAGTTTGGTATGATGGCTACAGATTTGGTAGTGGACATCGGAGGCAATGATGGTACCCAACTTGCACAATATCAGAAAGCAGGAGTCGAGAATGTTTTAAATGTAGAATGTGCCAAGCGCGTTTCCGATATTTCTCGGCAGAATGGTGTTTTAACTGTTAATGAATATTTTAATCGCCCTATGGTAGAAAGAATTATTGGCCAGAAAGTGGTGAAACTTTATAATGCCTCAGGTGTCTTTTTTCACTTAGAAGAGCTACACAGCGTCATTGACGGGATCAAGTATTCTTTGAGGGAAGATGGCGTATTGATTGTACAATTTATGTATGCTGGCACTATGGTCGAGAAACTTAACTTTGATACAATTTATCATGAACACTTGTGTTATTATACTCTACACAGCCTTAACAACTTATTGGCGCCATATGGCTTAAAGATCTTTGATGCATATTATTCAGAGATCCACAGTGGCTCCATTGTCGCTAAAATTACCCACACCGAAGGAAGTCTAGATGTAGAAACAGGCCGATATGCAAAGCTTTTAGAGAGAGATAAAAAATATTCCATTGAAGCCTTTAAGAAATTTGCGCGAACCATCGAAGCTCAGAAAGGTTATTTGCGTGAGACATTACAAGATCTCAAGAACGATGGTAAAACCATTTATGCGTACGGAGCCCCAGCCAAAGGAAATACGCTATTGAATTATTTTGGAATAGATAAGAGTCTCGTAGATAAGGCAGTAGAAATTAACGAATTAAAAGTAGGAAACTATTTACCACAGTCGCACATTCCTATCACGCTTGAAGATAAGAATGATTTGCCTGACTATTATTTGCTGCTCTCGCATAACTTTGCGGATGAGATTATTAAAAAAAATAAAGACATCATTGCGAAAGGGGTGAAGTTTATCATTCCATTCCCTCATGTTGAGATTGTAGGAAATTAATGAAAGTATTAGTTACCGGAGCCACCGGATTTTTAGGTAAGCATCTCACTCGTAAATTAACGGAGAGAGACGTAGAGATTTATGTCTCCAACACCGCAAAGGCGAACTTGCTGGATGTGAAAAATCTTTACATCTACAATGATGTGCATTTTGATTGTATTTTTCATTTAGCCGCAGTCACGAAAGCTGGCGACTATTGCCTCACCCATCAAGGAGATCAGTGGCTCGCCAACCAGACTATCAATACTAACATTTTAAACTATTGGAAAAATCACCAACCCCAAGCAAAGATGATTGCGATGGGGACAAGTTGTTCTTATTCGCCGGGAATGTATATGGAAGAAAACAACTATTTGTTGGGCGCGCCGGAGAAAAGTCTTTACACATACGCCATGACAAAGCGCATGTTGCTGCTTGGCCTGCAAGCTTTCCAGAAGCAGTATCATCTCGATTGGTTATACTTTATTCCCTCGACTTTATATGGACCCGGTTTTGAATTGGATGATAACCATTTTATTTTTGACTTTATTAGGAACGGCTATAACGCCAAAGAAAAGGGCGAATCTTGGAGTCTGTGGGGGGACGGGGAACAACGACGTGAATTAATTTATGTAGATGATGCGGTCGATGCAATGTTAGATCTGCTACACTGTAAGAATGAAGTGTTTAATCTTGGGTCCGGACAAGATTACACGATCAATGAGTTTGCCCAGAAAGTGTGTGAGATTTATGAATATGATTTTGAGTCGTTGGCGCACGATATGACCAAATATGTGGGAGTGAGAGAAAAAAAGATTGACACCAAGAAAGTAATGCGTTATCTTGGGGGAAAAGATTTTCTTAAGACGTCTCTTGAAAAAGGATTAGAAAGATCAATAAAATATTTTAAGGAGAATGTATGATTTCACATGAAAAGAAATTTATTTTTATTCACATTCCTAGGACCGGAGGAACAAATCTTAGCGACTTCCTGCTACCCTATTGTGATGAAGAATCGTTAAAATTTAGCCCCTATATAGAAAAGGGACATCTTCATGCCCCAATAATTGATTATATGGAGCATTATGGAGATGAAGTCTTAGATTATACAATATTTACCATCGTCCGGAATCCTTGGTCTCGCGCCCTTTCACAAAGTCTAAAACACATTAATGGAAAGTTTGAGAGAGAACACTTTAGAAAAACGGTGTTCCGGCCATGGGACTTGGGCGCTGCCCCCCACAGTCATTTTAATTATTTATTTAATCGTAAAGCGGTTCACATGCTGCTTAATGCGCGCGCCGCCGCCGCCCGCGACTCCGCGCATATCTGGGGCAGCGAAGATCGCATAGGGGGACAACAGCACCGAGATTATGGTTGCAAATATGTTCCGGCCGCAGAGCCTGAGATGATGGAGTCGGTTTATGAACAAATAGTATGGCCTTATTTTCTTCAATTTGAAGATTATACGAAAGATGTAACATATATGTTGGACAAGTTGGATATAAAATATGATATAGAAAAATTAAAAACGAAAACAAACAGCATTGCTCACCGCCACTATTCCACATATTTTGAAGAAGATGAAATAGAAGAAGTACGTTTTGCGTGTGGTTTGGATCTGCAATTTTTTGGATATGAATTTGAAAAGGAAAATGTATGATTTCGCATGAAAAGAAAATTGTGTTTGTGCACGTTCCCAAAACAGGAGGAAAATCATTTAGTAATTTTTTGAGGCCCTATTGCGACGAAGAGTCCTTAAAGTTTAGCCCCTTTAAACACGAAGGAAATTTACACGCTACTGTGAATGAGTATATGCGAGCTTATGGGGATAATATTTTAGAAGAATATACCTTTGTGAGTATTATTAGAAATCCGTGGGAGAAGGCACTTTCGCACTCTTTACACCACAAGAAGGGAGAGTTCGATAGAGAGCATTTTAGAAATTTAATATTTAATCCCTTTCGTTATGGGTTTTGGCCAAGTAGTCATTTTCATTTTTATCTCAAGTTGCCGTCTTTGGGAGTTTGTCGCGACGGCACCCCCGCGCTTCCTCCTAATTATATGGCGCAAACGACGGCTGTGGGAATGCAATATGCTCGGCAAAATTTACTTTTCCCGCATATTATTCGGTTTGAAAGGTTTGCTGACGACGCGTCCAAGTTTTTGGATAACCATGGAATTGTATACGAATACGAAGATTTAAAGAGAAAAACGAATACCACCAACCACAAGCACTATTCGCACTATTTTGAAAATGATGAAATCCGAGAAATCGGAAGAACGTGTGCGCTAGATATACAAATATATGGGTTTACTTTTGACGACAGGAGAGAAAAATGAACATTTTAATTACGGGGGGCGCCGGCTACATCGGAAGCGAGTTGGTCGACCACTTTTTGTTTGACCATAAAGTTACGGTATTGGATAGCCTAATGTATGATTGCACGTCACTATTGCGCTATACACAGGACGAGAACTTTGACTTCGTTAAGGGAGACGTCCGCGACACCAAAATTCTGGGCCGGCTGATGAAGGAGAACGACGTCATCATTCCGTTGGCTGCTTTGGTGGGGTTTCCGCTATGCGACGATTACCCGCGCGATGCTAGGGAAATTAACTTTGAGGTTAATCAATGGATTGCTAAGAATAAGTCCATGGACCAAATGGTGATTTACCCCTGCACCAACTCAGGTTATGGGGTGTCCGTAGATGGGTCTGTTTGTACTGAAGAGTCACCTTTAAACCCTGTCTCCTTGTATGGAAAAACCAAAGTAATGGCTGAGCGCGCCTACCAAGAAACTGATAACTGTACAACATTTAGACTTGCGACAGTTTTTGGGCCCGCAGCCCGTATGCGGTCAGATTTGCTCGTAAACAATTTTGTACTGCGCGCCCTTAAAGACAGGCTGTTAGTGCTGTATGAATGCGAGTTTATGAGAAACTACGTGCACATCGCGGATGTGTGTCGCGCCTTTAGGTTTGTGGTAGACAACTGGGGGGACTGCAAGAACGAAACCTTCAACGTGGGCAACGATGCCCTAAACATGAATAAGCTCCAACTTGCACAAAAAATACAAGAATTTTTACCACTAGAGATAATTAAAGCCGAATTTACATCCGACCCGGATGTGCGCGATTACATTGTGAGTAGCGAAAAATTCTATTCCAAAGGCTTTGAATGTCAATACAATTTAGACATGGGGATTAAACAACTTCTAAAGGCTTATGCTATAATTGATTCTCCTTGGTATGCGAATTATTAAATGACTTACGTAGTAGACATAGACGGCACGCTGTGCACTTTAACCGCAGACGGAGACTATAGGAACGCACAGCCTCGCGAGGATAGGATAAAGAAAATCAACAAACTATACTCAGAAGGCAATACAATTGTGCTGCATACTGCTCGCGGGATGGGGCGCTTCGAAGGAAATAGATGGAAGTCCCATAATGAGTTCTTTTTCTTTACTGAAAAGCAATTACACAAGTGGGGCGTACGCTATCACAAGTTAGTGATGGGAAAACCGTCTGGAGATTTTTATATTGATGATAAGGGGATAAATGATGAAACATTCTTTGCCGATAACTCACGTTGACAAAGGCTGGGGCTGGGAACGTTGGATTGTAAATTGTGAAGAATATTGCGGAAAGCTGTTGTTTTTCAACAAAGGCAAACGATGTTCTTGGCATTACCACAAGATTAAAGATGAAGTTTTCTATTTGCAATCGGGTAAAATGATGGTATATTATTCTACCCAAGACGATTTAGAACAAGCAAACCAAATAGTGTTACACCCCGGAGACAACTTTCATGTTTATCGGGGGTTACGCCATCAAATGGTGGCTCTAGAAGAATCCGAATTATTCGAATTTTCTACCCAACATTTTGATAGTGACTCACATAGGATTATAAAGGGAGATTAAATGAGCGAACGCAAGTACCTGCCAACCTTATCAGAGCTAGTGGACCGTCTATCTATTGCTCAATTGAAAGAAGTGTTTATTGCAGAACACAAAGCCGAATACGCACAGGAAATCAGCGATATCTGTCATGACATTCAGTTAGTTTTAGACCAGTCCGAAGACGTCAGCGC
>Ga0098035_1000947_pt1 | contig 14353 bp, 16 predicted proteins | sample 3_EtaG_FD_75046 | JGI IMG/M metagenome (GOLD analysis project Ga0098035, IMG submission 75046) | Marine viral communities from the Subarctic Pacific Ocean - 3_ETSP_OMZ_AT15126 metaG | ecosystem: Environmental > Aquatic > Marine > Oceanic | place: Pacific Ocean | collected 2015-01-07
GGACCTTCCTCTCGGATGAGAACAGATTTATTGGTCAACAACTTTGTTCTCAAGACTATGCGAGAAAAAATACTTGTCTTATATGAGTGCGAATTTATGAGAAATTATGTGCATCTATTTGATGTTTGTGAGGCGTTTAAATATGTTATTGACAATTGGGAAGAATGCAAAAATGAAACATACAATGTAGGCAACGATTCTTTAAATATGAATAAGTTGGATTTGGCGAGAAAGATACAAAATCATTTACCACTAGAAATAATCAGAGCAGAATTCACACAAGACTTGGACAAAAGAGATTATGTCGTCAGCAGTCAGAAATTTTATGATAAAGGATTTGAATGTCAGCACGACTTAGACGCGGGAATTCAGCAATTGATAAAGGCATACAATATAATTGAATCTCCTTGGTATGCGAACTATTAGGAAAAATATGAGTTTAGATGTTTTATTTATAAATCCAGGAAATGCAAAAAAGATATATCAAGATCTTGCTAAAGACTATTCTGCCATTGAAACGCCAACTTGGGCGCTTTTGCTTGCACAATCTTGTCGTTCCGTGGGATACGATGTTGCCATTCTTGATGCAAATGCCGAAAGACTAGCTAATGCAGATGTTATAGAAAGGATTAAAAATCTCAATCCAAGGTTAATTTGTTTTGTAGTGTATGGGCAAAATCCCAATTCTGGTACTGTCAACATGAGCGGTACCGTTGTATTGGCGTCAGACATTAAAAAATCTGGAATCAGTATCCCAATATCAATAATTGGTTCACACGTACAATCACTTCCATATGAAACACTAGCACAAGAAGAAGACATTGACATTATCTTTGCAAATGAGGGCGTCTATGCCCTTAGAAACCTTCTTGAAATAAAAAACTTACACGACACTGAGCAATTGTCCACAGTACGAGGTATTGGATTTATGAAGGACGGAGAGGTATTCTTGACAGCGCCAGAGAAGGTTGTACCACAAGATAGAATGGATATAGACCTGCCCGGATATGCTTGGGATCTTTTGCCGTATAAAGAACAACCTCTTGACCTATATCGTGCCCCAATGTGGCATGCAGAATATGTTCAGGAAAACCGCTTTCCTTATGCTGCCTTATATACATCTCTTGGGTGTATGTTTAAATGTTCATTTTGCATGATTAACATTTTAAATAGAGATGACAACGATCCTGTCGGAGTCGCTTCAAACTATGCAGGGATGAGATTTTGGTCACCCGAATTCATTATTAAAGAATTTGATAAACTTTTCGATATGGGTGTTAGAACATTGCGAATTAGCGATGAGATGTTCCTGTTAAATAAGAAATATTATGTGCCATTATGTAGCTTGTTGAAAGAGCGCGGCTATGGTGACAAATTAAATATGTGGGCATATTCTAGAATCGATACCGTTAGAAAACCAGAAAACCTTAAATTGGTCAGAGAAGCGGGGATTAAGTGGCTGTGCCTCGGTATAGAAAGTGGAGATATAAATGTCAGACTTCAGGTAACAAAAGGAAAATTTGAAGATATTGATATTCGAGAAGTTGTCAGCATGGTACATGATGCCGATATCGAGATTATTGGAAATTATCTATTTGGGCTTCCCGGAGATGATCATACAAGTATGCAAAAAACTTTTGATTTAAGTTTAGAATTATGTACGCTAGCATGGAATGCTTATGCAGCAATGGCACTTCCTGGCAGTTTATTGTACAAAGAAGCAGTAGAAGCAGGACACCAGATGCCAGATGATTATGCCGGGTATTCTTTTCATTCATACAACACACAACCATTACCCACAGAACACTTAACACCAAAAGAGATATTAAAATTTAGAGACGAGGCGTGGTTAAAGTATCATACTTATGAGCCATTTTTACAAAAAGTGGAAAGCAAATATGGCTCAATTGCTAGAGACAATATCGAAGATATGACCAAGATTAGTCTTAAAAGAAGGATATTAGGAGATTAATATGGAAGACACCAAATTAGAAACATTGGCAAAATCTGTTAGAAAACGAATTTTTAAATTTAAAACTAAATCGGGATATGGACATTTGGCGAGTTGCCTCTCCTGTGTTGATATTGTTTCTTCGTTGTATTATGATGACGAAACAGCATTCAATCACTTAGAAGATGTTTTAATTTTTAGTAAAGGTCACGGCTCTCCTTGCATCTATCCAATATTAGCAGATCTTGGATACTATGATGAATCTGAACTGGAAAAATACTGCACTCCCGAAGGAATACTCAAATTACATTCAGACAGTTCAATAGGGGGATGTCATTTCGTCGGCGGATCCTTGGGAAATGGCATTGGCTATGCAGCAGGATTAGCACACGGAAGCAAGAAAAATGTTTATGTGGTTTTGGGGGATGCTGAATTATATGAAGGTTCGGTTTGGGAAACTTTAATGTTTGTTGCACATCACAATATCAACTTAACGATGATTGTAGATAGAAATGCAATGGGAATTTTAGGTAAGACAGAAGAGTTGCTGCAATTGGAGCCTTTACATCAAAAATTTAAAAGTTTTGGATTTGAAACGTATACTATAGATGGTCACAATTTTGAGCAGCTTAGACAAGTATTTTCAGAAACATCAAATATGCCAAGAGTTATAATCGCTAATACAATTAAGGGAAAAGGCGTTAGCTATATGGAAGATATATGGCAATATCACACCATCATTCCCAAGAGTGAAGATGACATCGAACAAGGATTGGAGGAATTATCGTGAGTTCTCAAAGAGACACTTTTATTGTAAGATTGTTTGAGAGAGCAAAAGAAGATAAAGATATCTGTCTTATCTCTGTTGATATGGGAGCGCCATCCCTCGATCGATGGCGACACGAATTACCAAATCAATTTATTGCGGCAGGAATATCCGAACAGAACGCGATAAACTATGCAGCCGGATTATCTGCTGCGGGCAAAAAAGTGTATGTTTATTTTATGGCGTCTTGGGTTGCACGCTGTTTTGAACAAATAAGATATTCTTGTGCTATGGCAAATAATCCAATTACAATATTGGGTAATGGCGTGGGGCTAGGATATGCCCCCGCAGGACCGGCTCACGAACCAACTGAAGATATTGCTTATATGAGATCTTTATGTGGCATTGAAATTTATTCACCAGCTAATTCTGAATTTACAAAAAGCTTGGTAGATTTAACTTGCGATCACCCAAAATTAAGATACATTCGACTAGAAAGATCCTATCCAAAAAAGCTGGATGAACTATATGGCACAGGGAAACTATCCAAACAGTTTTTAGATATGGGTATATTGCCAGCTTTTCCAGGCTTATCTGAGCCTCCAACTAATAATCGTCCCAAGATCTGCATCTTATCAAGCGGATATATGCTGGGAAGAGCACATGATGTTTATAGAAAACTATTACAAGACAAATATGAAGCAACAGTCACGGACGTATGGAAAGTAAAGCCGTTAGACTTACAGCATTTCAATAGAGCAGTCGCGCCCTATGATATTTTGGTGACTCTGGAAGAACAAACACTATCAGGAGGATTTGGTTCCGCTATCTGCGAATTAGTTACTGACGGCAGCCTTAAAAAGAGTGTATTAAGAATTGGACTACCAGAGAAATATATATTCGAAAATGGAAACAGGGAACATCTTTTAAATACCAACGGATTATCCGTGGAAGAAATATATGAAAAAATTGTCAAGTTTCATAGGTGCCAAAAATGAATTTGATCACAGAGCGAACAGAGTCACAAAATATTAATGGTCTAGTTCACATAAAATTAGACACTTTCGAAGACTATAGAGGTGAAATTTGGACAGTTTATTCCGAAGACTATTGTGACTATAAATTTGTTGCCGACAAGATTACCATTTCAAACAAAGGTGTCTTACGAGGTTTCCACGGGGATCCATATACTGCAAAACTAATAACCTGTTTAAGCGGCAAATTTCAACTTGCTGTAGTAGACTTGCGCGAAGGCTCACAAACATATGGTAATGTCGATATCTTTATAGTTTCTGATGACGATCCCTCAATAGTCATAGTGCCAGAAGGATGTGTCAACGCACATCTATGCCTTTCAGAAAAATGTGTATTTTATTATAAGTGGTCTGAACAATATCGTGGACCAGACCATCAAATTACAATTGCTTGGGACGATCCCGAGATAGGAATTAATTGGCAAATAGAAACACCAATATTATCTGAAAGAGACAAGAACGGCGAATTGTATAAGGGACAATCTCTTTAAGGAGAGACAGTATGCCAGGTAGAAAAACATTATACAAAACTTTACCTTCAAACGCTATAGTGGCAGAAATAGGGGTTTATGATGGAGCAAATGCAGCAGTGATATTAAACAATGCCTTTCCAAAAAAACTGTATTTAATCGATCCATGGATATCGACGGACAATTATCAAGATTTCTCCACCGACCAACTCATCGAGGCTGAAAAACGAACTAGGCACATAGTTAAAGACTACACTGACACGGGTCGTTATGCCGCAAAGCTGGGTCACATTGAGTGTTACATATGTTACACTGATATTACAATAATTAAGGACTTTTCCACGTCTGCCTCAAAACAGTTTGAAGATCATTATTTTGATTGGATTTATATTGATGGCTCTCACATATATGAAGATGTAAAAGCGGATTTGGCTTATTGGATCCCAAAAGTAAAAAAGGGAGGATATATATGCGGACACGATTTTAGTTTAGATGACAATCGGAAATGGGAAGGTGTCCATGGAGCAGTTTGCGAGTTTATTGTGAAATATGTTGAAAAAAAGCCGGAAATCATAGAGGAAGCCCAGGACCGCCATCTTAGGCGATGCCATAATCGTTCGGCTCGCGGCGACAACACCCCCCCAGAAGTCTCACTGGACGGCACTCGCGGCAATTATTGGTTTCGATCTACAACTCCTCCTGAAATAGTAGAAACCGTTTTAAAATGGATCGATCACTTCCCCGGTCAGGCACGATCTTTCAAGCTACAAGTGGGCGATTGGGCAGACGACCTAAATTATAAAGAAATAATAGAAGATTCAAAACAAACAAGGTAAGTCAATTTTATGAATATTACATTTCCATTAGCAAAAGAAACAATTAATGAAGAAGACGTTAACGCATTGTGTGATTGGCTCAAGTCATACCCCAGGCTGACAAAGGGTCAGCTAACATGGGATGTTGAAGCTGCCTGGAGCAAGTTTATTGGTACCAAGCATGCAGTTTTTAACAATTCTGGCTCCTCCGCAAATCTCTTAATGATTTATGCCGCGATTCAAGCAGGAAGAATCCCGAACAAGAAAATAGCAGTCCCATCAGTTGGCTGGGTTACAACAATCGCACCAGCAATTCAATTTGGCTTACACCCAATTATGGTTGGTGCAGATAAAGATACTTTTGGAATGGATTTAGATCAACTTGAAGAAGTCTGCAAAACAGAGAAACCAGATGCGGTTATTTTCGTTCAGGTTCTCGGTGTTCCACACTATAAGGAGAGGCTGCTTGCTCTTAAAGAAAAATATGGATTTATTTTATTGGAAGACGCCTGCGCTGCACTTGGCGCTTCTTACTCCGATGGTCAGAGGGTTGGCACCGTTGGCGATATGTCTTCATTCTCGTTTTATTTTGGACACCAGTTATCTACCATTGAAGGTGGAATGGTGAATACGGATGACAAAGAGTTATATGAAATGCTACTGATGCTACGTTCACACGGATGGGCAAAAGACTTGTCGGAAGAATCATATGAGCAAAAAATGAATTCGCACGATATTGATGACTTCCACAGTCCATTCGCTTTTTTCGTTCCAGGGTTTAATCTAAGATCGACAGACTTACAGGCATTCCTTGGTCTGCGACAAATCGACAAAGCACAGTGGGCAGCAGATAATCGTAATAAAAATCATATTCTTTATGCTGATATTTTAGATGGATTTGTGGAATATCAAAAATGGGGAGATAATTTCCCCGTTTCTATTTCGTTTGGTGCGTTGGCGCACACCGGCAATCATCGACGTGAGATAATTAACAGGCTCGTTGACAACGGCATTGAAACAAGACTTTTTAGCGCAGGCAATTTAGGCTTGCATCCATTTTGGTATGAAAGATATGGTAAATTTGAAGATAAGGTTAGCAACAGTATACACTCAAGAGGGTTCTTTTTACCAAACTATCCCGAACTCACGGAACAGGAAATACAATTTATCTGTAAAGTCGTTAAAGGGTAGTGATGAAGATACTGGTAGTTGGCGAGAGTTGTTGTGATATTTTTAACTATGGTGAGTGTAATCGCTTATGTCCAGAGGCACCAGTTCCAATTTTTAACTCTATACAAACAGTTGAAAATGGGGGTATGGCATTAAATGTGAAAAACAATATCGTTGCTTTAAATGTGGATACTGATCTATACACAAACACAAATTGGAGCACAATAACCAAAACCAGATTTATAGATATAAGAACCAATCATATGTTTATGCGACTAGATTGCAATGATAGCGCATATGACAGATTTGATATAAATCAACTACAATATGATCAGTATGATGCGGTTGTGGTATCGGATTATAACAAGGGATTTTTAACAAAAGAAGATATTAATCAAATAAGTTTGGAACATGATTGTGTGTTTTTAGATACAAAAAAATACTTAGGCTCTTGGTGTGAGAATGTTAAATATATCAAAATCAACGAACACGAATACGAGAACAATAAGAAATACATAACCAATAATATTAAGGATAAGACTATAATCACTTTGGGACCAAAAGGTTCTATATATAAAGACACGATATATCCTGTGCCAAAGGTAGAAATTAGGGATGTATCGGGTGCCGGTGATTCTTTTATTGCAGGGCTCGTTGTTAAATACATTGAAAAAAAAGATATAATTGATGCAATCAAGTTTGCCAATTGTTGTGCCACACAGGTTGTACAAAAAAAGGGCGTAAGCATAGTATGACAACTGTGTGGACAAATGGATGTTTTGATATTTTACATCGAGGGCATATCGAACTATTTAAATATGCCAAATCTTTAGGTGATAGTCTAATTGTAGGGCTCGATTCTGATAAAAAAGTCAAATTAGACAAGGGACAGGATAGACCTATAAATTGTGTTGAAGATAGAAAATATATTTTGGAATCAATACGACACATTGATAAAGTGCTGATATTTGAATCAACAAAAGAACTAGAAAATTTGATTAAAGAAACAAAACCAGATATAATGGTAATAGGTTCTGACTGGAAAGATAGAACAGTTATTGGTCAACAGTATACAACTAAATTATTATTTTTCGATAGAATTGGAAATTATTCCACCACAGAGATATTAAAACAAAAGGAGATATAATGTCTGATACCAAAAAATTTAAATTATCAAATCAAGCCATAGGAGCGCTGATGTTGGCACTACAAAGATCCCTCTTGGAACAAAGCGATATTGTTCCAGTCTTAGAGTCTTGGGAACTTACTGATAGCCCACAAGGACTGCTGGTGGGAAACCCCCCAGTGCTACATAACGCGAATATCGAGGATGATGCACCTGAAAGCGATGTATTTGATGCTTGGGTTGATGCAATCGGTGATAAAGCACCTTGGCAACGTTAATATAATAATCAATAATGCCAAAATATGTTTATCAATGTTCAGGATGTAATATGCTCTTTGAGGTCGTACACTCGTTTAATGAAGTGCTACAGACATGTTCACAAATAAGCGATCATTGTGAGTGCGATCCCCAGAGTGAAATTGTACGTATCCCCCAGAACATTAATTATATTACCAAACAAGAAAAAAAGGTTCGTGTGGGACAAGTCGTTGACGAGCATATTAAGAACGCTAAAGACGAAGTAAAAACTTATAAAAAAGAGATGATCAATTGGAACCCGAAAAAATAGAATTAATAATTGCCATATCATTACTTATTTCAATGATTCTAAATGGAGTATTGATATGGTATGCAGTCAAAGTGCTACAAAAGCTCTCGTATGTTTATGACAATATAGGCGCGATGCAGACTATGAACGGTTCTTTTTTAGAACACCTTGAGTCCGTATATGAGATGGAGATGTTTTATGGTGAGCCCACTATTGCCAAACTAATAGAACACTCAAAATTTGTTTTTACACAATATGAAAATTTTAATGAAATATTGGCAGATCTAGAACAAGGTATAATAACCATACAAGAAGAAACACAAGAAGAAACACAAGAGGAAACAGATGCCGAGAAAGAGATCGGGTAAACATTACTTTACCAAGGATCATGAAAATGCAATAATTCAATATGTAGCAACAGATGATCAAAGACTAAGAACCCAGTTATATATTGAATATATTGGACCCGCATTCAACGAGATGGTTGATAAGATTGTTTATACATATAAATTTACAAATTTGCCCAACATTGATGCCTTAAAGGATGAATGCAAAGTTTGGTTAACAACTATATTAGACAAATATGATCCAAACAAAGGCTCTAAAGCCTTTTCTTATTTTAGTGTAATCACAAAAAACTGGTTTATTCACAAAGTTAAGAAAAATGCAAAAAGAGCACGAACAGAAGTATTATATGATGAACTGCCAAAGGATATAGAAAGCGAACGTCTTGTAACCACCAATAAATATCACAACGAACGAGAGGAAAAAGAATTTTGGATGTCGCTCTGGGTTGAGATTGATAATTGGGATACCGGCAATCTAAAAGACAATGAAAAAAAAGTTTTAGAAGCTGTGAAGATACTTTTACATTCCATTGATGAAGACGAGATGATATATAATAAAAAGGCGATATACCTTTATCTTAGAGAGTTGACAGGGTTAAATACGAAACAGGTCGTTAATAATTTAAACAAATTGCGAATTAGGTATCGTATTTTTAAGAAAAATTGGGTAAATGGAAAAATATAATGCTCACAGCCTCTAATTATTAGGGAGTGCGAACATTATGAAAAAAATAGACAATTATCTTGAAGAAACAATTGACAATATACGTAAAGATCGTGAAATAACGAAAGAGCTACTTAACGATTTAATTGTATATCTGAGCGCAGACGAAGCACGACACAGAGAAGTTGGACAAGTCGCCGCGAAATACGTTGAAACATTGCAGCGCTCAAACGAACAGCTTGTCAAAATTGTAACTTTGTTACAAAAGAAACAAAGTGGAAATGCAACTTTATCTGATGTAGATAAAACACAAATCTTCGATTTGCTCAACGGAGATGAATATAAATGAGTTCCACTTCTAGCTTATTGGAGCTTATATTAAACCAGGAAGCTTCGCATGCCTATGGCGACGACACAAATTATACCCTACAAGATGAAACTTTCGGCTCAGCAGTTTTAAGAAACACACAGTCTATCACCAACAGATCTCAACAACTGTTTGCTGGTAATGGTGTTGGATATAAAGCGATTATTTTAGCATATCAGGATCAGGGATTAACCATTAGCACTACTGGCAGAACAAACACTAGTGGAGAACAGCAAAAAACGCCCCCTGTTGATGGCATACTGGGCTCTCTCGCAAACGGGCTCAAAGCACTTGGGTTTAGCGCCGACGCCCCCCAGGTACAGGCTTTATCACAAATTAATATACTGAATGGTATTAGCGCACACGTATGGATACCCACTTTAGATCGGAAGGTGCCGGAAGTATATAAAACCTCTGACAACAACTCTGCAATTGGTATAAAAGATCTTCAATCGTTTCCAGTTTGCAAGATTGACGATGAGAGACTAGTACAATCATTACCCCCTATTGGTTCCCTGGTTGTGGTTGACTATGAAAATCGAGAAACTAAATCTGGGCTTACTTTAAAATATTCGGTATGCACCGATGCTAGCTTTGCTCGCATTATTATGACTGAATTCACTCAGATCGACATCTCCGACATACAATTCAAGGCAGTCATGGCGCATGAGATCATAGAAGACTCATCCTTTGACATCCCCCAAGGAGATCCTATCCCTGCTACGCCTCCACGCCGAAGTGATAAGTGCAGTTCGACTCCTGCAACCGCCGCAGATATTAATAACGCATACTGGCAAATCAAGGCTGTTCCAGGCTGGGCGGATAAGATTGTTTTAGTTGCAAACAGACTTCGCATACCAGATCCAGGCTGGTTAGCGAATGTCATGTATTTTGAGACAGGCGCGGATCAAATCAACCCCTATTCTAAAGCAACTCCCAAAGAGCGAATGAAAACCTTCGATCCTTCTATAATTAATCATATTGGCTGCGGTGGATTAATACAGTTTTGTCCAGGATCCGGTGCCGCACAGGTTGGCAAAACGGTAGGAGAATTGACGGCAATGGGTGCATTGGAACAGATGGACTATGTTGAAAAATATCTGACCCCGTATATTGGACGTATGAATACATCAGCAGATTTATACATGGCAATATTTTTTCCAGCCGCCGTTGGGCACGGACCAGATTACAGTATGTATGATTACTATGTCGAGCGCGAGGGCCAGGAGTGGGCGGATACGAGGTACGCCGCTAATAATAAGTCACGCACCGCTGGTGATTATCAAAAGAGTGCAGATAGGCATGCAAAATTACCAGTTTGTTTAGAAGTCTCTTCATAATATAATAAATAATGTCACGAATACCAACACTACAAAGACCACCTTTAAAACCAAAAGTTTCTATTGTTGGTGCTGCACAAAGTGAGGGTCCAAGCGCAGGGGGTATTCCACCAGCCAGCTTAGATGGTTATGAAATTATAGATGGAACCTATATTCTATATTACAAAGGTGGTAGAATTGGCACTGCATACAAATTAGTTAAAATTGATGGTAAAAACATTATAAAAGAAGTTGCTGTTTATTTAATTGCTATGATAAATGCGGCAAAGAAAGATGGCATCGATTTGCGGGTAACTAGTGGATTTCGCACAATGCAAGAACAACAAACACTATTTAGTCAAAATCAAGGCGCTCCCTCTATAGTCGTGGCTAAGCCTGGATTTTCTACTCACCAAACTGGAATTGCTGTTGATTTTAGTATTTATGATAAACAGGGTATCGTTTATGAATGGCTTGTAAAAAATGCATATCGATTTGGATTTATTAGAACAATCCCAAGCGAAAGATGGCATTGGGAATATTGGGGAGACTGGACAGAGCAAGTTAAGCCAGATTGGGCAGGCGGCTCCCGTGGAGGATCAAATAGATTAAAACATAAGCGACTATCTATGTTTTCAAAAGTTCCAAGAATTCATAGTTGTGGAGATGGAAAACTTGGTGGCAATTTTGTAATGAGGCAATGTGATTGGTGGACCTCTCATGGTGCCGCTGGAAAACACACAGATGCGCTAACTAATGGTGCAACTAATTCTTGGATTGGATTCTCGGGCAAATTTCTACCTGAATCGAAATGATCATAAGTTTTAATTTATAACTATTTACTATTATGGCTGACCAAAGTGAAAAAAATGTTGATCTTTCCGGGTTTGAAAACGACGCCGTAGTAACAGTCGCTGAGAATGATCCGTCCTACGAAGCCGGTCACGGAAGAGGTTTATACTGTGAAGATATTCTAGAGCCCCTCCCGCAAAGAATTAATGCACTTGGTGAGACAGTAACTAAAAATGGCAATGCCTGGATAGTTCTTGGCAGAGACAGACCCGGATCTCGTAGTTCGGGATACGGCGGCAGCGGCGCAACTCAAGCAAGCTCAATAGACTTGTGCGTTGGAATGGGTACAGGCAGAAACAATGAGCAAGTAGACCCAAACTTCAAAGGCGATGCCGCTCGTATATACATTTCTCAAAGATGCGATGTTGACGACGCTTTCAGGCTTATGCCACCTCAGACTGGGATGTCAGACCCCAGTACGGGCGAGTCCGATGGCATATCAGATATCGGATATCCTAAAAATCAATCGGCAATCGGCATTAAAGCAGATTCAGTCCGCGTTATTGGAACAAATGGTATTAAATGTATTACCAGACCACAGAACCAAGATAGTCGCGGTGGAACTGCGGCATTTGCCGGTATTGAGCTAATTGCTGGAAACGACGAAGGAGAATTGCAATATATGGTTAAGGGTGACAATTTAATTGAATGCTTAAGCGATCTAGAAGACAGAATCGCCAAAGTTGCCTCTATGGTTTTTAATTTTCTCACCGCACAAATAAAAGTTAATGCGGGACTTGCAAAACACTATCATTTTGGTATGGGGGTGTCCACGACGGGACCGGTGCCCGTCACCACCTTTCCATCACTTGACCTCGCGCCCGTATCACTTAACGCTATATTAGATGAAGCCCAGGGCGTAATGGACAATTTTTCTGAAAGAGCGAATTTAAATATTAACTGGCATCAAAAATATTTAACACCCATGAATAGTAAATATATTCTAAGCAAGTATAACAAGGTAAATTAAATGCTTGATAATTGGCGAGAACATGATGAATGTAGCCCTTGGCTTGAGGAAGGCAACTATTATATTGTAGTTGAATCTGAGCACCAAACCCCAGGAAATGATACTGAGCGCGGTTACCGGCTTACGGATGCAAAACTCAAGGGTGTTGGCAAATTATTACAATTTTATGGGAAAGCAATACCCGAATTCCTCTTACTACAAGCCATAGCACTTGGGGCACAAGTAGAAGACTATTTTGTAAGTTTTAAACCATTTGTCTTAATGAAGGTGTTGGTCAGGGTGCCGCAACCTCTCTTGGAACAGGTGCCTGATGATTTAAGCGCCTGTGATTTTACTAGACCAGAAGATCGTTATTTGGAAGCTTCTATCTCGATCTATGAATATGAGACGCAAATAGAATTCGTTACTGATACTATCGAATCATATATTCCGGCGCTTGTACGATCTTCTAGATTTATTTCAAATATCAACATTCTCGCTGAATTAAAACGCATGCGGGGTGCTATCAACGTCATTAAAGGTTATTTGAATAGAAATAATATATTGCAAGATCGTCCAAGCTTTGAAGCTTGTGATCCTGAAATTGATAGACGACTAATAATTGGATACAACGTCGAATACGAAGCAATATATGTCCTAATTGACAACGAGCAGCACACAATCGGATATGATTGCTTTATAAACAATGAAATAATCAACCATTTAACAACTGCTAATTATCTGATAAATCTTGATACCATGCAAGAAATGTTGTCACAAAGAGATGTTAATGAATTTGATATCTTTGCATTTTTAACACACTTTACGTTACCAACTCCGATAATACGAAACAAGGAAAAGCAGACCGATGGGCTTTCTTTATATGCAGATAAGGGAGTGAGTTTTGGCTTTGCAGATTTAGCAAAAATAATCTCACTTGATTTAGATATCAATCTTTGCCAATCGGATGAAGAGGTGGCTAACGAAAATCGACTTATATTTGATCCCGAAACAAGACGTAATTTGCTAGAATCTACAAAACAGCTAACTAGGTTTAAAGGCGATTTTGCAGCATCATCCGAAAATGTTCAGGCACTAAGAACAAAGTTTAAGTCTCTCGCCATTGGAGGAGATGTACCCTATCCGGTGATTGAACCGGCAAATATGCGACAGATAGATAGATTAAACAAGACCCTCGGCCCAGCAGAGCCAACTTTCCCGATAGGTGTTTATATAGACGAGGAAGGAACTTTCTTTTATGATATCGAAGACCTGGAGACGACCGCTTTCGCCCAAGCCACACGAATTGTTATCAACGAACCATATAGCCCCACCGCCCCGCCTGGAACAACTGGCATCCTCAACCCGATACAACCATATGAACTCGTTATATGGAGAGAACGACTTAATTCATATCTTGCCGCCCAACCCGGTAGTTCTGAAGACCCTCTAAAAAGAGCATTAAAAGAATTATATGGCGATGTCCTGAGCAAAATTGATATTGCCTGCATGGTTAACGATGCACTACAATGTTATGTTGATAGAACCGTAGCATTAGCTGGAGAAGCAATTGTTGATGATGACGAGGAATTGGGACAACTCATTAATACCTCTATTTCACTGGGAAACATGGTCAATGCTAGGTGTGAATTTGAAAAATGCAATGGAAGTCCAGATATAGATCTTTCAATCGGATTTCCGATATTCCAGGGAATACAAATACCAGATAATTTTCCAACTTTTGATTTCCTGGCAGAGACTATTGACATCGCTATAACTCAACTATATGCTGCACTAGTAAAAGCCTTATCCTCTATAGTAATCCGCATTTTACAAAATTCTTGTGAAGTTATATTTGATGATGCTTTGGGGGAGGGTACCGGCGCAGCATCCATTAAAGAGGGTTTCCAAGACTGGCTTGGAGAAAGCATCGGGGTAAGCTTCGAAGATTTAAATGATCCACAAGCATGGGGAGA
>Ga0098035_1000952_pt1 | contig 14315 bp, 7 predicted proteins | sample 3_EtaG_FD_75046 | JGI IMG/M metagenome (GOLD analysis project Ga0098035, IMG submission 75046) | Marine viral communities from the Subarctic Pacific Ocean - 3_ETSP_OMZ_AT15126 metaG | ecosystem: Environmental > Aquatic > Marine > Oceanic | place: Pacific Ocean | collected 2015-01-07
ACGCAGATTCTCGGTGTCGATCCTTATGTCACGGTCAATGCCGGTCTTGGCGATGCCCATTCTGCTGCCGAGGAAGTCGAATATCTCAACGGTCCGGCCACCAGTGAATGGGGAGCCAGGCGGGCCGCGAACGGGCACCCGAAGCCTTATGCGGTCAAGTACTGGAACATCGGCAATGAACCCTATGGCTGGTGGCAGATCGGCCGGACGACGCTTGACTATTTCATGATCAAGCATAACCGCTTTGCGGAAGCCATGCGGGCTGTCGATCCGTCGATCGTTCTGATTGGATCGGGTGCGATGCCCGATCAGCTCAAGCCGCGCGATACCAAGGAAAACCCGTCATTGGAAAGTATCCGTCACAAGTTTGGAACCGAGGAAGACTGGACTGGCGGACTGTTCGCCAAGGCGTGGGGGAACTTCGACGGCGTTAGTGAGCACTGGTATGACTCAGCGGAAAAGCGCCCTGACGCACCGGCCGATGCCGAACTCATGGAGTACGCGCGTTCGCCTTCGAATCAGGTGAGAATGAAAGCGGAAATCTGGGATATCTATCGGCAACGGTTCCCCAGGATCGACAAGGACCATATCTTCCTGTCGATCGACGAATATGCCTACTTCGGCGGCGCCAACCTGAAGTCAGCACTGGCCTATGCAATGGTCATGCAGGAGATGCTGCGCCATACCGATTTTCTGAAGATGAGTGCCTTCACCACTGGGGCATCGACGATGGACATCACGGCCACCGACTCGGTTCTCAACAGCACCGGTCTCGTGTTCAAATTATACGGTGAGCATTTCGGTGAAGGCACGGTTCCCTTGGCAGTTACCGGAAATTCGCCGCAGCCGGAGCCCCGTTACCCGGTCGGTTACGATCATCCGCAAGTGCGCGCCGGCAGTCCGACTTATCCGCTGGACATCATCGCTGCACTGGGTCCGGACGGCAAGTCGTTACGCATCGGCCTGGTCAACGCCACGTTCCAGAAGCAGTCGGCAGATCTCTCTTTCAAGGGGCTCTCGATCGCGGGAGCCGGCGAGCGCTGGGTGTTGACCGGTAAGTCGGTAGACGCTGCAAACAAGGTCGGCGCTACGCCTCAAGTCACGATTACCAGTAGCCAGGCAATGCCGTATCAGGGGGCGCTGTCGGTCCCGCCGATCTCGATAGTGGTCTACGAGTTTCCCTTGAGAAATTAGTCCGAATGCCTGACGGGCGAACTGGGCGGGATCGCGGTTGCGGTTCCGCCCTTCTTTTCGACCCTTGCGGATTGCGCTCAGCTGCCCCGCAGCAATTGCATGACCATCGCCCGTATCCTGCCGTAATTCCCCTGATCGAGCGGGCCGAGGATGCCATGTTGCTCTGCCGGCAGATGAGCCAGGGGATGACCGTTCGGACGGAAAACATAGTGATCGAAAAACGCCCGCCAGGCCGCACGTTCAGGCGCAGGACGTTCGGCGATGGCAATCATGGCCAGCATCATGGTCGTGAATGGTGCATCGGGTCCGGCAGCGAAAGCGTCCCACCAGTAATTGACGAGCAGATTGAGATCGCCTTGCGCCTCTACCTGATGCCACCACAGCTTGGGAAGATAGAGCGCGTCACCCGGCTCCAATTCGACGACCAGCGCACGATCGCGGATGGCTTCGAAGCGAGGATATTGTGGATCTTCGCGGCTTGATCCAGTGGCCAGGCTTACAGGCTGGCCCGCCATCGTGTGATCGATCGGGCCGACATAAAGATCGCTGACGGCTTCGGGAGGAAAGAGTGTGAATGTTCGTCGGCCGGCCACTACACAAGCGACGTTGTCGAACGTGTCGTAGTGACATGCGACTGTCGACGCATTGCCTATCCAGACTCGTGGCCTTGCAGTCGGCGGCACAAAGGGCAGTACGTTTTCTTCGGCGAAGCCGGGCAAGTGGACCTCGGCCGGGAGCGATCCCATGTAGACAGAGCCCAGTGACGGATTCTCGGCGCACTGGGCAATCCGATCCAATGCGGGGCCGATGGCCATGGTTTCACGCTCGAAATTGAAACCATCGCGGTGCGAACCGTAATGATACCGGGCTGCGATCGAGGTGTCGCCAACGAAAGCCATTGCCGGCTGCCCACTGTCAAACGCACAAAGGTATTCCCGCAGGTCTCGGTCGGACTTCGTCGCCACTCTATGCGCGGGCCAATCGGCGCAACCCTTGCGCAGGATGACCGGTTGGCACGGCTCGATGACATTTCGTTGAAATGCCTCCGGACCGGAAATCTCTTCGAGAGAAATCTCGGCAACCGATTCTTCCGGCATCGCTTTCAAGCAGCCCGGCTGAGTCGGTGATTGCGAATATGGGCCAGGGCGCTGACATGCTTGAGCGAGCCGACCATGGTGTAGATCAGTTGAAGATAGCCCTTGCGAAACAAGTCGAGCACCGCAGCGTCATTCAGTTCATTCACCGCATCAAGGCTAACTGTATAGAGGCCTTGCAGCACCAGCTTCTCGCCATCGTCGAAATTCAGTGAAATATCGATCGGCTCGATCAACTTGAGGCGCAGGAGGGTGGCAGTGAAGGTTTCTGATTCGCGCTTGCCGGTTACCAGTTGAGTCAGGACCCGCCGAATATGGCGTAAAGGCGTGGCGGGCCGCCCATCCATATCGAATAAGAGTTCTCCTTCGTATTCGCTGAACCTGGGGCAGGTCGGGTCGATGGCGATTTCATCCTCCGATACGTAAAAACCCTCGCGCTGCTGGTCCAGCGTCCGGTATGCGGGCGCAGCACCATCCCGATGGTCGGAAAGCAGGTTCTCACCCGGCTTGAAGCCGAACATGGCGCCAACATAGAAGGCGCCGGTCTCCGGGCTCTTTGCCAGCAGGATCGGACAGCTCGCGGCCGCGCCGGCAAATTCACTCGGCATGATTTCGGTGAAATGCGCCGCTTCGGAATGCCGTTGCCGCAAGCGCAAGCTCCGATGTTCATGGGAATTTAGCGCTACCAATTGATTTGCCATATTCTTCTCTCCCGGACGGCGTCCGCATGCTGCAGACGGCGTAAATCGGTGCTTCTTATCGCCGTATTCCGCAGCAAATAGCGCAAAAACCGGCTCTCGCCAAGCACTGCAGAACTTTAATCAATACACCTACAAAAGACTATTGATAGCGCTACCTTCCGGTGCTACGAATTGGTCAGAAGAAAGGAATCGGGGAGGATCAGGGCGAAGCGCCGTGCTGATGACGGCTGGCAGCGTCGGCCTCTCTGGACAAGTTAATTTCTATCTGTCGCGCAAGCGATGTCTGATCGAACCGGATCAACGCGGTCGATACATAAAAGGGCATGGAGGGGATATGATGATTTCCAATCATACTGGCCGAACTTTGAGCAGTCGCCTTAGGCATGGTCTTTTTGCAGCCAGTGCATCGGGCGTCCTCGCCTTTGCGCTCACGGCTCCTGCTTATGCGCAGGAAGCGGGAGGCGAGGCCGGAAATACCGCTCCGCAAGCCCGTGATGGCGAGAACGGCGTCATTATCGTCACCGGTATTCGCGGTTCGTTGCAGCGCAATCTTGATGCCAAGCGCGAAGCCCCTGGCGTAGTAGACGTCATCTCTTCTGAAGAAATCGGCAAGTTTCCTGACTCTAACGTGGCGGCATCGCTTCAGCGCCTTCCGGGCGTTTCGATCCAGCGCGACGGACCGCGCGGCGAAGCCAATGGCGTGACCATTCGCGGTTTTGGCGGCGACTTCAACGAGACGCTGGTCGATGGTCGTCGCCTTTCGACGGCAACCGGCGGCCGTTCCATCGATTTCAGCACGGTCGGTTCCGATTTCATCGGGTCGCTGGCTGTATACAAGACGCCGGACGTAGCGGTAGGCTCGAATTCGATCGGTGCCACCATCGATATCGCCTATCCCAAGCCGCTCGACAGGCCCGGCTTCCACATGGCTGCGAGCGCATCCGGATCGATCCAGAACTATGCCAAGAAGGTCGTGCCCTCTGTCGGATTGCTGATCAGCGACACCTTCGCCGACAATACCTTCGGCATTCTCGCCGATGTCATCTATACCCGCCACGATACGCGCACCAACAACGTCTACGTGCATGGCTTTCCGGGCGGCTTCTACGCGCCTTGCCAGCTTCAGGGCAGCACGGCGGCCGTCTGTAATCCCACGGACGATACGACGGCTGATCCCAGCCAGGTCAAGTCGGTCGTGGGTTTCTTCGAGCAGCAGTACGGCGCCCAGCAGACCTATACCAAGGATGAGCGCATCGATGGACGGATCGCGCTGCAATGGCGTCCTTCCGACGACATTCTGCTTACGCTCGACGACAACTATACCGAGCAGCGCATCAATTCGAATACGTTTGGCTTCGGTATCTGGTTCAACCAGGGTTCGCTGCGCAACGTCGTTCTCGACGACAACGGCGTACCTTTGGACTTCACGCAGGCAGGTTCGCAGACCGACTTCACGGCTGAGCGCGCCAGCAACCTGCGTCGAACCAATCAGACTGGCCTCAATGTCAAGTGGAACGTCAGCGACAACTTCGAAGTCGAGGCCGATGGCAGCTTCTCGAAGAGCTGGCTCAATCCGGACGGCCGGATCAGCTCGCGCGGTGCGGACATCGGCTATGGCTTCGGCATTGGCCCGACGCTGGGTATCTCCATCGATGGCAACAGCAGCGGTGCGTTCCCCTCGCTCCATGACTATGGTGCGAATGGCGATCCAAGCCGCTGGGCCGACACGTCGGTCATCGGTTCGCATGTCACCGTCAATATCGCCAACAAGAATACGGATACAATCAAGCAGGCCCGGCTGTCGGGCAAGTGGACCCAGGACGACTTGACCTTGACCTTCGGGGGGACCTACCTCGATGATACCTTCAAGTTCCGTAGCGCCAATACATTCGGGAACAACTTCTGGCAGGCCTATTCCGGCTATGGCCCAGCTTCGGGCACCAGCGGTGGTGTTGCAATTCCGCTGGATCTCTACAACGGAATGGTGGGAACCGGCGGTTTCATTCCCGGATTTGACGGAATGCTGCCGCCTACGTTGATCAATTTCAACGCGGTCGACTATCAGAACTTCCTGACGTCGCTGGGCAATCCACAGGCTGGCAATATTCCAGGCTACAACTACGGATGCTGCAATGGCGATTTCACCGGCACGTTCGATGTCGCTGACGATGTTGGTAGCTACCGCAACATAAGCGAAAAGACCTGGTCGCTCTTCCTGAAGGCCCGGTTCGAGACCGAACTGGCGGGGATGCCATTCACCTTCACGGCGGGCATGCGCCAGGAAACGACGCACTTGAGCTCAAGCGGCCTCGGCCGCCTGCCATTGTCGATCACGCCGAGCACGACCGATCCCACCCTGCTGACGGTCAATTTCGGCCCGGTGCAGCCGGTCACGACCAAGAACAATTACAGCTACTTCCTGCCCGCTGTTGATGTGAAACTAGAGGTCATGCCGGATCTCGTCCTGCGCTTCGATGCGTCACGTACCTTGACCCGGCCGACGCTCAACTTGCTGACTCCGGTTCTCAACATCGGTACCGGCCAGCGTATCGGCGCGCTCACGGCCGATGGCGGAAACCCGACCCTGAAGCCCTATCTTTCGGACAATTTCGATCTTGCGGCGGAATGGTATTACCAGCGAAATTCCTATTTCGCAGTCAACCTCTTCCTCAAGAACGTCTCGAACTTTATCGTTCAGGGCACGCAGCGTCAGACGATCAACGGTGTCGTCGATCCGTCGACAGGGCAGCCTGCGCAGTTTACGGTTTCTCAGCGCCTCAATGGTCCTGATGCCACCGTTCGCGGCATCGAGCTTGCCTTGCAGCATACCTTCGGTGACTCCGGCTTTGGCTTCATCGCAAACGCCACATTCGTCGATACCAACAAGCCCTATGACCGCAGCGACATCAGCCAGAGCGGCTTTGCTGTCACCGGCCTTGCGAATTCGGCAAACTTCGTCGGCTTCTTCGACAAGTACGGGTTCGAGTTCCGCGCAGCGCTCAATTGGCGTGACGAGTATCTGCTCCAGTTCGGACAGGTTCAGAACACCGGTGCCTTCGGAGCCGAGCCGACCTTCGTGAATGCCAGCACGCAGATCGACCTCAGCACCAGCTACCAGATCACCGAAGGCCTGAACGTCTTCGGCGAGATCCTGAACCTGACCAACGAAACGCAAAGCACGCACGGTCGCTACAAGAACCAGTTGCTTGACGTTTACGGTTACGGTCGCCGCTTCACCGCGGGTGTCCGTTACCGCTTCTAGCTCCTCCCTGGCCGGAGGTGTCGAAAGGATTGACACCTCCGGCAAACTGGTTTTGCCTCAGCTCATGCAGCGACCCACCAAGAAGATCGTTATCGTTGGCGGCGGCACGGCCGGATGGCTTACCGCCGGCGTGATCGCCGCCAGGCACCTCAGCCGGATGCCTGGCGGATTTTCGGTTACCCTCATCGAATCGCCGAATACGCCGATCATTGGCGTGGGCGAGGGGACCTGGCCGACCTTGCGGACGACGCTGGCCAAGATCGGCGTATCGGAAACGGACTTTTTCCGGGAATGCGATGCGGCCTTCAAGCAGGGAGCCAAGTTCGCCCGCTGGACCACCGGCGCGCACGATGACGCGTATTACCACCCGTTGATGCTGCCTCAGTCTTTCGCGCAACTGAACCTCGCTCCGCACTGGTTGGCAAATGGCGAAAGCAGCTTTTGCGACGCGGTTTGTCCGCAAGGGCGCATCTGCGACGATGGCCTTGCCCCCAAGACCATCGCAACACCCGAATTCGAAGCGCTGGCGAACTATGCCTATCACCTCGATGCGGGCAAGTTCGCGCCCTTCCTGCAGCGTCATTGTACGCAGAAGCTTGGCGTTCGCCATGTTCTGGCAGACGTCCAGCGTGTCGAAATGACCGAAGATGGCGATATCAAGAGTGTGGTCACCGAGCAGGCCGGTGAAATCGAAGGCGATCTTTTCATCGACTGCACCGGCTTCAAGGCGCTGCTGATCGGCGAAGCGCTGGGCGTGCCATTCAAGGATTGCAGCGATGTGTTGTTTTGCAACACGGCGCTGGCGGTTCAACTGCCTTACGAAAGCGAGACGAGCGCGATAGCCTCGCACACCATATCCACCGCGCAGTCCGCCGGGTGGATCTGGGACATCGGGCTGCCGACCCGGCGCGGTATCGGCTATGTCTATTCCAGCGATCACACGAGCGGTGACGATGCCGAGCGCGAATTGCGCACCTATCTTGGCGCTGCGGGCAAGGATCTGCCGATCCGCAAGATCCCGATCCGCTCTGGCCACCGCGAGACTTTTTGGAAGCGCAATTGCGTGGCTGTCGGCCTGGCTGCGGGATTCCTCGAGCCGCTGGAAGCCTCCGCCATCGTCCTGATCGAGCTGTCGGCCAAATTGATTGCCGAGCAGATGCCCGCCTGCCGCGAGGTCATGGACCCCATCGCGCGGCGGTTCAACGCCACCACCGACTATCGTTGGGGCAGGATCATCGACTTCCTCAAGCTTCACTATGTCCTGACGCAGCGCAGGGACAGCGCGTTCTGGCAGGACAACCTGCGGCCCGAATCCATTCCCGAAAGATTGCAGGAGCTTCTGCTCCTCTGGAAATACCAGGGCCCGTGGTTCCACGACGAGTTCGACCGGGTTGAGGAAGTATATCCTCCGGCAAGCTATCAATATGTCCTTTACGGCATGGGTTTCCGCACGGAGGTGGAGCACGAAGCTCTGGCAGGCGACGCCGGACTTGCCGCCAGGGCCATGCGAGAAAACGCGGCTCAGACGCAGCGGCTGCGGGCAGGGCTTCCCCGTCACAGGGACCTGATCCGGAAGATCGTCGATCATGGTTTGCAGCCGGTCTGAAGGCGATCCTGTCGCGGGTGCAGTTGCAGGGGGAATTCATCCCTTTCGAACGTGCGGATGGCGCACGAGTTGCCGTCCGCAAGCGTCTCGACGGGGCTTGCGGGTGTTGTGGAGCCTCCCGGTGTGAGCTGACCGAACTGCCCACGTAAGTTTCTCACCATTCCAGAGCACGAACCATTCCAGCAAACGACGAGGAATACGCATGACTCACCCCCCATCGCGCCTTCACCGGTTGACGTCCCTGCTCCTTGCCGGTGTCATGGTGTTCCCTGTCGCAATTTCGCCGGTTTCCGTAGCGGCACAGGAGGCCGGTTCCATGACCGGGATCTCGCCAGTGCGCGCGAAGGCCAGAGCCATGGCGGCGGATCTCGTCGCAAAGATGACGCTGGATGAAAAACTGGGTCAGTTGCTGAATACCGCTCCGGCCATTCCGCGTCTCGACATTCCGGCCTACAACTGGTGGACGGAATCGCTGCATGGGGCGCTGGGTTCCCTTCCGACGACCAACTTTCCCGAGCCCATTGGCCTTGCCGCTACTTTCGATGCGTCGCTTGTGAAGGATGTTGCCGGTGCAATCAGCACCGAAGTCCGAGGACTTCACGCACTGGCACGCAAGACGGGCCGGATGGGGCGCATTGGCACCGGGCTCGACACATGGTCTCCCAACATCAACATCTTCCGTGATCCGCGCTGGGGCCGCGGGCAGGAAACATATGGAGAGGATCCCTATCTGACAGCGCGCATGGGCGTGTCCTTCGTGGAAGGGATGCAGGGGCCCGATCCCGATCTTCCGGATGTGATCGCCACGCCAAAGCACTTCGCTGTCCATAACGGTCCGGAATCGACGCGCCATCACGCCAATGTCTTCGTCTCGCGCCACGATCTGGAGGACACATACCTCCCCGCTTTCCGCGCCGCTATCGTCGAGGGCAGGGCCGGTTCGGTCATGTGCGCCTACAACCGCGTCGACGGACAACCAGCCTGCGCCAGCCAGGAACTTCTGCAAGAGCACCTTGTCGATGCTTGGGGCTTCCAGGGCTACGTCGTGTCCGACTGCGATGCGGTGAAGGACATCAGCGACAATCACAAGTATGCGCCTGATGGCGCAGCAGCCGTCGCTGCCGCCATGCGCATGGGCGTCGACAGCGAATGCCACACATGGACCCTGTCCGACACCGACGGATTGACCGACCGCTATCGCGAGGCGCTGGAGCGCGGCCTGATCACGTTAAGCGATGTCGACAGGACACTCATCCGCCTCTTCTCCGCTCGGCTGCGCAATGGCGACTTGCCGGGCGTGCGCAAGTTGAGCACCTTTACGTCCTCTGCCGCCGATGTCGGCACCCCGGCCCATGGGGCGCTGGCGCTCAAGGCCGCGGAAGAGAGCCTGGTGCTTCTCAAGAATGACGGAATCCTGCCGTTCCAGACTGCCGGAATGAAAGTGGCCGTGATCGGTCCCTTCGGTGATGCCACCCGCGTGCTTCGGGGCAATTATTCCTCGACTATTTCGGCCCCGCCGATCTCGGTGGTCGACGGATTGCGACAGGCCATGCCGAAGGCAACTGTTTCCTACGTGCCCTTCGGCGAGACTGTGACCGATGGCGATCCGGTGCCGGAATCGGCACTGGTGAGCGACGATGGCAAGCCGGGTCTCACGGCGCGCTACTACAATGTGCAGGGCACGCCGCCCAAGCTCTTCGATCCGGGGAAGCGTGACGAATACCTGAAGACCGTTAAGTTCTCCGAAAAGCCGGTCGTGACTCGCCGAGAGCGAAGCGTCGACGGACGGAGCCTTGATCTGGCGCAGGTCTCCGATCATCACCGGGTGGTCTGGACAGGCTACCTCGTGCCGCCGGAGAGCGGCACTTATCGCCTCGGGCTTTCCGGCTTCCAGAGCGGTCGGATGGAGTTCGACGGTAAGCCGTTCGTGGACCTCAAGGATGCCCAATGGGGCAGCCTGCCGACCATGAAGACGCTAACCCTTGAGAAAGGGCATCGCTATCCGGTCCGGATCATCGGCGAGGCGCATACCGGCACGGCCGGGATCGGTTTTGCCTGGAAGCGGATTTCGACGGACCCCGCCGGTGACATGCGCCGCGCTGCTCAGGCGGCCGATGTCCTTGTCGCTGTGGTCGGCCTTACGTCCGATCTGGAAGCAGAAGAATCGCCGATCGAGATTCCGGGGTTCAAGGGCGGCGACAAGACCACCCTCGATATTCCGGCGGACCAGCGAGAGTTGCTTGAGCAGGCGAAGGCAACCGGTAAACCGCTGATCGTCGTGGCCATGAACGGCAGCCCGATCAACTTGCATTGGGCGAAGGAAAACGCCGATGCTATCCTGGAGGCATGGTATCCGGGCCAGTCGGGGGGGCTTGCCATTGCCAATGTTCTGACTGGCAAGGCCAATCCGACCGGGAAGCTGCCCCTGACCTTCTATCGCAGCGTCGAGGATCTGCCTCCCTTCGACGATTACGACATGAAAGGGCGAACCTATCGCTACTTCACCGGGAAAGCGGTCTATCCCTTCGGCTATGGTCTCAGTTACACGACATTCGGCTATGGCCCGGTGGCAGTTGAACCTGCTTCGGGCGGGGCGCAAGATGGCATTCGGGTAACCACGCAGGTGAGCAACACCGGCCAGCGCGCCGGCGGCGATGCCGTTCAGCTCTATCTCGATTTCCCCGATGCACCCGGCACGCCCAACATCGCCTTGCGCGGATTCCAGAAAGTGTCGCTGCAACCGGGAGAAACGCGTCACGTAACCTTCACTCTTTCCCCGCGCGATCTCAGCTCGGTCACCCCGGATGGCGTTCGCAAGGTGTTGAAAGGCCATTACAGGGTGACGGTGGGAAGCGGTCAGCCGGGCTTCAGTGCCGCGACGCAATCGGCCGATTTCTCGGTCGACAAGGCGGTTACGCTGCCGAAGTAACCACTGTTCAGGTCCTCAGCAGCGGCCCGTTCAGCGTGACGGGTCGCCCTGGGACCAGTTCCACTTCAGCGCTGCGCTCGTTCAGATGGACGATCCGCATTCCCGCAATGCGACTGATCAGTCTTGCGCAGACAAGTTCGCCAGCGCGCCATTCCAGGCTGACCTTGCAGGCGCCGCGTATGCGCAAGCCTCTTACGGAGCCATCCGGCCACGCGCGGGGAAGGGCAGGCAGAAGGCGGATCTCATCATCGCGGCACTGGACAAGCATCTCGGCAATCGCCGCTGCGCCGCCGAAATTTCCGTCGATCTGGAATGGGGGATGCGCGTCGAACATATTGGGATAGGTCCGGTCGGGACCGAGAAGGTAGCGCAGGATACGGTGCGCATGATCGCCCTCGCGCAGGCGAGCCCATAGATTGGCGCGCCATGCCGTTGCCCAACCGGTGGATTCGTCGCCGCGCAATTCAAGTGACTTGCGCGCGGCCATGGCTAGATCGGGCGTCTCATCGAGGTTGATCTGGTGGCTGGGGAAAAGCCCGTAGAGGTGGGAAACGTGGCGGTGATGCGGCTCGGGCGCTGAGGAATCCCAGTCCTCCAGCCACTCCTGCAATTGACCTTGAGCCCCGATCTCGTCGGGAGCGAGCCGCCTGCTCGTGTCGAGGATCTGCGCAGACAAGTCATCATCCAGGCCCAGGATAGTCGCAGCCCTCGCCGTCTGTGCGAAGAGGTCGCGCAGGATCTGCCGGTCGACGGAGGGCCCGGCGCACACCGACGCCCCGCCGGGATGCTCGTTTTCGGGTGAGATCGACGGATTGGTGACGAGATATCCGCTGGCCGGATCACGCTGCAATGTGTCGAGAAAAAACAGCGCCGCTCCCCGCAACAGGGGATAGACAGAGCGCAGGAATGCCGTGTCGCGGTGATAATCGTAATGGTCCCATAGATGCGTGCAAAGCCAGGCGCCGCCCATCGGCCATAGACCCCACGCTGCTCCATCGATCGGCGCAGTGGCTCGCCACAAGTCCGTATTGTGATGTGCGACCCACCCACGTGCGCCGTACATCTCCCGAGCGGTGCTCGCACCGGTCTGCGCAAGATCGCGCACCAGCGCCACGAGGGGGGCGACGCATTCGCCTAGTGCGGTTGGTTCGGCGGGCCAGTAGTTCATTTCAGTATTGATATTGATCGTGTACTTGGACCCCCACGGCGGGTCGTCACTGTCGTTCCAGATACCCTGCAGATTGGCAGGCTGGCTCCCCGGCCGCGATGAGCAGATCAGCAGATAACGTCCATATTGGAAGTAGAGCGCAGCGAGGGCGCTGTCCTGTGATGCCTCACTGGTCCGAATACGTTCGTCAGTGGGACGGTGCGCAGCCGGGGTCTCCCCCAGATCGAGAGAGACGCGGCGATAGAGCCGTCGGTGCGACGCGGCGGTGTCGGCCGCGATACGCGCAAAGGAATGGCGACTGGCAGCTTCTATCTGACCGCGCGTGATCTGCGACGGGTCTCCGCCGACATCGTCGAACTGACGATAGCTGGTTGCCATGGCGATCAGGATCGTCACGGCGTCGGCGCCTTCCACTGCAAGCGTGTTGTCGCTGACCGAAATCCTTCCGCCTTGAGGCAGAACGCGTGCCCGTGCCTCGAAGCGCAAGGCTCCCTCCACACCGTGCGCCGCGTTGTTCCGCCCACCGAAGATCAGCGTGCCGCCATCGATCGAAAGCACTCCGTCGTGAGGCGCCCCCAACCCGACGAGACAGTGCATCCTGCCTGGTCGATCGGCGGACAAGTGCACCGCAATGACCTGATGATCGGGCGATGCGATCACCTTGCGGGACCAGGAAACGCCATCGGCCTTGAAGGTTGTCGCGGCAAGGGCTGCATCGAGATCCAGTTCTCGCAAGTAGCTTCCCTGCTCGATGGGGCCGAGGTGAGGCATTGCTATCGTCAGGTCGCCGAAGGTCTGGTAGGCCATCTGGCTCAAGGGGCGAGCCATGAGCCTTGCATCCGCCAGGGTTTGCGCTTGGGTAAAATGTCCTTGTTCGATCAATCGCCGGATTTGCGGAAGTGCCTCGCGCGCTGAGGGATTTACCGGATTGTAGGGCCCCCCGGTCCAAAGCGTATCCTCATTGAGCTGGAGGTGTTCCAATCCGGTTCCGCCGAATACCATGGCGCCGATCCGGCCGTTACCCATCGGAAGGGCCTCGGTCCACTCACGCGCCGGCTGACAATACCACAGGCGATCCCGGGCCGTCGGTATCGGTGCCGCACCGGATGGCACAGGTGAGCCAAGTTCGCCCAATGCCGTGGCCGCTGCTGCACTCGCCGTGCCCGTCAACAGCTTGCGGCGGGTCACCGAGAAGTGATCCTTGCCCGCGCCGAGAGGGTGACGCAAAGGTCTGGCCGGGTTGCCGACTGGAACGCTCATCGACTTCTCACTATCCTCTCCGCGTGGGGCCGAAGTGCGGACGGCTTTCTGGTGGCCGCTTATCTTGTCGGAGTAATGATAGCGCTATTCAAGGTCAACTGGCGAGATCGATTTAAGTGCTCTGGCCCGGTGTACCTTGGCATTCACGGTAGCCCGGAATGGCAAGCCAGTCAGCCGGCGACGAGGAGTTCCGACAGATCTTCAGGATGGGAGACTCGCTGGCGCGATTGCTGCGCATTTTCGTCCGGCGTCCGAACATGCTGCAGGAACTGATCGACCTGCAACTTGAGCATGATCGCCTGCTGTTCGATTTCGGTCGAGGACGTCAGCACCTGCGACGCGGCTGCGCCTGTCGACAGCGACGTTTCGCGGACCTGCTCGATATTGGAGGTTACGTCGTCCGCACTGCGTGCGGCCAGGTCGATGCTGCGCGCGAGATCTTGCCCTGCGATCGATTGCTGGTCCACGGTCGCGGCAATCGAAACCGAAGTCGCTTCCAGTTCCTCGATGTCCTTGCCGATTGCGCGCAGTGCTGCGACGCTGCATTCGGTCGATTCCTGGATGACGCGGATCTGTTGCGAAGCTTCTTCCGCCGCCCTGCTGGTGCGGTCGGTCAGTTCCTTGACCTCCGATAGACGCCTGCGGAGAGGGCCGCGAGGTCCGAGGCCGAAGCCACGGTACCCGTGGAGGATCACCAGCAAGTGATCGACCGGGCCAAGACGATCGCACATATCTTGAGCGACCAGGACAATTCCTGAGACAGGGAAGTGGCAGCCATTCTTGAGGGTCTGATCAAGCGTTCCCGGTTGCAGCCGCGGCCCGAGGACAGCGCCGTCGAAACACCGGAGCCTGTCACGAAGCGGCGCTGCTTGCTCATCGATGACTCGCGTGTCATCGGAAAGGTCGCCCGGCGCATTCTGGAGGGGCTGGCCTATGAAGTCAGCGAAGCGGAAAATGGCGAAGAAGCGCTTGTCAAATGCCGCTCGGCGATGCCCGATCTCATCATGGTGGACTGGAACATGCAGGTCATGAGCGGCTTGGAATTCGTGACCTCCTTATGGGGAATGCAGGGCGACCGCCGGCCAAAGGTCATGTTCTGCA
>Ga0098035_1000953_pt1 | contig 14306 bp, 9 predicted proteins | sample 3_EtaG_FD_75046 | JGI IMG/M metagenome (GOLD analysis project Ga0098035, IMG submission 75046) | Marine viral communities from the Subarctic Pacific Ocean - 3_ETSP_OMZ_AT15126 metaG | ecosystem: Environmental > Aquatic > Marine > Oceanic | place: Pacific Ocean | collected 2015-01-07
ACGATGTAATGCGGCTCCCGCCGGGCGCGAGCGCTGCGGCCCTGACCGAAGTCCTCCAGAAAGCCGCGAATGACCTTGGCATAGGCGCGCGCGATAAACGGGTTTGTCGTCACATAGTCCGGCACCCTGCCCGGCGCCCAGGCGTCGACTCCAAGAATGTCATAGTAGCTTCGCAGCAGGTCCCAGACCGGCGACTGGGACAGGGGAACGTAATTTTCTAAAGTTTCATCTACCGTCATTTGAGCCGCTTTCCTGAATTTCTCCTGCCTCAGAAACGTCCGGCATCGCGATTCCGTGAAAGCGGTAAAATCTTTCACCAATACAGCTTTACCTGCGTCGGTGCCTGATGATAAGGATTTGAGGTGTCCGGTGGCGCGCACGGGATCTATATGGCTTCGGTTGAGAGAAACTATGACGAATAAAATGGATGACGCGGCGACGAAGGAATGGCATATCTGGGTTGACCGTGGTGGCACCTTTACCGACCTTGTTGCGCGCAAGCCCGATGGCGAAATCGTCACCCATAAGCTCCTCAGCGAAAATCCGGAGCAGTATGAGGACGCGGCGCTGCAGGGCATTCGCGACCTGCTCGGCCTCAACAAAAAAGATGATATTCCGGCCTCCCAGATCGATGCGGTCAAGATGGGCACGACGGTTGCCACCAACGCGCTGCTGGAACGCAAGGGCGAACCTCTCGTCCTTGTCACGACGGAGGGGTTCCGCGATAGCCTCCGTATCGGGTACCAGACGCGACCAAGGTTGTTTGACCTGAACATTCAACTACCCGAGATGCTTTATAGTCACGTGATCGAGGTAAGGGAGCGTGTCGGCGCCACCGGCGAGATGATCCGCCCCCTCGATACGGAAGAGGCACGCTCCAGGCTGCAGGTCGCCTATGATGCGGGCCTGCGCGCCTGCGCCATTGTCTTCATGCATGGTTATCGCTATCCTGATCATGAGAAAGCCGTCGCGAAAATCGCGAAAGAGATCGGCTACACGCAGGTCTCCACCAGTCATGAGACCAGCCCCCTGATGAAACTGGTCAGCCGCGGCGACACCACCGTGGTCGATGCCTATCTCTCCCCTATCCTGCGCCGCTATGTCGACCGGGTCGCGTCCGAGCTTGGGGATACGCGGCTGATGTTCATGCAATCGAACGGCGGCCTGACGGATGCGCATTTCTTTCAAGGAAAGGACGCCATTCTCTCCGGTCCGGCGGGCGGCGTCGTCGGCATGGTCCAGACCAGCGCCATGGCCGGATTCGAGAAAGTCATCGGCTTTGATATGGGCGGCACGTCGACTGATGTCTCCCACTATGGTGGGGAGTATGAACGCACCTTCGAGACCGAGGTCGCCGGTGTGCGCATGCGCGCGCCCATGATGCTGATCCACACCGTGGCGGCAGGCGGCGGCTCGATCCTGCATTTCGATGGGGCAAGGTACAAGGTCGGCCCGGACAGCGCGGGCGCCAATCCCGGCCCCGCCTGCTACCGCAAGGGCGGGCCACTGACGGTTACCGACTGCAACGTGATGCTCGGCAAGCTCGCGCCGGACTTCTTCCCCAAGGTTTTCGGTCCCAATGCCGACGAGCCGCTGGACGTCGGGACGGTCCGCGAAAAATTTGAGGCCCTTGCCGCGAAGATCAATGCCGCCACCGGCGACAACCGCAGCCCGGAAGAAGTGGCGCGCGGCTTTCTCTTCATCGCGGTGGAGAATATGGCCAACGCCATCAAGAAAATCTCCGTCCAGCGCGGCTATGATGTCTCTGAATATGTGCTGACCTCTTTCGGTGGCGCCGGTGGACAGCATGCCTGCCTGGTCGCCGACAGTCTCGGCATGAAGAAAATTTTGCTGCATCCTTACGCCGGCGTTCTTTCCGCCTTCGGGATGGGGCTCGCCGACCTTCGCGTATTAAAGGAGAAGGCGATGGAGGTGACGCTGGCGGATGCCGCTCTTGCCGATATCGCCGCAACCCTCGAAGATCTCGCCAGCGAAGGGCTGACGGAAATGCGCGCGCAAGGTGTCAGTGACGCCCGTATTCGGGTCGAGCGCAAACTCCATGTCAAGTATCAGGGCTCCGATACCTCCATGGTTGTCGATGATGGCCCGCTCGAGGGGGTAACCAAAGCGTTCGAGGCGGCCCATCGCCAGCGCTTCGGCTTTACCACGCCGGGAAAAGCGATGATTGTGGAAGCTGCCGCGGTTGAGGTCGTCGGCATCGGCGACAAGATCGGCGACCTCCGCCACGCAGGCGGCGATACCAAGCCCACTCCCCTCGCCCGGCAGGAAATCTATATCGGCGATGGCTGGCAGGAATGCCCTTACTACGATCGCGATAAACTGCCCGTCCGCGCAAAGATAGACGGCCCGGCCGTTATTGTTGAAAAGATCGGCACAAATGTGATCGAGCCCGGCTGGCAGGCGGAAATGACGGATCGCGGCGATCTGATCCTGACCCGGACAGAGGAGCTTAAACGTGAAATGGCGATCGGCACGGAAGTCGATCCGGTCATGCTGGAGATTTTCAACAATCTTTTCATGAATGTCGCGGAACAGATGGGAACGGTGCTGGAAAAGACTGCCTATTCCGTGAATATCAAGGAACGGCTTGATTTCTCCTGTGCGGTGTTTGACCTCAATGGTGACCTGATCGCCAACGCGCCGCATATGCCGGTGCATCTCGGCTCCATGTCCGAAAGCATCAAGGCCGTGATCACCAAGCATAAAGAAACGATGAAGGCAGGCGATGTCTTTGTCCTGAACGCCCCCTATAACGGCGGCACGCATCTGCCCGATGTTACCGTGATCACGCCGGTGTTCGATCTGGCGGGTAAGGACGTTCTCTTCTACGTCGCGAGTCGCGGCCATCACGCGGATATCGGCGGCACAACGCCGGGTTCCATGCCCCCCGACAGCCGCACGGTGGAGGAGGAAGGCGTCATTCTTGACAACGTCCTGCTGGTCGATGGCGGCAAGCTGCTGGAAGACGAGATTGTCGATATCCTGAAATCGGGCAAATATCCGTCCCGCAATACGGACCAGAATATGGCCGACCTGAAGGCCCAGATCGCGGCTTGTGAAAAAGGCATTCAGGAACTGCGCCGGATGGTCGATCACTTCGGCCTTGAGGTTGTTCATGCCTATATGGGCCATGTGCAGGATAACGCGGAAGAATCTGTGCGCCGCGTGCTGGATGTGCTGAAAGACGGTTCCTTCAGCTATGCCCTCGATGACGGCTATGAGATCAAGGTCAAAATCTCGATCAACAAGGAGGCGCGCACAGCCCGTATCGACTTCACCGGGACCAGCGGCCAGCATCCAACTAATTACAATGCGCCGAGAGCGGTCACCACGGCGGCGGTGCTTTATGTGTTCCGCTGTCTGGTGGAAAGCGATATTCCCCTGAACGCCGGTTGCCTGAAACCGCTGGAGATTATCGTGCCGGAACGCTCCATGCTGTCACCGGAATATCCGGCGGCTGTTGTGGCGGGCAATGTCGAGACATCGCAATGCATCACCGACTGCCTGTTCGGCGCTCTGGGTGTGATGGCGGCGGCGCAGGGCACCATGAACAACTTCACCTTCGGCAACGCGACCTACCAGTATTACGAGACGATCTGCGGCGGCTCCGGTGCGGGTCCTAATTTCGACGGCACCAGTGCCGTTCATACCCATATGACAAATTCCCGCCTGACCGATCCCGAGGTTCTGGAATGGCGTTTCCCCGTTACGCTGGAGAGTTTCGAGATCCGGCGGGGCTCCGGCGGCAAGGGCACGCATAAGGGCGGCGACGGGACGTTACGCAAGATCCGCTTTCATGAACCGATGTCGGCGGCGCTTCTCTCCAGCCATCGCGTTGTGGCGCCCTTTGGCCTCAAGGGCGGGGCGGATGGCGAGGTCGGCAAGCAATGGGTGATCCGCACGAACGGTGAAATCGAGTATCTTGAAGGCCGCGACAAGACCGAGATGGCGGCCAACGATATTTTCGTTATCCAGACGCCAAGCGGGGGTGGTTACGGGAAGTAACTATTTACTGGCGAGATATTTCTGCCAGTTTTGATCTGCGTCCCTGATCCGCTCGGCAATCCCCGTGTTTTGCCAGCGGATGCGGCCCGCATCATGCCCGAAGAGATAGAGCTTGCCCTCAAAGATCAGCCAGACGCCGGGATCAACGTCCGATAAATTGCCAAGACTCATCTGGTTGGAGCAATAGCCGCCATACTGGGGGGCGTAGCTTTCCGGATCGGCGGCGAACAGGTCACGGCTTTTCGCGTCGACAAAGCGCCAGGTCGCGCCCTTGTAGTCGACGCTGTACTCATCCTCCCCTTCCGCGGGGCCCGATTTCGTGAAATAGGCCGTGCTGTCATGGCCATCGACGGCAAGTCCGCCGAGAAAACTCTTGTTCACTTCCTCAAAGGCAACGGCCGTGCCTGCCCCTGTGAGAGCAAGCAGCAGTGTGATCGCGGCGATAAATCCACGCATAATATCCCTCCGTCTGTAACCGACTGCATTATCGCCGCGGCGCCGATCACCGGAAAATCAACTTTGCGTCATCTGCTTGGGGCGCTTAGCTCGCCCGGCGCACCCGCTCATAGGCGAGATTGGACGCAAGTAGCCGCTCCGCCGCATCAGGCGAAATGTCCTTGCGCTTGGCGTAATCCTCCACCTGGTCGCGACCGACATTGCCGATCCCGAAATAACGGGCCTCCGGGTGGGAGAAATACAACCCCGACACCGACGATGCCGGCATCATGGCGAAACTCTCTGTAAGCTCGATACCGACCCGCTTTTCCGCCTCCAGCAGATCGAACAGCCCGCGCTTTTCCGAATGTTCCGGACAGGCCGGATAGCCGGGTGCCGGGCGTATGCCCTGATAGCTTTCGCGGATCAATTCTTCGTTGCCGAGTTGCTCGTCACGGGCATAGGCCCAGAGCTCCTTGCGCGTCTGCTGATGGATATATTCTGCCATGGCCTCGGCCAGCCGATCCGCAAGTGCCTTCAGCATAATACTGCTGTAATCATCATGGGTTCTCTTGAATTCCTCAAGTTTTGCTTCAATACCGAGACCCGCCGTCACGGCAAAGGCACCGATATAGTCCTTCAGGCCACTGTCCACCGGTGCGATATAATCCGCGAGGCTGTGGTTGGCGCGCCCGTTTTTCCGCATCATCTGTTGCCGCAGGAAGTGGAAGCGATGTTTTTCCTCAGTCCGACTGTCATCCGTATAGACGATCACGTCATCCCCGTCCCGTGCCGCCGGGAACAGCCCCACAACTGCCTTCGCGGTCAGCCATTTCTCTTCGATGATCTTGTCCAGCATGGCCGTCGCATCGTTATAAAGCTCGGTCGCGGTTTCACCCACAACCTCATCCTTCAGGATTTTCGGGAAATGCCCCGCAAGCTCCCACGTCCGGAAGAAGGGCGACCAGTCGATATACTCCCGCAAGCGCACCAGGTTGATGTTCTGAAACTCATTCAGGCCCGGAAAGGGCGGTACCGGCGGCTGATACTCTGACCAGTCGATCGGCACGGCGTTGGCGCGTGCTTCCTCCAGCGTGAATTGCTGATCGGGGCGAGATTTTTTCAGGTAATTCTCCCGCACCTGTTCATACTCGATCTTGATGCTGTCGCGCAGCTCCTGGTTATTCTCGTTGCTGGTCAGCTTGGTGGCGATTCCGACGGCGCGGGACGCGTCCGTCACATAGATTGTCGTCCCGTCATATTGCGGTGCGATCTTGAGGGCCGTATGCACCTTCGAAGTGGTCGCCCCGCCGATCAGCAGCGGCAGTTCAAATCCCTGACGCTGCATTTCCGCCGCAACTGTCGCCATTTCCTCAAGCGACGGCGTGATCAGTCCGGAAAGACCAATGATATCGACCTTTTCAGCGATCGCCGTCTCGAGGATTTTCGGGTAAGGCACCATCACGCCAAGGTCGATCACCTCAAAATTGTTACATTGCAGGACGACGCCGACGATGTTCTTGCCAATGTCATGCACATCGCCCTTGACCGTCGCCATGAGGACCTTGCCCTTGGTCTGGGATTCGCCGCTCTTGTCCTTCTCCGCCTCGATAAAGGGCAGAAGATGGGCCACCGCCTGCTTCATGACGCGCGCACTTTTCACCACCTGCGGCAGGAACATCTTGCCCGATCCGAACAGGTCGCCGACCACATTCATGCCGTCCATCAACGGCCCCTCGATCACCTGGATGGGCCGCGGGAACTGAAGGCGGGCCTCTTCCGTATCCTCGATAATATAATCGGAGATTCCCTTCACCAGCGCATGGGTGAGCCGTTCACCGACCGTTCCTTCGCGCCAGGTTAAATCAACGACATTGCTCCGCTTCTGGCCGATGGCCTGTTCCGCCACTTCAAGCAGGCGTTCCGTCGCGTCGTCGCGCTTGTTGAAAACCACATCCTCGATGCGATCGCGCAGGTCTTCGGGAATATCGGAATAGACGGCAAGCTGGCCCGCGTTCACGATGCCCATATCCATGCCCGCCTGGATCGCGTGATAGAGGAAGACCGAATGCATCGCCTCGCGCATGGGGTTGTTGCCCCGGAGCGAGAAAGACATGTTACTGACGCCGCCGCTGATCTGGATATAGGGCAGCGTGGCCTTCAGCTCGCGCGTCGCCTCAATATAGTCGCGGGAGAAATTGCGATGCTCATCAATACCGGTCGCAATGGGAAAGATGTTCGGATCGAAAATGATATCTTCGGGAGGAAAATCAACAACTTCCGTCAAAATCTTATAGGACCGTGTGCAGATCTCGATCATCCGTTCCTTGCTGTCCGCCTGCCCGTCCTCATCAAAGGCCATGACCACGGCCGCCGCGCCATACCGGCGGATTTCCCGGGCATGGGCGATAAACTCTTCCTCGCCCTCCTTCAGGCTGATGGAGTTGACAACGCCCTTGCCCTGCACGGTTTTCAGCCCGGCCTGCAACACCTCCCATTTGGAGCTGTCGATCATGATCGGCACCCGGCTGATATCCGGCTCCGAGGCGATGAGGTTGAGGAAGGTCGTCATGGCAGATTTGGCGTCCAGCATGGCGTCATCCATGTTCACATCGACAATCTGCGCCCCGTTAATCACCTGTTCCCGCGCAATATCGAGGGCGGTGTCATAGTCCCCCTCCATCACCAGCTTCTTGAACTTGGCGGAACCGGCGACATTCGTCCGTTCGCCGACATTGATAAAGCCGGCCACATCGTCCAGATAAAGCGGTTCCAGCCCGCTCAGGCGGCAGACAGGCTCCAGTTCGGGGATCTTGCGCGGCGCAACACCGGCAACCGCCTCGGTTATCGCCGCAATATGTTCAGGACGCGTCCCGCAGCACCCGCCAACGATGTTCACAAGGCCGCTCTTCGCAAACTCGCCCAATTGTTCGGCCATATAGGCCGGGGTATCGTCATAGTCGCCCAGCTCATTGGGAAGCCCGGCGTTCGGATGGACGCTGACCCGCGCCGTCGCGACATGCGAGACTGATTGAACATGAGGCCGCAAGTCCTTGGCGCCCAGAGCACAATTGAACCCGATACTGATTGGCTGCACATGCGACATGGAAGCCCAGAATGCTTCCGCCGTCTGGCCCGAGAGGGTCCGCCCCGACGCATCGGTGATGGTGCCGGAGACCATAACGGGGTGACGAACGCCGGTTTCCTCGAAATAGCTGAGCACCGCATAAATGGCGGCCTTGCAGTTCAGGCTGTCAAACACGGTCTCGATCAGGATAATCTGCGCCCCGCCGTCCATCAGGCCGCGCAGCGCCTCATCATAGGCCTCGACCAATTCATCAAAGGAAACATTGCGATAGCCCGGATCATTCACGTCCGGTGAAATCGATGCCGTCCGGTTGGTCGGCCCAAGAACGCCCGCCACAAAACGCGGCTTGTCCGGTGTTTTCTCCGTCCAGCGGTCAGCCACCTTGCGGGCGAGTGCCGCCCCCTGCCTGTTCAGCTCATAGACCGCCTTTTCAAGCTTGTAATCCGCCTGCGCGATCGAGGTGGAGTTAAAGGTATTGGTCTCCAGGATATCTGATCCCGCAGCCAGGAAATCATCGTGAATCTTCTCGATCACATCCGGCTTGGTCAGGGTCAGAAGGTCATTGTTGCCTTTGAGGTCATTACTGACATTTGCATATAATGTTCCCCGGTAATCCTCCTCCGTCAGGCGAAACCCCTGGATCATCGTGCCCATGGCGCCATCAAGAACCATGATCCTCTTGTCCAGAATAGCCTCGAGTTCAGCAAATGCCGGTGACTTCTGCATGGAATGACCTTTATTCAATAAATTAATTAATTTAGATAGTTACAGAACTTTGCTCAGGCCGCAGCCCAAGTGTATGACAGACAGAATAGACCAGGTCTGCCCGGTTCAGCGTATAAAAATGAAAATCCGTAACGCCGGCCCTCTGGAGTTGCAGGCACTGCTCGGACGCGACCATGGCGGCAACCAGGTTGCGCGTCGCCGGGTCCTCATCCAGATCCTCGAACAGATGGGTCAGCCAGGCAGGCACCTGGGTGCCGCACTGTTTGCTGAACTGACGGATTTTTGAATAGCTCGTAACCGGAAGGATACCCGGCACGATCGGTATGGTGATGCCATGCGCGCGGGCACGATCCACAAACCGGAGATATACTTCCGGATCGAAGAAGAACTGTGTGATCGCCCGCGTTGCGCCCGCGTCCATCTTGCGCTTGAGATAGTCGATATCGGCAAGGCTGGACTTTGCATCGGGATGAATTTCCGGGTAGCAGCCGACGGAAATCTCGAAATCATGCTTTTTCCGCAGGAACTCGATCAGCTCGACCGAGCCCGCGAACCCGCCCGGATGCGGCTTGAAGCTGTCATAGCCCTCTGGCGGATCACCGCGCAAGGCGACCAGATGTCGTATACCGCTCGACCAATATTGCTCGGCAACTTCCTCAAGCTCATCGCGGGTCGCACCAACACAGGTCAGATGTGCTGCCGGTTCCAACGCTGTCTCCTGGCGGATACGGCTGACAAGTGAATGGGTCCGCTCCCGCGTTGAGCCGCCAGCCCCATATGTTACTGAGACGAACTTCGGGTTCAGCGGCGCAAGCCGGGTTAATGCCTGCCAGTGTTTTTCCGCGAGGGCGTCCGATGTTGGCGGGAAGAATTCAAACGACACATCAACGCGATTGCGCGCTTGCGCACCCCACACGCCGCCGGAAATATTATCCCGATCCGGTATTCCTGACATAATCATAACGCGACGGCTCCTTTGGATTGCGCGATGGCGGCCGGAACGGCCGTCCAGATATTAACGGTAAGAGGGTCACCCTTGAGCACCGTGAAGTCTTTCGGTTCAAGGCCGGCCTCGATGCAGTTCGCCCGGATGCTGTCCTCGTCAAACCCCATATGGCGATGGGCATGCTCTGTACGCAGGCTGTCGAGCGTATGGGGCGCAAAATCAACAATGGCCAGGATGCCGCCGCTGCGCAGAAGACGGGCGGCCTCCCGGATGGCAACAGCGGGATCCTCCGCATAATGCAGCACCTGATGGATCACGATGGCGTCCTGGGACTGGTTGGTAAACGGCAGGTTATACATATCCGCAAGGCGTACCTGGCAATTCCTGAGCCCTGCATCCTCAATTGCCGTGCGGGCAAAGGACAGCATTTCCCGGCTGGTATCAACGCCGATGGCATGGGTGACCTTGGGGCCGAACAGCTCCAGCATCCGGCCGGTGCCAGTGCCGATATCGAGGAAATCGGAGATCTTGTGCCCCTTGGTAAGGTCCAGCAACGCCTCCTCTACGGCCTCTTCCGGTACATGTAGCGACCGAATTTCCCGCCAGCGGGCGGCATTTTCGCGGAAATACTCCTCTGAGGCCATGATCCGCGCCTTCTTGACGGATTCGAGCCTGTCCAGATCACGCGATACGATGGGGTCAGCCTCGGGCACCAGATCAACCAGCGTACGGGCCAGCAGAGAGGCATTGTTCTTCGCCGACAGCCGGTAGAAAACCCAGCTCCCCTCCTGATATCGGTCGAGCAGGCCTGCTTCACAGAGAAGTTTCAGGTGACGGGAAACACGGGGCTGGCTCTGACCGAGAATCTGTGTCAGTTCACTGACAGTCAGCTCAGAATGACCACAGAGAACCAGCAACCTGAGCCGGGTCTCTTCCCCGGCGGCCCGTAATCCCTGGAGCAGATTTTCCACATCAACCTCAATAAAATCATTAATTTAAATGATATAAACATATCCTTATATCTTTGTACAGGAAAATTATAACCCTATCCGCGACTTTTTCGCCACACCATAAAAGTATTCTGTTAACCTGAAAAAGCAGCGACTCGCGTTGGATTTAGCCATATGATAGTTACAACGTCGGAGGTTGTCTTCGTCTAGGACTATTGTTTTATTGTGAAATGCAGTTAAACAGAGTTAACTAAAAAGGTTAAAGACTTTGGTAACTCTTACCGGATAGATTATGCCTCACTTCCGGATCACAGGTACTGAGTTGGAAAAGATAAAAATGGGTTTGCGTTCAAAATCATCCTCCTTAACAGCCGGTTTAACGGCGATTGCCCTTCTTGTTGCAGTCAGTGGCTGTGCGTCACCACAGCAGAAGGATGGCAAAGCCGTTGCTGTGATGTATGACGAGGTTTATGATCCGCTGGAACCCATGAACCGCTATTTCTTTGATGTGAACTACGCCCTTGATGCGCTGTTCCTCAAACCAGTTGCGGAAATGTATCGAGGTGTTTTGCCTGAGGCCGTGCGCGACAGCGTAACCAATTTCCTGACCAACCTGTCGCAGCCGATCTACCTGATCAATAATGTCCTGCAGGGTGACCTGAACGGTGCTGGCGATAATATGGGCGCGTTCTTTACCAATACGTTCCTGGGCGTTGGCGGCCTGTTTGACGTGGCCAAGCTGAACACCCCTTCAGAAGATATGGGCCAGACCTTTGCCAAATGGGGCATTCAGGAAGGTCCCTATCTCGTTATTCCCGTCCTCGGACCGAGAACAACGCGTGCCGCCGTTGGCGGAATTGCCGATTACTATCTTGACCCTGTCAATTACGCGGCAAAAGAAAACGGCATTGAGCATGCCGGCGCTGTTCGCTGGGCAGTAAACGGGATCGACCAAAGGTCCCGCGCGATTGAAGCCCTTGATGAAATCGAGAAAAACTCCATCGATTTCTATGCGGCGATCAGAAGTCTGTACCGACAGAATCGAAACAACATGATTCTTAACGGTGCCAGCAATTCGACACAATTGCCGGATATGTCATTCGACGATGATGACAACCCGGTTAAGAAAAATTAATTGCAACGAGATTTTTTCTTACACAATTTTATTTTCCGTTGAAGAAATGAATCCCGTTGGGGGTATGTAAAATGTTGACTAAAAGAAAATTCTTCCAGGGAATGCTGGTAGCCACTGCGGCATTGGCCGTGCTTTTCCAACCGGTTGCCTATGCCGCGGAAACGAAAGAGCAGGCTGCCCTCGCTATGGTCAAGAATATTGGCGACGAGGCTGTTGCGACGCTGGCGGACACGTCGCTGAGCGATGAACAGAAGCAGGATCGCTTCGAAAAGTTCCTGGATTCTAGTTTTGACATGAACCGGATCGGCCGGTTTGTTCTCGGCCAGTACTGGCGCGAGGCCTCAGAAACCGAGCAAAGCGAGTTCCTGAAAGTCTTCCGGGACTACATGGTCACCAGCTATGCGGACAAAATCGGCTCCTACTCCGGTGAAAATCTCGAGATCAAGGACGCCACGTCGCTCAATGACAAGGAATCCCTGGTTCATTCCCTGATCACCCGACCCAACGGCCCGCCCATCAAGCTTGACTGGCGCGTGCGCAGCACCGATCAGGGCGCCAAGATCGTCGATGTGATCATTGAAGGTATCAGCATGGCGCAGACGCACCGGTCCGAGTTCGCCTCGGTTGTCAGTCAGCCTGGCGTCGGGGTCGAGGGCCTGATCAACAAGCTCAAAGAGCAGATCAAGACCGCGTCAAACAAGTAAGATATACAGGTAATCAGAAAAGCCGCCCTGCATCGCACGGGCGGCTTTTATTATGCTTTCTCGAAGCAGTAGCCCACGGCGCGCACGGTCCGGATCAGGTCGGGCTCGCCATTTTCATTGAGAGCCTTGCGCAGGCGCCGGATATGCACATCGACAGTCCGGTCCTCGACATAGACATTCTGCCCCCAGACACCGTCCAGCAGCTGCTCACGGGTCAGGACACGCCCGGCCCGCTCCATGAAGTAGCGGAGCAGCTTGAATTCCGTTGGCCCGAGACGCAGCTCACGCGCGCCACGCTTGACCTTATAGGCGACCAGATCGACAACCACGTCGGCGACGTTCAACTGTTCGCTGCCCACGTCGGGATTACGGCGGCGGAGAACCGCGCGAATACGTGCCATAAGTTCGGCCGGAGAAAAGGGTTTTGAGACATAGTCATCCGCCCCGACATCGAGGCCCCTCACCCGATCCGCTTCCTCACCGCGCGCGGTGATCATGATAACCGGCAGGTTGCTGTATTTCTGGTCGCGGCGCAGGCGGCGGCAAATCTCGATACCGGACACCTTGGGCAGCATCCAGTCGAGCAGCAGCATATCGGGCTGTTCTTCCTCAATCGCCAGCATGGCTTCCTCCCCGTCATGGGCGGACGCCACCTGAAATCCCTCGCTCTCGAGATTGTACCGCAAGAGCTCGACCATTGCCGGCTCGTCTTCAACAACTAATATCTTCATTTAATATACAATCACTTCAGGGTTTTTCGTTCTCAATCATGGTGACGCTGGTCTTGTCCCCTTTCGGGCGGGGATCCTTCGGCAATTCACCGGTGACCTGGTAGATGATGATCTCGGCGATATTCGTCATATGATCGCCGATCCGCTCGATATTCTTCGCCATGAAGATCAGATGCGTACAGCTGGTGATGCTGCGCGGATCCTCCATCATAAAGGTCAGCAGTTCGCGGAACATGCTGTTGTAAAGCTGATCTACCTCCTGGTCGCGCTTCCAGACATCAAAGGCCAAGTCGGAATCTCCGTTGGTGTAGGCCTTCAGCGTGTCATCGATCATCCGCCGCACCATCTCGCCCATGCGCGGAATGGAGGAAATCGGCGCGAGAGACGGCGCAAGGTTAAGCGCAATCACCCTTTTCGAGATATTCGCCGCGTAATCGGCAACCCGTTCCAGCAGGGAGGCGATTTTCAGGGCCGAAATAACCAGCCGCAAATCGTCTGCCACCGGGTTTCTGAGCGCCAGCAGCCGGATCGACATGTTATCGACCGAAAGCTCCAACTCATCGACGGCCTTGTCCGCCTCAATCGTCTTGAGGGCGAGTTCTGTGTTCCGCTCGGTCAGGGAGCGGACGGCAGCTTCAAGCTGGGATTCGGCAAGCCCGCCCATCTCAACGATGGTGTTCCGCACCTCTTCAAGCTCTTCGTCAAATGACTTAACGATATGACCGCTACTCATGTTGAAATTCTCCTGTTCCTGACTGTGTGATCAACCGAACCGGCCGGTGATATAGCCCTGCGTCCGTTTATCGGTGGGGCTGGTAAACAATTTCTCGGTATCCCCGGTTTCGACGATTTCCCCAAGATGGAAAAACGCCGTCCGCTGGGAAATACGCGCCGCCTGCTGCATCGAGTGGGTCACGATAATGATGGTATAGTTTTCCTTGAGCTCATCAATCAGTTCCTCAACCTTTGCGGTAGCAATCGGGTCGAGGGCCGAACATGGCTCATCCATCAGGATTATATCCGGCCGCACGGCCAGCGCCCGGGCAATACACAGCCGCTGCTGCTGTCCACCCGAAAGGCCCGTGCCCGAGGAATGCAGGCGATCCTGTACTTCCTTGATCAGGCCCGCTTTTTCAAGACTGGTCAGGACGATCTCATCGAGATCATCCTTATTGTCGGCAAGGCCGTGAATCCGCGGCCCATAGGCGACATTGTCATAGATCGACTTGGGGAACGGGTTCGGCTTCTGGAACACCATGCCGACGCGCGCCCGCAACAGGACCTCGTCCACTGACGGCCCGTAGATATCCACACCATCGAGCAGGATTTCCCCGGTAACCCGGCAACTGTCCACTGTATCGTTCATCCGGTTCAGGCAGCGTAAATAGGTCGACTTGCCGCAACCGGACGGACCGATCAGGGAGGTCACCTGGTGCTTGTTGATGTCCAGCGACACCCCATGAAGGGCGTGATTGTCGCCGTAATAAACATTGACATCCCGGGTGGAGATAATAACGCCATGCTCCGCATTGGACCGGTTTTCAACATTCTCTTCTGCTTGGATC
>Ga0098035_1000954_pt1 | contig 14292 bp, 13 predicted proteins | sample 3_EtaG_FD_75046 | JGI IMG/M metagenome (GOLD analysis project Ga0098035, IMG submission 75046) | Marine viral communities from the Subarctic Pacific Ocean - 3_ETSP_OMZ_AT15126 metaG | ecosystem: Environmental > Aquatic > Marine > Oceanic | place: Pacific Ocean | collected 2015-01-07
CAAGACCAACCTCTGCCAGGCTATCCGCGTAACGCAGGGCCAGGGCCTGATGCCGGATGGTTCCAGCCGGTTCAAGATCAACGGGGAGAAGGTCTTTCATTACATGGGGTGCTCCACTTTCTCGAATTACACGGTTGTACCCGAGATTGCGCTTGCCAAAATTCGCGAGGATGCCCCATTCGACAAGGTCTGCTATATCGGCTGCGGGGTCACCACGGGGATCGGTGCGGTCATCAACACGGCGAAAGTCAAACCCGGCGACAACGTGGTCGTCTTCGGTCTTGGCGGGATTGGCCTCAATGTCATCCAGGGCGCAAGGCTTGCCGGGGCGGACATGATTGTCGGCGTCGATCTCAATCCGGCCCGAAAGGAACTCGGCGAGAAATTCGGCATGACCCATTTCGTCAACCCCAAGGAGGTCGAAGGGGATATTGTTCCCTATCTTGTCGACTTGACCAAGGGCGGAGCGGACTACTCCTTCGAATGTATTGGCAATGTCAATGTGATGCGACAGGCGCTGGAATGCTGCCACAAGGGCTGGGGCGAGAGCATCATCATCGGCGTCGCGGGCGCGGGTCAGGAAATCTCCACCCGTCCGTTCCAGCTGGTGACGGGTCGCGTCTGGAAAGGCACGGCCTTCGGCGGCGCCAAGGGGCGCACGGACGTTCCAAAGATCGTCGACTGGTATATGGACGGCAAGATCAATATCGATGACCTCATCACCCATGTCATGCCGGTCGAGAAAATCAACGAAGGCTTCGACCTGATGCATGAAGGCAAATCCATCCGTAGTGTTGTTACTTTTTAAAGCAGTATTATGAAAACTCTCTCAGAACAGGCCTGTTTTGGCGGTAATCAGGGCTTCTACTCCCATGACTCGGCGGTAACCGGCACGACCATGCGTTTTGCCGTCTTTCACCCACAGCAGGCAAAAGCGGCAAAGGTACCCGTTCTCTACTATCTCGCGGGTCTTACCTGCACCGAGGAAACGGCGACCATCAAGGCCGGCGCGCAACGATTTGCCGCCGAGCATGGCCTGATGCTGGTCATGCCGGACACCAGCCCGCGCGACATCGGCCTGCCGGGAGAAGAGGACGACTGGGATTTCGGGACCGGTGCCGGATTTTACCTTGATGCGGTGAAGGAACCCTGGGCGGATGCCTACCGGATGTACAGCTATGTCCGCGACGAGCTTCGCCTGCTGATCAATGAGACGTTTAACGCCGATGTCGACCGAACGGGCATTTTCGGACATTCCATGGGCGGACATGGCGCGCTGACCCTTGCGCTCAAAAACCCGGATATCTACAAATCCGTTTCCGCCTTTGCGCCAATCTCATCGCCCATGCAAAGTCCTTGGGGAGAAAAGGCCTTCACCGGATATCTCGGGACCGACAAGGCCAGCTGGATCGACTATGACGCAACGGAGCTTGTCAAGAACGGCCATAGGGCGTCGCATATCCTGATCGATCAGGGCACGGCCGACCAATTCCTGACCGAGCAGCTAAAGCCGGAGATTTTCAAAGCCGCCTGCAAGGAGGCCGGACAGCCCCTCACCCTCCGTCTTCAGCAGGGGTACGATCACAGCTATTACTTTATCCAGACCTTTATGGAGGATCATATCTGCCATCACGCCTCTATCCTGACGCAAAGCTAGACGGAAGCGAGATGGGCGCGCACATGGCGGTTGAATTCTTCGGGCTTGTCCATGGCGAGCTGATGCGCGGCGTTATCGATCACCACCAACCTTGAGCCTTCAATCTGGCGGTGGATAAGTTCCGATGAGCTGAGCGGGGTGCCCATATCCTCTCGCCCGACAATCACCATGGTTTTTGCGCCAATTGCCGGAATCCGGTCCTTCAGGTTGATCCCCGCAATGGCATGGCAGCATCCAATATAGCCCTCAACCGAGGTTTCCAGGATCATCTTGCGGACCCGCGCTTCCAACTCCGGGCGGTCGTCAAGAGAGCCTTCGACAAACCAGCGGGCCATGGACCCATCGACCGTCGCGGCAAGCCCCTCTTCCGCCGCAAGGCGAATGCGTTCCGGCCAGAGCGCAGCTGCCCCGTCTGGAAGCGCGCAAAGGGAGCTGGAAATAACAAGGCTTGAGGTGCGTTCCGGATAGGTAAGGGCAAATTCCTGTGCGATCATGCCGCCAATGGAAAGACCGATAAAATGGCTCTGTGTTACCCCATGGGCATCCTGGATCGCCGCGACATCGGCGGCCAGCAGCTTGAAATCATACGGCCCCGGCGTTGCCGCGCTTTTCCCGTGCCCCCGCAAGGAATAGCGAAGCACACGGTAGTCTTTTCTCAAATCCTCGGCAAGCTCGTCCCAGGCGGAAAGATCGCAACAAAGCGAATGGCTTAACGTGACGACAGGGGCGCCGTCCGGCCCTTCAAAGCTGGTTTCAAACTCAATTCCATTCGCAGTGGTTGTCATGATCCCTCCCTTGTTATTATTTAACGGGTCAGATCATTATGTCGGAAAGACTACCTTGTTGACAAGCTGCGCACCACGGCTCGCCATGAAATAAAGGCCCATATAGTGGGTCACGTCCTGTGGATGGGCGGCCGCGGCGCCGTAACCGATCTCTTCCGCCACTTCGCGCGGCAGATCATAGGTCGAGCAGCCCTTATCATAGACATGGATATCCTTGAGGCCCGGCATCATGTCATGGTTGCGCGCGCTCAGGCTGGTGAGCACGAAATCCATCACGCAAATATCGGTGCAAATCCCGACAACGAGAAGATCTGTGATTCCATGCGCCGTCACCCAGTCCGCCACCGCATTGGTCCCATCGGGGCGAGTTGCACCGATGAACCCGTTGATGCAATCCTTTTTAACAAGCGTGGTGTTGGCATCCTCTTCCAGCCATTTCAGTTCCGGCACCAGCTCCTCTTCCCCGGTCCCTGCCTCGCAATGTGGCGGATAGGGCGGTTCGGGCTTTCCCGGAATATGGGTGTCCAGAAAGGCAAGGATCGGCCAGCCCTGTCCCGTAAAATGCCGGGCAAGGCTGACTGTCTCCGATACCATTGTCGAGACCTGCGCATTGGGTTCAGGCGGTGCGAGCGGCCCTGCCCCAACGGTTGCAAACCCGTTCACCTCGTCCACGATCACCAGACCGACTTTCCGGCCCGTCGCGGTCGGATCAAAATCGGTAAAGGCAAGCGGCATGGCCGCTGCCAGATCATTTGTAAGGTCTCGGGTCGTCATGGTCTCTCCTAACTTATCCGCACTGCGGCGCAGGCTCGATAACACCAAGTTTCTTCGCCACATTCAACGTGCCGTCTTTCGTCCTGGCGATATACATATTCATGGCCGTGTGATGATCTTCCTTTGTGATCATCGCCGGGCCTGTCGGAATCTCAAAGGACAGTCCGGCCATACCGTCGATCAGGGCTTCCCGATCCACCTTGCCGGCCTTTTCAAGACCACCCTTCAACGCAATCAGGGAATTATAATGGGTCATCACATAGAAGGAAACAACCGCATCATCGCCATTCTCTTTACGAATCTTAGCGACGAAATCCTGAACGCCCGGTTCCGGCGAGTTCGCCACGAACGGCACACCCGCATACATCCCCTCGCCCTTGCCCGGCCCAAATGCACCGAGGTAGGTTTCCGCGAAGCCAAGGAAGGCAATTGTCACATTCTTCGTCAGGCCAAATTCCTCTGCCTGCTTGATGAAGGTGATCCCATCGGCACCGGGAAGGGCGAACAACAGGACCTTGGCGCCGGAATCCGCAATCTTGCGAATGATGGAGGAGAAATCCTTGACGCCGAAAGGCGTGTATTCCTCGCCGACAGTGGTGCCGCCGATATCGCTAATAATGGTCTTCGCGGTCTTGAACATGTTGCGCGGCCAGACGTAATCCGCCCCGAACATATAATAGCTGTCGCCAATGCCCTCGTCCTTGAGATATGGGATGAGCGGGGCTGTATCCTGGTTCGGCACGGTATTGAAGGAGAAGAGGTAGCGGTTGCAGATCCCGCCTTCATAGTTGGTTGCGTAGAGCAGCGGCGTTTTGCCCCGCTCCATCGTCGCGGCCATGGCATCGCGGCCGGCGGAGGTGATCGGGCCGGAAATCGCAAGAACCTCATCACGCTCGATCAGCTTCTTCGCCTTCTCGACGGAGGTTTTCGGGTCCGTCTTGCCGTCTTCATAGAGCATCTCAACCTGGTGACCGAGAATACCGCCCGCTGCGTTAATTTCCGAAACGGCGAGGTTCAACCCCATTTTCGCCTGGTTGCCAAACAGCTCCAACCCGCCAGAGAAAGGCTGCACAGCCCCGATCTTAATGGTCTTCCCGGCGGCGATCGCAGGCATGCCAATCGACGACGCGACGGCAGTCGCCCCCATTGCACCGATGAATTTTCGTCTGGAAATCTCAATCATCACTATGTCCTCGTTATCGTTCAGATACCGGGTTCCCGGCAAAACAAAATGGTTGTGTGTTAAATTGAATTGTGCATGGTTATGCCAGTTACTGCATAGGAATCAAATAATTACCGGTATGTATCGACATAATGTCAGGATTTTACTGAAAAAATTCAAAAATTCATCCGTACACATATTAAAACTTTGTATGTGCACGTTCTTAATTTGTAAGTATGCCTATAAAATAAACTGAATCGGTTGACCGCGCATGTCTTTTCTCGAGTTGAAATCGCTGTGCAAGAATTTTGACGGGCTTCGCGCCGTCGATGATTTTTCACTAAATATCAAGGAAGGCAGCCTGAATGCCCTCGTCGGACCGAACGGCTGCGGGAAATCAACCCTCTTTAACCTGATCACCGGCGTCCTGAAACCGGATACAGGCCAGGTCCGGTTTAGAAGCCTTGATATTACAGGCTGGCCCCCGCACAAAATCGCCCGCCTCGGGATCGGCCGCAAGTTCCAGGTCCCGGCGATATTTGAGGAACTCACGCTTCGGGAAAACCTTATCATCGCCGCAAGACACAATAATCAGCGGACGGCCATTGACGATATCCTCGCGCAGATTAACCTGACCAGTGCGGCGTCCCTGCTCGCCGGGGAGCTTGCCCATGGCCAGAAACAATGGCTTGAAATCGGGTTGTTGCTGGCCCAGGCCCCGTCCCTCATCCTGCTTGATGAGCCTACCGCGGGAATGACCGGGGCGGAAACCCGGGCCACGGCCGATCTGATCACCAAAATCAACCGGGAACGCCGAATAACGGTGCTGGTGATTGAGCATGACGTGGGGTTTATCGAGCATCTCGCCTGCCCGCTGCATGTCATGTCGAAAGGCCAGATCCTGAAATCCGGCAATTTCGCCGAAATTCGCAACGACGCGGAGGTGAAGGCTCTTTATTTCGGTCAGGCGGAGGCGGTTGCCGATGCTTGAGATGGAAGGTCTTTCCGCCGGCTATGGCGAGGCGCTTGTGCTCCGAGATTTCTCCTGCCGGATCGCCTCTGGCAGAGTCACCGCCCTGATGGGCCGGAACGGCATGGGCAAAACGACGCTGCTGAAAACCATAATGGGGCTGATCCGGGCGCAAACGGGCCGGATCATTTTCGATGGGCTGCCAATCGAGAAACAGTCGACCCATCAAATTTCCCGCGCCGGAATGGGGTATGTACCGCAGGGACGGGAGATTTTCGCCGATTTCACCGTTGCCGAAAACCTCCGTCTCAGCCTGCTCGGCCATGAAGGCGGGCCTGTTCTGTCGCTCGAGAAAATATATGACTGGTTTCCGATCCTGAAAGAACGGGCGGATCAACGGGCCGGAACCTTTTCCGGTGGGCAGCAGCAAATCCTCGCCATTGCGCGGGCGCTGATCGGGGGGCCCAAAATGCTCCTTCTCGATGAACCGACGGAGGGAATCCAGCCCAGCATCGTTCATGAAATCGGGGTCCAGCTAGGACATATCGCCCATGAAACCGGCCTTGGAATCCTGATCGTGGAACAGAATGTGGATATGGTCCGCACCCTCGCCGATGAGGTTCTGTTCATGGAAAACGGGGCCATCCAGGAACGCTGCGATATTGAGACTCTGCGCCAGGATGACAGCCTGCTGCAGCGTTATCTTTCGGTTTAGGTTGTTGATGTAATGTATGAACTTTTTCCGATATTCCTCGATGTTACCTCATATATCCTGATTCTGGTTCTGGTCGCGCTTGGCCTGATGATCGTCTTCGGCATGATGGGCGTGATCAATATGGCCCATGGGGAGCTGTTCATGATCGGCGCCTATGTGATGGTGGCAACGCAGGACGCCGGGCTCCCTTTTCTAGCCGGAATACTCCTCGCCCCGGTCATTGTCGGGTTTCTCGGGCTCCTGATCGAGGCCGCATTGATCCGCCATATCTATCTCCGCCCCCTCGATACCATTTTGGCGACCTGGGGCCTTTCCATTGCCCTAAAGCAACTCGTTGTGCTGACTTTCGGGCCTGAATCTCACAGCGTAACCCTGCCCATTGACGGCAGCCTCGACATCGGCGCCTTCAGCTATCCGCTGTACCGGCTGGTCCTGATGGCGACATCTATTTTTCTCATCGCTGGTACTTTCTGGCTGTTCACCCGCACGGACTTCGGCCTGATGGCCCGCGCTGTCATTGCCCGCCCGGACACTGCCGCCACGCTTGGCATCGATACCCGGCGGATGTATCGCCGGAGCTACGTGATCGGCACCGCGCTCGCCGGGCTGGCCGGGGCCCTTGTCGCCCCGATTATCAGCGTCGATCCGCAGATGGGGCTTGGCTATCTGGTGCCGGGCTTCCTGTCCATCCTTGTCGGGGGCGCCGGACCGCTTGCCGGGGTGCTGGTCGGCGGCGCCGTTGTCGGCGGTGTCAACAACCTGCTGGCGGTCTGGATATCCCCGGTCGCGGCGCTCATCACGGTATATATCATTGCCATCCTCATCATCCGGTTGAAACCCGAAGGCATCATGGGAGGACGCCGTGCGAAATAGCCTCATCGCGCTGCTCGTCTTTGCCGCCCTTGCCGCCTCTCCGCTCGTCATTGGCGGTTACTGGACCGGGCAGTTGACCGCCTATCTCGTCTATGGCCTGCTCGCCATGTCCTTATCCTTGGTCTGGGGGTATGGCGGCATCCTCTGCTTCGGGCAGGCGATGTTTTTCGGGATCGGGGGCTATATCATGGCGGTCCTGACCAAGGGCATGATCCTGCCCGAGCTTACCAGCAGTTATCTCGGCCTGCTCGCCGCCATGGCAGGATCGGCACTCTTCGCCCTCGCGCTCGGTTATTTCCTGTTTGCCGGCCGTGGCATCAGCGGCGCCTATCTCGCCATCATCACCCTCGCCATGGCGCTGGTGCTGGAGCGATTGATGAACAACTGGTATGCCCTTGGCGGCTATAACGGCCTGCTCAATGTCCCACCGATCAAGCTCACCTTCTTCGGCGCAAGCTATGAGTTTTGGGATCGCCTGCCGACATTCTACGCGGTGCTGTGTGTTGTCACCCTTGTCTATTTCCTTGTAACCTGGCTCTTGGGCTCCGCCTACGGACTGAAACTGACGGCCAGTCGCACCCATCCGGACCGGCTGGCGTCACTCGGCTACAATGTGCTGACGATCCGCCTTTCCGTTTTTGCACTGAGCGCGGCGATTGCCGGTCTCGCCGGTGCCATCTTCGTGACCCTCGACGGCTTTGCCTCCCCCACCCTGATCGGCTTCACCCTCTCGACAGAAGCGCTGATCTGGGTCGCCATCGGCGGCAAGGAGATGCTGCTCGCCGCCTTTCTGGGCGCGATCCTGACCCGGACGGCGGAAAGCTGGCTGTCAGAGATATTCGGCGATTACTGGATCCTGATTCTCGGAATCGCCTTTATGATAAGCGTTGTCCTGCTGCCGAAAGGCCTTCTTGCCACGCCTCTGGAAAAAGTGATCAAAGCCAAAGGTGGAACATCGCGCAAGCGGAGGACAAAATAAGAACTTTCGGGGCATAATTATTTTGCAATGAACCGAATCCATAATAAAACAATAGAAGATGCAACCAAGGGTCCGATTCCGGCCCCTTCCCAAGGAATTAAGAGGGGCGGGTTTGAGCGATATTAAGCTGGAAAAAAGCTGGCTCGAGCAGTTACAACCCGAATTCGACAAACAGTATATGCGTGATTTGCAGGCATTTCTGGTGGCGGAGAAAGCCGCCGGAAAAGTCATCTTTCCACCCGGCGGCAACATTTTCGCCGCCCTTGATCACACCCCCTTTGATCAAGTGAAGCTGGTTATCCTCGGGCAGGATCCCTATCACGGGCCCGGCCAGGCCCATGGCCTCAGCTTCTCGGTCCCGCCCGGAATTCAGATCCCGCCTTCGCTGCGCAATATCTACAAGGAACTGAACCGCGATCTCGGCCTTCCCTTTCCTAACCATGGCAATCTGGAACAATGGGCTGACCAGGGTGTCTTGCTGCTCAATGCGGTTCTGACGGTGGAACAGGCCAAGGCAGGCGCCCACCAGGGCAAGGGCTGGGAACAATTCACTGATGCCGCCATCGCCGCCCTGAATGAAAAGCGGGAGCATATCGTGTTTCTTCTCTGGGGGAGCTATGCGCAGAAGAAGGGCAGCTTTATTGACCGGCAGCGACATCTCGTCCTGCAAAGCCCGCACCCGTCACCGCTATCGGCGCACCGTGGCTTTATCGGGAACGGCCATTTTTCAAAAGCAAATGACTATCTTAGCCAGACCGGGCAGACACCCATCGACTGGTCGCTGAAGGAATTGGGATGATGATCGCAGAAAACCTGTTTCAACAAATGCCAAAAATCATCGGCCATCGCGGCGCCAGCGGACATGCGCCGGAGAATACCCTGGCGTCCCTTCGCAAGGCGGCGGAGCTCAACACCAGATTTGTTGAAATCGACGTCACGCTGACACAGGACTCCGTGGCGGTCATCCAGCATGACAGCGACGTGCGCCGCTGCACCAATGGCCGCGGCCCGATCCTCCTCAAATCATTGGAGGAAGTACGCACCCTCGATGCAGGGAGCTGGTTTGGCCCAGAGTTCGGCGGGGAACGCATCCCGACATTGAAGGAGGCAATCGATGTGATCGGGGAGTTGGGCCAGGGCCTGAACCTTGAGATCAAGCCCACGGTCGGCTGGCAGATTCCAACCGCCGAACGGGTGGCGGAGGAACTACTCGTCCATTGGCCTAAAGAAATACCCCTGCTGATTTCCTCTTTCGCGGTGGAATGCCTGATCGAGGTCCGGCGGTATCTCCCCGATGTTCCTCTTGGCTATCTCACCTCCGCAATTCCGCCCGACTGGGAACGACGGATGGCGGAATATGACTGCGCGTCCCTTCACTGCGAACGGCATTATGTGACGAAGGACCATATCAAGGCCATCAGGGACGCGGGGTTTCGCGTGCTTGTCTATACTGTCAACGATCCGGAGGAGGCGCAAAAGTTTCTCGACTGGGGAGCCGATGCGGTGATCACCGATTTTCCCGACCGGATGTTTCCCCTGCTGGAGGGGTGAAGCGCTTATTGCTCCTTCTGGCCTGCGACCAGATAGGCATTTGACGACAGCAGCGAGTTGATGCGGCGCATATCACTGAGCAGGCTCAGGTGAATGGCACTGGCCTCCTGATCCAGCATCTGGTCACTCCGGAGGCGCTGCAAATGGTCATCCACCGCGCGTCTTTCCGTCTCCCTGAAGGTCTTCTTGCGCTGAATGAGGTTGCTGGCCGTGACCGCATTTCCCGTCATCATGACGCTGAAGGCCATGCGGAGATTGACAAGAACCATATCCAGCAGGCGGATTTCATCCTGTAAATCCTCGTCCGACAGGGCGATCTGGTTCTTATGAACCGTCTCCACCAGCTCAAGCATATTCATCACGACAATATTGCTGATATGATCGATGGCCGTTGTGAAATTCAATATCTCGGTACAGCGTTTTTCGTCCTGCTCATCGAGCGATTCCCGACCGAGTTGCGTCAGATAGGCTTTGATCGCGCCGTCAAATTCCTTGATTACATTGTTTTCCTCGCGGATCTGACGAAAAATCTGTACTTCCTTCCCGCCAAGGGTCTGACGCAGGCAGCGGCACATTTTTTCCAGCACATCACCCATCCGCAGAGTCTCGCGCACCGCATTCGCCATGGCAAGCTGCGGACTTTCCAGGGCCGCCTTGTCGAGATATTGCGGCTGCGGTGTATTTGTATCCTCTTCCGTATCCTCGGGGAGCAGTCGCTCCGTCAGGCGGCCAAGCGGTCCGACAAAGGGCAGGAAGAGAACGGCACAGGTAAGGTTGATCAGGGTATGAAAATTGACGATCTGCCGCACGGGCTCGGCCTCGAACGCTGCCAGCTGCGGCTCGATCAGGCCGATAAAGGGGATGGTCATTATGACCACAATCAGGCGACAGATAAGATTGGCAAGTGGTGCCCGCCGCGCCGCCTTCTCGGCCTTCAATGTCGCCATGATCGGCGGGGCGGCGCCACCAAGATTAGCCCCCAAGACTATGGCATAGGCAACATCAATCGGGAAATGACCGCTGAGTGACAACGATACCGCAAACAGAACCGTCGCGAGGGAGGAATGGGCAATCAGGGTAATGACCGCCGCAATCAGGACCACTAGCACGGGCTCACCGGAAAGAGAGCTCAGCACGAATTGCGAGACGGACGAATCGCGGATCGGCTCCGACGCGAGGGCCAGCATTTTCAGCGCGCTCAGCATGATCCCGAGGCCCAGCATGATACGGCCGAGATTTTTCGCCCGCGTCGAGTTCGCCGTGGCATGGCGGACATATCCGGCGAACAGCAATACCGGTGCAAGAAGGGAGAGATCAAGACTTAGCACCTGGGCGACAAGGGTTGTCCCCACATCCGCGCCGAGAAGTATGGCAATGGCGGCTGTGGCGGGCAACAGGCCGCGCCCGGCGAAGGACGCCGTCAACAGGGCCGTCGCTGTGCTGCTTTGCAGCAGCATGGTTACCGTCAGCCCGCCAAAGAAGGCGCGGACACGGTCACGCAGGCAAAACTTCAGGAAGAGGCCCAGCTCACGGCCAAAGGCGCGCATGACGCCCGTGCTGACCATCCGCAGTCCCCACAAAAGGAGCGCGACCCCGCCCAAAAGATTGATAAGAACAATTGTACCGTCCAAAACGCTTGACCTTTTTGCCAGATTTTATTGTTCAGTCTTACCTGTTATATGTAGTGATAGAAACAGTTGCGAGTAAAATTCCAAGAAACCCAACATTTTCCCGGAATTTTCCCACATAAAATTCCAGTTGGTCGCAACTAGCCCGATAGATCGCCTGTCACGGCCTTCTCAAAAAGACGGCTGTAGTCATCCGAGCTGAGGGAAATCGGGTTTCCGCCAGCGGAAGGGTCTTCCACCGCCATGCGATCGACAAGGTCCGACCGCGCCGTATCAATATCAAGGGCCGAGAGATCGTTCGGGATATCCAGCTCCTCGCGCAGGGCCAAAACGAATTTCAGGAAAGAATCAAACGACGGATTGGCCAATCCAAGATAGGCGGAGAGCCGTGTAAGACGATCGGCGATCACTTCGCGGTTGCGGATCAGCACATAGGGCATCAGGATGGCATTCAGCATGCCGTGGTGCGCATCATAAAGCGCGCCGAGAGGATGGGCGAGCGCATGCATGCCGCCAAGGCCCCGCTGAAACGCCGTCGCCCCCATCGAGGACGCAATCATCATCTGGCTGCGGGCGACAAGATCAGTCCCTTCGAAGGTTGCCGTGGGCAGATATTCCTTCACCAGGCGGATCCCCTCAATGGCGATCCCCTCCGCCATCGGGTGAAAATGCGGCGAACAATATGCCTCCAGGTTATGCGACAGCGCATCCATGCCTGTTGCCGCCGTAATGACCTTCGGCAGCCCCACCGTCAGGGCCGGATCGCCGATGACGACGGAAGGCATCATCTTCGGATTAAAGACGATGCGTTTTACATGGTTTGTCTCGTCGGTGATGATCGAGGCGCGCCCGACTTCCGAACCCGTGCCGGAGGTTGTCGGAATGGCGATGATCGGGGGAATATCGGCGGCCTGGATATCCTCCCAGTCGCGTCCACCCTCAAGATAGCCGAACAATGTCTCCTTCTGCGCCGCCATCACCGCAACTGCCTTGGCCGCATCAATGCCGGACCCGCCGCCAAACGCGATCACGCCGTCATGCCCGCCTGCCCGGTAGACCGCGACGCCCTCGTCGACATTCCTGCCGACCGGATTTGCCTTGATATCACTAAAAAGACCACAGCCTAGGCCGGCCTTTTTGCATGAGTCCATCGCCTCCTGGATCATCGGCAGTGTCGCGAGGCCGGGATCTGTCACCAAAAGCGGGTTTTTCATTCCCACTTCCCGGCAGGTCGCTCCCAGTTCCTGCAATCGGCCCACGCCGAACCGCATGGCCGTCGGATAGTTCCAGTTCCCCGCAAGGGCGTTCGCGTCAGTTGACATATAGGTTCCCTTAAATCTTGGTTCGCAAATGATAGGATTTGGGTCGCGTCAGGCTTTCATAGCCCACAGACGACAAGGTGCAGCCCCGGCCGGAATTCTTGACGCCCGTCCAGGCAAGCGCGGGGTCGAGATAGTCGCAACGGTTCATGAACCAGGTTCCGGTCTCGACCTGATCGCCAATGCGGATGGCCGCGGCCTCGTCATTGGTCCAGACGGAGGCGGTCAGGCCGAATTCGCTGTCATTCATCAGGCTGACAGCCTCGTCATCGGAAGCCACCTTCATGATCCCGACAACCGGGCCGAAGCTTTCCTCGGTCATAATCCGCATATTGTGATCAACATCGACGACCACATCGGGCGCCAGATAGGGCGTACCCGGTTTATTCTCGGGGAAAAGCGCGGGATCGATCAGCGATTTGGCGCCCGCCTTCACCGCATCGGCAACCTGGCCACGCACGAAATCCGCCGCCGCCGCATTGACGAGCGGACCAAGGGTCGTTTCCGGATCGACGGGAGAGCCGAGCTTGTAGCCCTTTACCACCTCTACGAATTTCTCGACGAAATCATCATAGACATCGGCATGAACATAGATCCGCTCAATCCCGCAGCAGGACTGGCCGGAATTGAACATTGCCCCGTCGACCAGATTTTCCGTGGCATAAGCAATATCGGCATCTGCGCGAACATAGGCCGGATCCTTACCACCCAGCTCGAGCCCGACACCGAGGAAATGGCCGACCGCCGCCGCCTCAATCGCCTTGCCCGCCGGAACAGATCCGGTAAAGCAGACATAATTCACCTTGTCGGACTGGATGATGGCCGCCGCTGTCTGGTGGCTGGCGACAACGATCTGGAACAGGTCCTCCGGCAGACCCGCCTCGACGAAGGCTTCCACCATCCGCTCGCCGCAAAGATGGGTCTGCGTCGCATGTTTCAAGATGACGGCGTTCCCCGCCATCAGCGCCGGCACAATGGAATTCACGGCGGTCATATAGGGGAAATTCCAGGGCGCAATGGTGAAAACGACGCCGACAGGCTCCCGCTTGATGAAACGTGTAAAACCGGACTTTTCCTGAACTTCGACAGGCTGAAGCGCCGCTTCCGCAATCGCGATCATATGGCGGGAGCGTTCCTCGAATCCGCCAACCTCGCCCGCGCCAAACTTGACCGGCCGGCCCATCTGCCAGGCCAGTTCCTCAACGATCATATCCTTCTTGGAAACGAAATTATCGACACATTTTGTGAGCAGCGTCGCACGTTCAGCAACTGACTTCTTTCGCCACGCCGTCTGGGCAACGCGCGCCGCATCGAGCATTTCCTCTATCCGTGAAAGGGGCGTATAGGCGCGTTCCACATAGACGCTGCCATCCACCGGGCTGATTGTTTTCAAACTATCCGACATCTATACTCTCCAATCTTGGCGTTCGAGATTTCTAACATTTTTCCACAGATTTCTAACCAGAATTTTTCACCGTTCCAAATTTTCATGGACGAATTTTGTGTCTTGAATCGACGAAAAATGTGGAGTTCCACATCCTGTTTCATTTTTTCCCAAAACATGCTACTTAAGACGCGAAATAGTCTTCTAATGCCAGTTGTAGGCAGGGAAAAATGAAGCAGACGAAACGGCAACTCGCCATCATGAACATGCTGCAAATCGAAAGATCCTGTGGAATTATCGATTTGGCGAAGCGGTTGGGAGTGTCGGACGAAACGATTCGCCGCGACATCAAGGAAATGGCAAAATTCGGCGCGGTCGAAAAAATCCATGGCGGGGTGATGCTGCCCAATACCGCGCTTGAGGCCCCGTTCCTGCGCCGTCTTGAAGCGCAGCGTGCGGTCAAGCAACGTATCGCAGAACTGGCCGCCTCGCTTA
>Ga0098035_1000956_pt1 | contig 14274 bp, 15 predicted proteins | sample 3_EtaG_FD_75046 | JGI IMG/M metagenome (GOLD analysis project Ga0098035, IMG submission 75046) | Marine viral communities from the Subarctic Pacific Ocean - 3_ETSP_OMZ_AT15126 metaG | ecosystem: Environmental > Aquatic > Marine > Oceanic | place: Pacific Ocean | collected 2015-01-07
ACTTGAGCCCGGAACTTACAGAACAACAATATATGATCGAGATGGATAACCGCCTCGGTCAACTAGTAGACATCGCGTTCGCCGGCGGAACCTCGACGGGCCTCGCATCGCCAGCCTTTGTTGACGACGATCAGATTGCAACGTATTATCTCACTCAAAATGTGGGCGGCTATATTAAATCCTCGGCACCCGGAGCGCTCACTTCCGATAACGACGGTGCCGGCGCTCAGCTCCCGCCCAACTGGGAATCGATTTCAGGACCTCGCGGTACTAAGCTCGGGTTTTCAATATTTGCAAAAGATGCATTACGTCAAAGCGACTATCTCTTCAATACCATTGGCGAATCCAAACCCGATCCTTTCGGCGACAACCAGGACTATTTAGTTATTAGTTCAACGATACGCGTATATGGTGTCACCACTGGCTATAGAATAGATATCCCCGTGGCGTATGTAAAGAGCACAACAAGCTAAGATTTAGGAGAATATAATGGCTAACTCATTCAAGACCTTCTTACCAGAAGACATTGCGAACACTCGGACACTATTGCACGAGGCGATTCCAATCACCGGTACCATCGTTTCCGGAACCTATTCAGACAACAACATTAAGGGATACGCACATGGGATGTTCCAGTCGGTCTATGACTATCCGTACTTAAGTTCTTCTGCTAACCATATTTTTGATATTACGTGGGGATATGCCACCGGGTCTGGTCTGAACAACCCCGATTACGAACAGAATACTAAGAAGATAAACATTTACCAACAAATGTGTCTCGTGCTTAACAACACTGACATCAGCGGAAACATTAAGGATTTTGATAAAAACGGCGCCGAGGACTACGATACCAGCGATGACCTGCGAGAAGTCGTTTTCGTTTCGTTCGCACGATTGCTGAATAAGGATGAGATCAAAAAGGAATCGTTCTCAATTGATTTGTATGCCACCAGCAGCGCTGTGGGAACCGCGCGCGGAACAGAGACCACGATCTCAGATTATAACGCAGCCACCAATTATAAAACTAACAGCCCCGCCGGCGAATACGGTCTTCTCTACACCTCATCGACCGATATTACAGACAATAGCCCAGTGGGGCACGTTTATTATCAAGCGGGCATCATGGTCCTCACTGCTTCGTTCTTTACGGGTCAGTTCGGCGGCGGAGATAATACCGGCGCCGGAACGGACACACCAGGCCCAGATTCCGACGCGGGCTGGATGACGTCATCTATGAACCAGATGCTGAAAAGCGGCACCATTGATCAACTTTCCGACGGTCTGCGATATGCATTTGATAATATATCGTTTAACAATACGACCGAACTCAATTCTACCATTTATTTTGCTCGCGCACACAATACTGAATTTAACTATTCTGCAAATACAACCTATTTGTCGGGCTCTGAAATCGTTGTCAAGGGCAACAACCCAGCGGCAGATCCAGTGGCCTACATCACATCTGTGGGGCTATATTCACCCGACAATGAACTTTTGGCTGTTGCGAAGTTATCCGAGCCCCTGAAGAAAACTCCTTCAAACGAGATTACTCTACGGGTACGGCTTGATTACTAAACTAGTAATTACAATTACTTAGAGAAAAATAGATGCCTTATTATAAGTTTAAAAAGAACGAGATTCTCCGTAACACTATGGAGACATATCCCGAAGTACAATTTGATATAAACGAGAATAAGGTCTACCTCAATAATAAAAATGCTGAGTCGGGAGCGTTTGTCTCAAACGTCGGCTGCATGGATGTAGGTAATTTAAGCCTATACGAAATAAATGTAGATCGCCCAAGCGACTCCCTGGTATATCCTTTTGTCACGAAAGAGGGGAGTTTTGAAGCACTCGGCGGCGTTTCCCAAAAGGACTATTTTAGCGCTTTTGAATATGGGAACGTGGTTTCGGGAACATATCCGCTAACGGCTTCATTAGGCCGGGAGCACTTTGCGGTGGATCACGGCACCTTATTCCCCACCGGCTCGCACGTGTTGGCTCTGCGGGAAACCCTTAACTACTATCAGCCGATGTCCAATCATTATGCGTTCTCGTCGTCTTTGTGGAATAAAGCGACACAGGAACTTTCTCTGCTTTATATACCTTCTATTTTCTATGGGAGCAAAATATACCCAGGCACCACAAGCCTTAAGTTCTATATTTCGGGCACACTAGTCGCCGAAGCTCAAGATCTCTATCGCAACGGAGAGCTTATCCAAGTTTCTGGCAACACATACGCACAGACTAATGGCGCCGGCGCTGTTGCCGGTGTGGTTTTATATAAAGAAGGTGTCGTTGTCTTGACAGGAAGCTGGGGCCTTTCTGAGGCTACCCATGATCGCGGCGCCGATACCGGGGAGTTTCGCTGGATTGATTTCGCAGCCGGCGCAAATGACAATATCGGAGGCGTAACGCCGTCAGCCAGCTTTAGAGTTAACTTCGAAGGTCAGAACAATATTGAGACCATCACCATGTTTGCAACAGCGCCAAAATCGGAATTGAATTTTTCCACCAACCAGACACTATTAGACCATGCGTCCTACTTGTCTGGAACGGTGGTAACCGGATCAAATCGATTTCAGGAATCCGAAGAGGTTGAAATATTCAATACTGTGAGCAGTTCGTTTTACCGTTTTGAATCAGACTTTAAACATCAAACGTTTATAAATAAAATAGGAATTTACGATAAGAATAAAAATCTCATCGCAGTGGCCAATCTAGCCACCCCCATCAAAAAAACTGCTTTACGAGATTTCACATTTAAGTTAAAATTAGACATATAGGAAATAAATTATGATATTGGGTTTAGACATAAGCACAAGCATTACAGGCTTCTGTGTAATCGACGCCGAGAGCGAGATTATAACATGCGATGCTTGGGATATGAGAAACAAGAAGAAGTTTAAAAATGAATTTGACAAAGCGTCCTTCATCAAAGAAGAACTTACCCGCCTTAAGGTTCAATACCCGATTGAAAAGATCTATATTGAGAAGCCTCTTACCTTCTTTAAAGCCGGCGGCTCAACAGCCAATACAATGGCCGTCCTCCAGAGGTTTAACGGGGTGGTATCATGGTTGACATACGAAATCTTTGACAAACAACCCCAGCATATCACCGCATCCCATTCTCGAAAACAATTAGGAATTAAGGTGGAAAGAGGACAAAATACCAAAAAGCAAGTTGTCGCATGGCTTCTCGAACATGTCCCCAATTTTGCAGTGGAATATACCTCTCACGGGAATCCCAAGCCCAAGTATTTTGACATCGCTGATGCCACCGTAATCGCCAAAGCAGGCCTTAAACTACTACAATCCAAAAAAAGCTTGACTTTAATGAATCAATAGTGTAAAGTATTAAATAATATGTTTAGAACGAGCACGATTCCATATGAAAGAAAAGCTTAATATACTTAAAGAAATCCTTGGCCCTTATTACAAATCTCGCGAAGAGTATTTGTTTGAGTGTCCGTATTGCAAACACTACAAGAAAAAGCTTTCAATTAATTTAAACTTGGGAGTCTATAAGTGTTGGGTGTGCGATAGCAAGGGCAAGAGCCTTCAACGTCTCGTTCGTCGCTTCGGTCACGGGGATCTCCTTAAAAAATGGTACCAGTTGACTAATCAAATTGACATGTCAGAAATGGGCTCTCTTTTCGAAAAAGAAGAGATAGTCGAAGAAAATCAACGACTTGAGCTTCCGGAAGAATTTGTCTTCCTGGGTGCTTCGAACCTTTCTCGCGAAGCCGTGCGCCCCATGGGATATCTGGCTGATCGCGGTATTACGATGGAGTCGATCCGCTATTATAAGTTGGGATTCTGCGCTAGCGGTGAGTATCGCAATCGTATCATTATCCCCTCTTTTGACGAGGAGGGCTACTGCAATTACTTTGTTGGGCGCACCTACACCGGCGACAGTTATAAATATAAAAACCCACGCGTGTCCAAAAACGTGGTCTTTAACGAGCTTTTAGTCGACTGGAACAAGCCCGTAATTTTAGTAGAGGGACCGTTCGACGCGCTCAAAGCGCGGAACTCAATTTGCATTCTAGGTTCAACAATAAACATTAAATCAAAATTGTTTTCTAGGCTCGTGGAGAAACAGCCACCGGTCTATGTAGGCTTCGACGATGATGCGCTACAAAAGTCTTTACGAGTGATTAAAAATATGTTAGAATATGGGCTGGAGGTTTACCAGATGGATACCTCCGACGTTGAAGATATAGGGTCTCTTAGCCCAGCAGAGGTCGAGAAACTAAGAGAAGGAGCGGTACCGATGAGTTTCGAAAATTTTATTTTTTCATCGTGCCGATAGTGGGAAAATATGAAATTTGCACACATTGCAGATACACACATAAAAAATTTAAAATATCATTATGAGTACAAAAAAGTCTTCGAAAAGCTTTATAAAATGCTTAGAGAAGAGAAGGTAGATTACATTATTCATTGCGGGGACATAGCTCATACCAAAACGCAACTGTCTCCCGAATTTGTTGATCTTTGTTCGCATTTTTTGGTGGAGTTAGCCGCTATAGCCCCTACTTATGTAATCTTGGGGAACCATGACGGAAACCTCAAGAACAGCAGCAGGCAGGATGCCATCACGCCCATTGTAGAGGCGTTAGACAATCCAAATCTATTCTTGTTAAAGAATAGCGGAGAGGAGGATTTAGATGGAAGCTACAGCCTTAACGTTCTTAGCGTGTTTGATCGTGATAATTGGGTTTCACCTTCAGACAGTGGAAAGATCAATATCGCTCTTTACCATGGCGCTATATCTAACAGTAGGACTGATCTTGGTTGGGTCATGGAGCACGGCGAGGACGACCTATCGATCTTTGAAGGCCACGATTTTGCGTTTCTTGGGGATATCCACAAGACGAACCAGATTCTAGATCACAAAGGAAAAATTCGTTATGCAGGCTCTACCGTGCAGCAAAATCACGGAGAGACTAACGACAAGGGTTTTTTGATTTGGGATATCAAAGATCGGGATACCTTTACCTGCACTCATCATGTTTTAGAAAATCCGCGCCCCTTTATAACGATTGAGCTTACTCCCAAAGGGCGCCTCCCCAGAAATACTAAGCTTCCGGAACAGGCGCGGCTGCGCCTTGTCTCTAATAACAACTTATCGCTGGATGCCATGAAAAAGGCGGTGGAGATCGCCAAGCATCGTTTTAAGCCAGAACACATCACTTTCTTGAACCGCGCAGCCGGTACCGGCGGAAGCGTCGAGTCTATGGCCACTAATATTGAGGCGGATAACTTGCGCGACTCGGTGGTGCAAAAGAAGCTTATCAAAGAGTATCTAAAAGACTTTCAACCTGAAGACGAATTAATGGAGCGGGTTTTAAAATTAAATTCCAAGTATAATTCTCTTATCGAGGACAAAGAAGAAATTCATCGCAATATTAATTGGCGTTTGGAGCGTCTCGAATGGGACAATCTTTTTAACTATGGCGCTGACAATGGAATTGATTTTACAAAGTTCTCCGGAATCGTGGGCGTCTTTGGTAAAAACTTCTCTGGAAAATCTAGTATTGTGGACAGTGTTTTATACACTCTCTTTAATAGCACTTCAAAGAATGAGAGGAAAAACCTCAATATTATTAATCAGAATAAAGACTCCGGCAAAGGATCTGTGACGGTTTCAATCGGGAACAAGAGATATTCAGTTGTTCGTGAGTCCGAAAAGTATGTCAAAAAGCTTAAGGGTGAAGAAACGCTCGAAGCCAAGACTGACTTGAATTTTGAAGTTTATGATGAGGTGACGGACGAAACCAGAAGCCTCAATGGTCTCACGCGCTCAGACACCGATAGGAATATTCGCAAGTATTTCGGCGCAATGGACGATTTTCTGCTTACGTCGATGTCTTCTCAACTTGGCTCTCTTGCTTTTATCAGCGAAGGATCAACAAAGCGCAAAGAGATCCTGGCCAAGTTCTTGGACTTGGAAATGTTTGATATTAAACACAAAGCTGCAAAAGACGACGCTTCCGATTTGCGCGGCGCTCTAAAAAGGTTGGAAGGTCGGGACTTTAACGAGGAGATCACGGAGGCTTATAAGAACCTCTTATATAACGAAAATGAGACGAAGAGGCATGCTAAAAAGTGCGCAAAGCTCAAAAAGGACCTTGGGGCGCTCACGAGCGAAACAAGCGATTTAACAAGGCGTATTGATGCAATTCCTGCCGAGATCATTGATGTCGACGAAATTCATGAGAATCTGGAGAAACGGATCGAAGAATTAGAAGAGATTGTTAGAAACCTTGCTTCCAATGGGACAACCCTTGAAGAAAACAATGAGTTACTTACCAAGATTACCTCTTTTGTGGATGTTTTTGATATCGAAGAAGTCAAAGAAAAGCAAGAGATTATCCAGGACAAAAGGAAAGAATTCGATGAAATCATTAATGAAATCGGCAGCCTAGACATACAGCGAAAAAATCAAGAAAAGAAGAGCAACCTTCTAAAGGAAGTGCCTTGCGGATCCGAGTTTTCTCATTGCAAGTTTATCAAAGACGCTTATGTGGCTGTGGACAACCTGAGTATTACGCAGAATATTAAAGAGTCTTTGGAGGATAAAAAAGGAACGATTCTTAATGAAATCGAGAAGTTAAACCCTACAAAGGTAGAGGAATACCAAGCAAACTATAATTCACTGCTGGAGAAAAAACAAGCCCTGGATGGGGAGATACTCAATCTTTCTCTTAAGTTAGAGCGCGACGAAACTCAAAAAAGCTCTCTGGAGAAAGAAATAGACAATCTAAAGCAAAAAGAAGAAGAATACAATGAAAACAAGGAGATAATCGAAGGGAAAGAGGCGCTTGTTAAGCAATTGGCCGATTTACAAGCTGCAGCCACTATTAACGCCAAGGACTTGGAAGGGTGCGAGCAGGAGTTGCTAGAACTTTATAAAGAGCATGGCTCTCTCGAACAAAAGGTCGCAGCATTGGAAGAGCAAAAAGAAGAGCTATTAAATCTCCGCGAAGAATACGCGGCTTACGATCTTTTCATGAGATGTACACACAGCAACGGCATCTCTTATGATATTATCAAGAAGAAGCTTCCTCTTATCAACAATGAAATAGCAAAGGTGCTAGCCAATGTTGTAGAGTTTGAGGTCTTTTTTGAGAATGACGGCCGCCACTTAAAGATTTACATTAAACACCCGCGTCACGAACCGCGTCCATTAGAAATGGGAAGCGGCGCAGAAAAGACAATTGCAGCCATGGCCATCCGCCTGGCTCTTTTGACAGTTTCCAATTTGCCAAAGTCAGATTTATTTATTTTAGATGAACCAGGAACCGCTCTTGACGCAGATAACATGGAGGGGTTCATTTCTATTTTAGAATTGGTTAAGTCTTACTTTAAAACGGTGCTGCTCATCTCCCATTTGGACTCTCTAAAAGATTGCGTCGACATGCAAATAACCATCGATAAACAAGACGGTTATGCCCGTGTCATGGAAATTTAAAAGAGCGATAATTGCTTTAAAAACTAATTAATCTTATGGTTTGGTATGTAAATTCTTCATTCGGTTCGGACGCCACCGGCGATGCCACAAATATGGCCACCCCCCTTGCAACAATCGGCGCCGCCCAGGCTAGCGCTAGCGGCGGTGGTCCGGACCAGATTATCGAAATTACCGATGAGGGGCGTTACTATGAAGGCGAGTTCGCATTCAATTATAATGGTTGGACGGTTCGACATACCGCTAGTGAGCGTGGCCGGCCCCAGATTCTTGGCACCGATCTCGGCCCGGGCCAATTGCAATATTTCGTTCGATTTGATAATATAACGGGCGCGTATTTTCAAGGGTTGGAGACGGGGGACTTCGCCTCTTATATCTTTCACAACGGAGATCAAAGCACCGCCGATGACCGCCGCGTTGTAAGCATGTCCGGATGTTTTACCCACAGCGTCCCTAGGCTTACTTATTTCAGCCTTGAAGGAAAGTCTTGGGACACCAACGAGAGTTCCAGCTTTGAAGACTGTGCCTTCTTTTTTAAGACCGCGGGTGTTGACGCCATTCGCGTCAACCAATTCGCCAAATTCAACAATTGTCTTATAACGGGCACATTGCCATATGATGACATGCTCCTCAACTCCTATAATGACCTTACCTGCACAGCTAGCTTTTGCACTTTCATTGCGAGACCCACAGGCGACATCGATGCGACCCCTATCGTGCGAATCGGGAAAATAATTAATTCTATAGTCGTCGCCACGAGTTCATATGCAGATTACGGAGTTGCATCAGACGATCACTCCTATTGCGCCGTATACGCGGGAACCGCACGATGGAGAAACCAGGCCAACGATGCAAACGGTTCAGCCGGCACAGGGGATCTTGAATTGAACGATATTGGAGACGTAGGGTTTCAGGATTCCAGCGCTATTAACGCCAATCCAATGTCTGCAGTCATAGGAAGTTATATTCTTCAAAGCGACAGCGTACTTTCGCAGCGCGGCTCAGCTTACGAGGGCATAACCACTGATATAAGCGGAAGCAGCCGAACAGTCACCAACCAAGCATGGAACTCTGAAACGGTCTCAAGTTACCCCGACTTTTCAGACACCTTCGTTATTAACAAATATCTCCAACAACCTTCACAATACCAATATGCCCCCGAAGGTGAGGATGCTTCTTATTATATAGGATGCTTTACGGGAATGTCAGAAGGATCCGGCGATGCCGGCGCATATGACGGGATATTGACATCCGATCCTGGCAATCTTCCTTTCTCTTACGCAGTGGCTGGGCCACCCGGAATAAGAAGGCGAACAGTGGCTTACGTGGCCACTCAGGGCACCGATCCTAAAACCGTGATAGAATAAAATTTATGGACTAATTAAACTAACCATAAAGGAGAATCAATATGGAATATTTACAAAAAGCAACCGGCTGGGCAAAACAGCTAGTGGACCTCAGTGTTTCGATTTTAGCGTTAGCAGTCGTATTGCAAGTTCTCTTTGGCACACAGACGGCATTTTTCCCAGTGGATGTTGTTGGAAATGTGGTAGCCATCACCAAAACTCTTGGAAGCGAAGGTCTTGTTGGCCTCGTAGCCGCATGGGTATTGTTGACCATCCTTTCTAGAAAATCCGAGCCGTGAGGTAAGTTTTTATGAAGCAAGTTTTAGATACGGCTTTAAGTAAGATAATGTCGCGGAAGCTGATGGTATGGGGTACTGCCACTATTTTTATGTTTATGGACAACGTACCATTAGCTTCTGAAGACTGGGTGGCTATTTCTTTGGCCTATATCGGGCTAGAGGGTCTTGCTGATATCGCCAGCCGCTGGAGACACGGCCGATGAAAATTACACAATCACGTTTAAAGCAGATAATTCGCGAAGAACTGCGCGCTTTACGGCAGATGCCCGAGATAGCTGATGTCATTGAGCAAGGCAGAAATTCGATGGATTTGGTGGAGATCACCAACGAAATAGGCGCGCTTATTGTGCAAAATCACTATACTGCCATTGAGGATCATGATGAAGGCATAGCAGGCGTCGCTAGCGATGTTGTCGCAGAGTTCGAAAAGGTGTTGATGCCTTACATGAATGATTATTTTGGTGACGCCAAGGGTCATGCAGACAAACTTGGAACAACCACAGAATGGCTTGAAGAGGCCATCCACGACGAGCTTAAAGAGTTAAAGGATGAATATGTTCCTTAAAACCGCATGGGTTACATTAAAAAAGATTGGCATATGGCTTAAGCATAATTGGTATGTGCCCGCCATTGTGCTTTATACAATTGTGTTATGGTCCTTTTTTCGGAGAAAAGGCGCCGCCCAGGAGGTACTAGAAGTTCGCAATGAATCTTATCGCAAACAGATCGAGGCCATTAATGAAGCGCACAGAGAAGAGCTTGAAAAGCGAGACAAGATCTTAGAGAAGTATAACGACCTTGCCTCCAAGTTGGAAGAAAAACATTCAGAAGATCAAGAAGAGTTGGACGCGCAAAAAAAGAAAGAGCTTAAAGAAATGATTGAAAAGTATTATGATAAGCCTGATGAGTTGGCGCAATTGCTAGCCGACAAATATGGGTTGGAGTATGTTGAATAAGTTTATAGTATTGATAGCGGTCTTGTTAATGGCCATCCCAACCGCCGCCATGGCGGACCCACCCGAGGTCCCACCCCAACCTCAAATAACAAGCATAGCAAAGGACCAACCCGCCCCTTATAGCGGCGTCCTCCTTAACACAGTGGCTGCAGCTAAGATTTTTACAGAGAAAGAGTTCGTCGACATGGAATGTGAATTGCGCATCGAATATGCGGTGCAAAAGGAAATTCTTCGTTTAAATTTGCTTCTTGAAACAAGCCAGGCATCCATGGACTCCATGGATAAAAAATATACGGCGCTTCTAGATATAAAAGACCAGGAAATCGAAAGGCTTAGCAAGATAGCTACCGAAACAAACGATTATTCGTCTCTATGGTTTGCCGGCGGAGTAGTAGCTGGGATTGTTACGTCCATTGTTATCGTCTATGCTGTAAATCAGGTAAATTAAATTGGCGGCTTCATAATTATAATTGTACGCATATGAGCAAAAAGGATCCCAATAAAATAGCCTCTATTGAAAAGGCGATAGTTAAAAAGTTCGGCGAAGAGGCCATCACAAATCCGCGCTCATTATGGGACGATGAAAAAGAGAAAGAGTATCTCAAGCAGTCCAAAGAGTTTTATAATAAAAAAAGAAAATCGCTCGAAGACTCAGAGAAAATCGAAGAAGATGGTTTTTTAGTATCTAAAAATCTAATTACTAGGAAAAATAAAAGAAAATGCCCCACTTGCGGAACGTTTTCTTTCGAGATAAAAGACGACCTTTACATGAACAAATTTGAGTGTTGCTTTGAATGCTATATTCAATGGGTGGAAGGTCGCGAAGAAAGATGGTTAAAAGGTTGGAGGCCTCCAAATGAGAAAAAAGAACAAAAAAAGAATTAATCCCCGGTATTTTTTACACGAGACGGTTTTACGAGAACAGGCTGACTCTATTGTAGTCGCGCTCGGCCAAGTGGCTTCCGCGGTCAACTGCGAAAATCCAGAGTTAGGTAGCGATTTTACAAACCAACTAGGGAAGCTCCGCGCCGCCCTCCCGGACTTCAATACCAAACCCGGAAAGCACTTACTCGGTCAGGTCAACGCCTTAGAGCAGCACAAAGCAGGGCAAGATCACGGCCCCATGCGCGATGCGATTAGGGCTTTAGAAACTTATTTTTCCCAAACACTCGGAGGCGAATGGGACGGCAACCACTACAAAGAATTGTCGAAATGTAAGAAAGAACCAGTTCACCCAATGACTGGGCCCGACACGTCTTCAACAAGATGGGGCTAAAACCCCCGAACAAGGAGCAAACTAATGGCTAGTGTATATGATATAGTAAAAGGAATCAATCAAGCGGCAGCAAATGCGTATGACGGCACACAAGTTGCCGGTTATAACGCTGATGACAAAGCAATCAAGATTGGTTTACGACGAGAGAAAGGCAACCCAATCACCGATTCCAGAGTGATGGACGGCTTTAAAGTGCGCATTAGCGGACCTAAGCTTATTGTCTCCTACCAAACAGAACTACCAATGCGGGACGTTCACAACACCAAGCTTGATGAAGAAATTGAACAAATCTATGCGGACATCGTCAAGTTTCTCAAGAAAGAATACAAGAGTATCACAAAGGAAACCCTTAAGCTTAAAGACGACGGCCCATGCCGCATTCTTCTGCAGAACATGTCGCGTGTCCGGACCTGGGCCGAGTGCGAAAAGATCTATACTATCCAGGGATTAAAAGATGTTGTTGAAGTCGGCGAACCTTCCAAAGAGGGCCTTGAAAAGCGCTTCAAAGATTTTCTAGAACAAGGGGGCCTGGGCACGCGACCTAAGAACGATAAACGCAAAAAAAGTGAATAATGTCGTACAAGCTTACCAAAAAGCAGATTATCAAAGAGGTAGTCAAATGCGGCAAAACTCCCCTCTATTTTATAAACAACTACTGTAAAATCCCCCACCCGGGCAAAGGGCTCATCCCATTTAAAACCTACGATTTTCAAGACGATCTCGTTGAAGAAATGGCTCTTCATCGTTTCGTCATCTGCCTTAAGGCGCGCCAACTAGGAATCTCAACGATTACAGCAGCTTACATTGCATGGTTGGTCTTGTTCCATCGCGACAAAAATGTTTTGATTGTGGCAACAAAGCTAGCCACAGCAGCGAACCTTGTGCGGAAGGTCAAGATCATTTTTAAGAACCTCCCCAACTGGATGAAGATTTCCGAACTAACGGTAGACAATAAGAATAGCATTGAACTTGGAAACGGCAGCCAGGTCAAAGCGTCGTCGACCAGTGGCGACGCCGGCCGTTCAGAAGCGCTCTCTTTGCTTGTTATTGACGAGGCCGCGCACATCGAAGGCTTGGAAGACCTATGGACGGGCCTTTATCCTACCATTTCAACAGGCGGCCGATGCATCGCGATTTCTACGCCTAATGGTGTTGGCGATTGGTTTCACGAGACCTATATTAATGCAGAGGCAGGCCAGAATGAATTTGTCGCAACGCGACTAGCATGGGATGCCCACCCTGATCGCGATCCCGAATGGTTTGAAGTCGAGACAAAGAACATGAGCCGCCGTCAAATTGCGCAAGAGTACGAATGTAATTTTAATACATCGGGGGATACGGTCGTCCACCCGGATGATATTATGCGTATCAAAGCGGCTGTGCGCGAACCTACTCATAAAGTTGGTTTTGATCGCAACACCTGGATATGGGAAGAACCAAAGAACGAAAACAATTATTTATTGGTTGCGGACGTTTCGCGCGGGGACGGCAAAGACTTTAGCACGTTCCATGTTTTCAAGCTAGAAACCTTAGAGATCGTATGTGAGTACAAAGGCAAGCCGGCTCCCGATCTGTTTGCCGAAATCACTTACACGACTGCCCGAGAATATAACAAAGCTCTCTTGGTGGTAGAAAATAATTCCGTTGGTTTCCATGTTTTAGAAAAGCTCCGAGAGAAAGAGTATGACAATATTTATTTCTCCAAGAAGGGGACGCATGAGTATGTCGATCAATATGTTGCGGAGGGTAACTCGAATGTCATTCCTGGTTTTACCACTTCTAATAAAACGCGCCCTTTGATTATAGCAAAGTTCGAAGAGTTCATAAGAAACAAAATGTTAACTATTTATTCTAGCCGGTTAGCGAATGAATTAGATACTTTCATTTGGCGAAACGGGAGGCCCGAGGCCCAAAGATCGTATAACGACGATTTGATCATGGCCGCTGCAATCGGCTGCTGGGTACGCGATACCGCAATAATTGAAAATCAACGAGATACAGCATACAAAAAAGCTTTTCTAGATGCTATAATGACAAGCAACTCACAACTAGACACCAGAGTTCCGGGACAGCAGAAGCGGAGCATGTTGGAAAGAGCTTTTGATGAGCGGCAAAAAATGAAAGATCATATGTGGATCTTAAAAGGATAAAATATGGCTGACGGCACAAAGACACGCAACCCTGACTCACCTCTCTTTAAACGACTTACACGGTTGTTTTCAGGACCCATTGTAAATTTTAGATCTCAAAATACTCGACAACTACGCCGCAGAAAACTTGACAAGTATGCGCGCACATTCAAAGATGTGGCGGGACAGAAGTTTGAACGACTTGGGTACAATCCTTTGGACAACTACTCCTCGTACTCCATGGACGCCCAAAGCCGACTCACCCGCTACTCAGACTTTGATCAAATGGAGTATACTCCGGAACTGGCCAGCGCGCTAGATATTTACGCAGACGAAATGACGACCTTCAATGTTTACAATAAAATGTTGAAGATTCAATGTCCGGATGAAGAGATCAAACAATTGCTGGAGACTTTATTTTATAAAGTATTGAACTTAGAATTTAATTTGTTTGGCTGGTCCCGAACAATGTGCAAGTATGGCGACTTCTACCTATACCTGGATATCGATGCCGAGATGGGGATTAAGAATGTCATCGGGCTCCCCACACGAGAAATCGAAAGGCTGGAGGGCGAGGACAAAAACAACCCCAATTATATTCAGTATCAGTGGAATTCCGCCGGCGTCACTTTCGAAAATTGGCAAGTGGCCCATTTCCGCATCCTAGGTAATGATAAATTTGCCCCGTATGGGACGTCAGTCTTGGACTCGTCTAGAAGAATTTGGCGTCAGCTAACCCTTCTAGAGGATGCGATGATGGCGTACCGAATTGTGCGGTCGCCTGAGCGAAG
>Ga0098035_1000957_pt1 | contig 14269 bp, 5 predicted proteins | sample 3_EtaG_FD_75046 | JGI IMG/M metagenome (GOLD analysis project Ga0098035, IMG submission 75046) | Marine viral communities from the Subarctic Pacific Ocean - 3_ETSP_OMZ_AT15126 metaG | ecosystem: Environmental > Aquatic > Marine > Oceanic | place: Pacific Ocean | collected 2015-01-07
AACAGGGCTATCAAAGCTTTGGTTTTACGCCTCCAAATCCATACAAACAGCAATATAAGTTTTTTGTTTGTGAAAAATGGTCTGAAAACGTTGTTTTTAATGAGAATAAAAGCATCTCTGCAACTTTTGAGGAGTACCCGCTGAATTTGGCTCCCCCGACAACTATTTTTAAAACATATCTTTTTGATACTGGTAGCAGCGACAAGGGGGAGGGTGCGCGAGTTATTGGAAATGCCGCTGAGGGGTTTCATCCTCCAGATGGAAGAGAAGTATATCAGGTAAACTTTGGGGCTTTTATGACTGGTTTCAGCAGTGGCACTGGCTTTTATCTTGTAAATAGTGGAAACCAGAGAATTATTTCCGATTTGTATCTTTCTGGAGAGAATGGGACTACTGGCCTTTATAAGTTCAAAGATCAAGGCTTGGGTAATCAGTCTTTCAGCATAAAGGACGGCCCAGCTACTCATGCTCAATATACTCTTGATCCGCATGAAAGCGGTTTTTTTGAAGTTGAATTCGCGTTAACAGGTAAAAGCGGTCTCATCGGAGAAAATATTTCCCTGGGGCTTCACAAGGGGATAACTTTTTATGAGCGAGGGCATACGAGTTATGCTGGACCCCATCATAAAGACTCTCAATTATATATTGCAACTGTAGATAAGTTTGGCGCGGTAGATCCAAGCGGCGTTTTAAAAATAGACTTAACTGGCAATGCTTCACCCGTGGCGCCTGGCCCGTTAGCCGATTTTCGTGCGTTTCGAACAAGTGGAAGCTGTACCATTACTGGTAGTTTTGAATTCACAGAGCCATTTACCGCAACTGGCGTGACAATTGAAGTGTCTGGCAGAGCTCATGATACTGCGCACGCATCAGATCCCGCGACAGGTGTACTTGGGGATTTCAACGCTTTTTCTGGCTTGTTTGGATATCATAGAAATTATTATCTTGATCCGTTAAAAAATCATAATGTTGCTTTGTCTGTCAGTCCCTCTTGGATTGGTAACGAGTATTCCGTCCAAACATCAACAGAAAAAATGGGTGGAGCTTTCGATTTTTATGGTAAGCCTGGAAAAACATATTACTTTAGGGCGAGGGCTCAAAATATAGATATCATTGGTGGAAATTTAAATGGTGGAACCTCGCGAACCGTCTTAAGCACTGACTATGTTCACACATCCGTCACAATCCCAGAGCAAAAGTTGAAAGTGGACTTAAACGAACGCTGGGCATCGAAAGTTGCCATGGAGTGGGGAGAGGGAGCAAAATCCATTGGTGCCCAGAAAACCTTTGGTGTATGCTTGCTCGAAAACGCAAATTTACGAGGATTTATCAGTGGAACTCTTTCTGGATTAAAAGAATTTGAAAATTTGGATGGCAGGCTTGGGGATAATTCCGATTTAGATATTGATGATTTTGTAGGAATATCCTGTCATGTAGACGATAATACTTCAATTTTTTCTGCGGATCATACTGTCCCAGCATTAATAACTGGGCCAGCGGCGACCTTTTCAAACGGAAATGTTGTGCCTTTGACTCTTACTGTTTCCTCGTCATCCAATATTTTGGGGGCAGGAGGGAAGGGCGGAGACGCTAGCGCCAGGAATAATGCATGCGCCGCAAGTTTTTCAATAGCTCCTGGACAGCCTGGAATGGACAGATCGAGATGCAAGCTTGGTTCTGTCATAGAGTTACAAGGAATCGGGCCGATTTCCCTATATGCCACGAGCGGACTAATAGATGGAAAATATTTCTTGCCCTTGGGAGGAAATTACTGGGCAACTAACAGTAGCCCCCAAGACGGGCAAGACGGCGGAACGGCTTTTCATATTGACACTTCCTACAATGGAGAAACAATTACAATTAATAACTTTGGCTTTATTGGTGGGGGTGGTGGAGGAGGCGGAGCTGGAGGCGCGCGCCTGAGCAATATAACCGCCCTGAATGTTCGGCAAACGAAGCGGATTGTAGTAGATGCCGATGGCAATCAAGAGAACAAACTACAAGAAGGTTATACCTTGAGAAACGCCGCAATGCAGAAGGGTACTGCGTCTCCAGCGTTTGATGTAAGCGATATCACAATGAGCAATCTCCACATGCTTCAACATCGCGGACTTCCCAAGCTTGCAGAGAACGACACATTCGATGGTCAACACAAAAATATGCGAGAAATCAGGCCTGGTGGTGGTGGAGGAGGAGGTTGTGGATTTGACTATCAAACAAATATACTACCTCTGGTTGATTACAATAGTCCTGGAGTTGGAACTACTAGCCCCAGTCAAATGCCTACACTTAAGTCAGACGGAGAAGGTGGCATGGGGATAGTCGGTGTAGGCAGTACTTTTAGCTACAAGACGGCCGATCTGATTGATAAAACTTTAGGGGGGAGGGGTGCAAAACCAAGGGCTTTTTCGAAAAACGCGAAACCCAGTCCTGGTGGGTCCACCTTATATAAAGTTTTAAATCCATCCCAGGGTGGCGGGGCTTGCCAGTTTTCCCCAAGAGTTCCTTGGTATAAATCTCACGCGGGCGCAGGCGGCGGTGGGGCCTGGGGGTTTGTGCTTGGCGTAGCCAGCTCGGCAAAGCGTGGGACGTATGTTGTTGGTGATCCAAGCGGAATGAATGTTATATTTCCCGATTTAGATGAGTCTTTATATAACGGCGGCGGCTTCGGCGGAGATGGAGGCTGGTGGGGTAGGGACGGATTTAACGGAGAACATCCTGTACAAAATTATATAGATAGATATATTTCTGCCGAGTACGGGCCAGAGCCAAGAAATTTTAGTTATGCTGGAACGGGGGGGTTGTGTATTGAGACAAATGGAGCAAAGCTTAAGTTTGATCGTACTGGTGTTTTGCCGCGTACCCCTATAGGCCCTATGTATGAGGAACATGTTTCTGCTATTCCAAATAGCGGTCAGGATAATAAAACTAGAGAAGACTCAAAAAATTCCGAGTTATACAGAAATGTTTTCGGAGTTGGGGGCTACATAACATGTAAGCACTCGAACTTTGCAACACGCGCAGCAGGTGAAACTCTTCCCATAGGACTAATTTCAGGACTGCAAGGAAGAAGGCTTAAGGCAACTGATGCGGGGGGTTACGGCCTAGATCTAAGCTACCCGCGCGGTGACCCGCAAAATCCACCAGCCAAACATGCTCTTGAGGTCAACGAGGTGGCTAGCGAGCGGCTGTACGACATTGTAGGTAGTAAAAATAGACAATTTGACATTTTGTCGGGTATTGCAGGGCCTTCATTCGAAGACTGTGATAGAAAAAAGGCGAATTCAAGTAACGCAGTAAGCCAAAATGCCAGCGGAAGTGGCATGCTTCCCTGGAAAGCCTTTAACCAAACAATTGATGGCAACTTTGATGATTATGTGTTTTTCGACAGTGGGGTCGGAGGCCAGGTGGGCTTTCCGTATTATTTAATATATGATCTTGGGGAAGGAAATGAGGCTGCAATTGGAAGCTTTTCCCTTAGTAGTGCTGGTGCAAGCTTAAGCTATTACCAAAACGGAGACAATCATTTAAAATTATTTGGAGAATGTTACGCTCCAACTGAGTTTGAGTTAAGGGCTACAAACTTACCCCCAGGTACCGCGGGTGTGGCAGAATCAATAGGCGATTCTACAGTGGCGACACATATGTTAGACGAGAATACTGATATTATCTGGAGACATCCTCAATTTATAGAGGATGAAGCTCTTGACGGGCGAAATCGTCGATATGTAGCGAAGGAGCGTGAGGTGCTGAGAACGGATATATCAGAGCAGAAACCGTATTGGAGGTGGCAGTATACACCCGCAAATGCTTCTTATGCTGGTAGCAACCAAAGACCCTTGATTCAAGTGGGAGTGCAGAACAGTTCTTTTGAGGCGGAGAAAGTCGCCAGTGTCTTGTATGATCCCGATGGAGGCGGAGCGGACCAAAAGCTCGACGCAAGGCTTTTTAGCGACGTGGTGAAGAATTATAATGGACACCGCTTCAACGATTACGTTTGCGTTCCTGGGGCTACGCGCTATTTTACAATGTATCCAGAGTATAAATTAATAGACGTAAAGATTACTGAAGATCCGAATGATCAGCCTGGAACGATAGTCGGTGAGCAAGTCCATAATACCGAAAGACGTAAAAAATATAGATATTATATATTAAAAATATTTTCAGCTGATAATTTTCCACTGGAGAGATTATCCTCGACGGCAGATGTCGATTATGGCGAAAACCGCGGCGACCTTGCTGTCATCCGAGCTAGATCTGGAGGGAAATGTAAAATTGCCGATTTTGGATTAAGGGGATATAATAAAAATTACGCTGGGTTTATAGGTACCCGATCTTAGGAAATACGATATGCCACATAATAAGTCAAAAATTAATAATCCAGATTTAGAAAATAAAGATATATTTGAAAAGGGCGATTACGAGATTGTCGATTCGAGAATTGAACAATATGTTCATCTTGAAAAACCAATCAGGATAAACACTCAGGCTTTGCTCGACGAGCTTAACGCGGGAGAATCCTCAATAATTATTGAGTTGTTCGAGGTTGACACTTCGCGGTATTCTGGGGAAATAATTCGGTTGCATAATGGCAAGACAATACAAGGGGATATTGTTTTTAATTCTAAAACATACAAAGCTTATCCGTTTGAGGTCTCGGATTTCGAGGTTAAAGGGGACGGCAGCCTGCCCAGGCCCAAGATAACAATGGCGAATATAGATGGATTTATTTCGCAAATGATTCAAGGTAAAAATGATTTTGTAGGTTTAAAGGTGAAGCGAATCAGGACCTTTTTAAAATATTTGGATGCAGAGAATTTTGCAGACAATATAAATCCGTTTGGCACTCCAGATTATACAGCTAGGTTTCCTGATGATTCTTTCATTATAAATCAAAAACAGGAAGAGAGCAAAAACTACGTAGCCTTTGAACTTGTTTCTGCTTTAGATATGGAGGAGGCAAATGTGCCCACAAGAATAATGTATTCCCATCATTGTCCGTGGTCCTACAGGGGCGAAGGCTGTGATTATGGGTCTCTCTCGCTAGCAAAAACAAACACTTGGGCCGTAAGAAAAGATGGAGATCAGCTTTATCGCAATTACTGTCAAGCTGGATTTCCAGTAGGAGATGAAAATGATAAAAACATTATTAATCATTATGGGTTTGAAGCTGTTGGAAATGCTTCGTGGCAATCAAGAGGAGAAAAAGCCCAGCCGTTTATTTATTCTGGGTATTACGATTCGACTGGTATTTATTCAAGCGGAGATTGGGTAAAGATAAGCAATTTAGACCCAACAGAAGAAACGCAGGAGCTGGTTTTTGTTGCTAATCCGACAGGATTTATGGCAAAAGAGTATCCTGAATCATCGACAGTCATTGATTTTTATAATGTTTCTGGAAAAGATCCTAGGTTTGATAAGCAAAATTGGATTCAAGACCAATGCTCAAAAACAATTGAAGGGTGCAAAATTAGATTTAAGTTCAACACAAAAGGATTAAGGTATGGTGGGTTCCCTGGAATCGACAAATATAAATATCGGTAATAAGAGTTTTTATGGTTATATCAAAGAAAGCGCTCAAAAATTTTCAAATGAAGAAGTTTGTGGTTTGGTTTTAAAAAACCTTTCTGGGGAAATTTTTGTTCAGCCTTGCGAAAATATTTATAAAGACAAAAAGCTCGGATTTATGGTTTCTCCAGAAGTTTTTCTGGAGGCGGCCAATAAATATAAAGTGTTAGCTGTTTATCATTCCCATGTCGACGCTTCGCCAGATCCGTCTGTTCACGATCTGTATCAAAGCGACAGCTTGTGTTTGCCTTTCATTATATATTCGGTAAAATATGATGATTTTTACATACATATTCCTGAATCTTTTCCTATTGAAGATTTTACTGGGAGAGATTACATCGATGGCTTGCAAAACTGCATTACCTTAGTAATTGATTATTATAGAAAAAATTATGGATTTAAATTTGATGATTTTAATTTTTATTTAAAAAGAAAAAGCTCTACTTGGGCAGTTACGTTTCGGGCGCTTTTGCGGGGCAAAAATCTTGCCAGAAAAAATGGATTCATAAGGGTTAAAAACTCGGAAATAGAAGCGGACGATGTAGTTATGTTTCAGCTAGGGTCAAACGAGGTGCATCTTGGAGTTTACCTTGGAAATGAGGAAATTTTAAATCATCCATCTCACGGCCTTTCGGTCAAGTCATTTTTTAATCAAGAAATTAAAGACCAAATACACTCTGTGTACAGAAAAAGTGTATAAGATAATAACGGTTTATGGTTAATGTTACCCTACATGGCAAGATGGCAAAGGAGTTCGAAAGCTCCTGGAAGCTTGATGTTTCCTACGCGGCAGAGGTTTTGAGGGCGCTTGATGTGCAAATTCCTAATTTTAGAAAATTTCTTACTGAAAATGAACTGCAGGGACACAGGTACTGGATGGCGGTTAACGGAAAAAAATTACTCAAAGAAGGGGAGTTTTTTTGTAAATTGCCCAAAGACGCAAAAACAATAGATATTCTTCCTGTAGTTGGCGGGGGCGCGCCATTAGTGCCATTTTTAGTAAAAATGTTACTTTTTGTTGCGATTGGCACGGCAATGGGCATGATAATGTCCAAAATATTTGAACCGCCTGATCCGCAAGAACTTAAGGACACAAACTCTTATTTATTTGCAGGCGCGGCAAACACAGAATCTCAGGGCATACCCGTGCCGATTGCATATGGAACATTATTAGTGGGAGGAAAAGTTGTTAGCGCGGTCAATGAATACTCTGACCTAGAGGTCATTGAAGATGCCCAGGAGCCCTGGAGTGCGTTCAAGGTCGGCGCGTTCGTGAACCGCGCACCTGTCCGATATAAACCTTTTGAGTTTAGGCTTTTCGCAGAGGGAGGCGGGGAGGCCCAAGAAGCTGGCGCTATGACTGAAATAAGTAGTCCTTTTTCTGATATATTCACAACGCAGAGAGGTCTAGGCGGAGAATAAAGACATGGCGGGACTCGAAATTCATGGAGGAACAAGTCAGTCTGCCCCAACGGACAGCGGCGGCAAGCTGATATGGTTTGATGCCGATGCCAAGGAGGCTCTATCCTGGGGTTACACTGATATGGGTTTTGCTTTTGGAGGCGCAGATGCCGCCGATGCGATTGCCTATTATACATATCACGACATACTCAGGGCAGACTCAACCACGAAAGAGGCTCCTTCCAAGATAGGCATAGAAGCGGGGACGGACGAGGCGCCGATGAGTTCCGCCACCGAGGCAAAGATAGTCGATTTAATTTGCGAAGGCCCAATAGAAGGCTTTAGTGATGCCATCGGCCAAACAGTGAGGGATTTGGGATCCTCTTATGGATACCTGGAAGACCAAGGTGGTGCCGCGGGGAACAGAAGTTTTACGGATATGAATCGAGCGTCCAAGTCAATTTACTTGGACGATACACCTGTTAAGGCTGAGAATAATTTTTTGAATTTTAGAGATTTTTTATGTGATTTTAGGCCAGGATACGCAAACCAAAAGCCTTTGGGGCTTGGAAGAACGCAAGGAAGAACAACGCATATTAATAAGGACCTATATCCTGCGAGCAAAGCATGGGCAGGTGGTATGGAAACCGCGAGAAGCCTAAGGTCCTTAGAGAGCACTCTATATACTATTCCTTATACCATTACAGATACTAACGTGGCCAAGGCTATTGTAGGAATTAATATCCGAGCGCTTTCTCGTACGGTTATGGGCAAGAGAACCACTAACAAGACACAGGAAACTCTTAATTTTTTAATATATGCTGGCAACGAGGGAGAAGAATATCGCGATGAAGACTTGACTCCCTTGTGGGCGAAAAAGGACAGCGGAAAATATGAAACTAATAAGAATCACGGTGGTTATAAAGTGGTCGTGGGAACGGGGTATGTTACCTCAGACTATATTTTTCAAATAAAAATTGTTCTGCCGCCTAATCCAAATAGGCGAAATAGAATTATTAGGATTTCAAGGATTGATCCGCCTCATCACTTAAAAAGCACGGATAGTAAGACTTATGCTGTGGGGCACGCCCAATTCAGGTCAGTGACCGAATTATTGCCTTATACGTTTAATCACCCCCACAGCGCTCTGGTTTCTGTGGCTTTTGATTCCAGGGCATACCCATCAATCCCAAAAAGAAATTATTTATTAAAATTGCAAAAAGTAAAGGTCCCAACAAACTATTCCCCAGAAACAAGAAAATATGTCGGTAACTGGGACGGGCAGTTTAAAAGCAAGACGAGTTTTTTAAATTTATTGAAAGTCGAGCAATCTTTAACGGCGGACAGGCCTCATATTTATTCGAGGCCATCCGCGGTCCTTGTGAATCCTTCAGACAAAACGACAGTTAGTACTAACCGTGGCGCGTTAGGTTATCACGGATTTTTGTCGTTTCCCTTGGCTGGAGCTACTCCGAGGCCGCCTAATGGTGCGACCCATGGATCAGATAAGGTAATCAGGGCTTATGATGGGCCTGGCAGAAGTGAAGAGCTAGGTCGCGCGACCTCTATTCCTTTTAATAATTATGATATAGGAGAGGGCGGGTTATCGTTTTTGCCATTAGGGAGCTTTGGCGAGCAGAATTTTACGATAGAATTCATGATTAAAGTTGATCACGATGATCTAAAGAAAATTTATGACGTTGACGGGAGCGTGCAATCTACTGTGGGCTCACCAGATGTAAGGAAGGTTATTATTGCCTCTGACAATAATTCAGGAATGGGAGCTTCGGACATAATGAGCAGCGCAAGTGATGAACAAACTATTGATGCGGGTTTTGCTTTGCAGTCTTATGGAGAAAGTAATCCATATAAAAACATTGGACTCAATAAAAATGTGAGCCGAGAATTTCTTGACATGGGGGTTTTAAATGCTGGATGGAGGATTGAGGTGGGAACCGAGGAGGGAGGGGATCCAGATTCCTCGCTTCTTGGTAAGGTATATTTTAGGTCTTTCTCGAATAACGGTATGACTAAATATATCAAAAGATTGGAACAAGGTAATGTTGAATCCTTTAGCCTTGATCGTGATACTCTTGATGACGCTTTTAATTACGTTCACTATCCTAATTGGAATCCTAATTACGAAGAATTTTACAACGCGACTACTTTGGTTTATCTTCAGAATGCGTCTGAGTCGACGGGGACTTCTGTTCTGAGTGACGGTAAATGGCATCATATTGCTGTTGTTAGAAATGGGCTCACTATTCAAATGTTTTTTGATGGTGAACTAGCGGAGCGGAGCGACGGTACAGTTACCGCAAGCGCCATAAGTCCAAATATGACAGGGGTCAACGGAGTAAGAATGTATGGAGGCGAGATTAATGATGGCGGTGCCTCGTTGCCTGCTGCGGGTAGGGGTGAGGTTACTATTGGTGGAACGCGAACTCCGCTAACTAAAGTTGGATCTTGGTTCGCGGACACAACTTTCGTAGGTTCGTTGGACAATATCAGAATATCTTTACAAAACGAATATACAAGGGGCACAACTTATTTTAGTAAGGACGGATCAGACATAATAACTGGTGCAACGCTGGTCTCAAATGAGGAGTTCCCAAAATCAACGGCAACGACAAGGTTGTTAGCGAGATTTGATGGCGGAAATTTAATTGACGAGAATAGGGTTGTTGTTGATACTAATTATTTTTCAGATCAGATTGATAGCGTGAATGATACTTTGCTTCAATGGACTGACAATCCTGCTTGGATATATTATGACTTGGCAACAAATTCGAGATATGGAATGGGTAAATACGGAGTAGATAAGTCTATGCTAGATAAGTGGTCGTTATATGAAATATCCAAATATTGCGACGAGCTTGTTAAAACAGGATACCAGGCAAGATACAAAGAGCGAAGCTTTGTTTTTGTAGACGACAACAAACAGTCACCAAGCGCGGGAGAGAATGTGATAGACGATCCTGGTGGGTACTGGAGAAAAGATAAAATTGGAACCTCCATGATAAAAATTAGCGGTTTTAGAAATCAAGACGAATTTACGAAAGAGTTTCCAGAGGGGTCAGTTATTAATATTTACGATTTAAACGACAATAAAGTAAAAGCTCATCAAAAGCAGATAGTTTATATAAGGGACCAGTTTAACTCTCCGCGGCGCACGACTTCTGCTGATCCTCCAGAGGCATGGGATGGATCACTATATAGCTATCAATCAATCGATGGACCGCAGGAGGCAGCAAGTGCTCAGGTAGGGTTAATAGATCTTATTTCTGTCGAGGACGCAATAATGCTTGATTTTTCCTTAAAAGACGTTCTTTATGTTGGTTATTCCTTAATGGAAAAGAATAAGATTATAGACAAAATATCTGAGAAAGAGTTTATTCTCGGCCATATTCTTGGAAATGAGGGTAGGGGGGGTTTGGCGGCAAGCGTTTTATTAAAGGGGTCTCCAGTAAATAAAACTTCTGCATCTGGGAGGGTTTGCTGCGAGTTTAATAAAGGGTATCCTTTCCTAGAGCCAAGGTTCAGGGCAAATGTTTACATAGATAGTGTTTCAGATGGGCTGAAAGTTTTAAATGATATAGCCGCAATATTTAGGGGAATAACATATTATGTGGGAGGCAAAATTGTTCCAACTTTTGATCGAGAAAAAGACCCGATAATGGTCTTTACAAACTCAAATGTAAAAGACGGAACGTTTACTTATTCGGGTACTCCAAAAGACTCGCGTTACACAGTCTGTAAAGTTAGGTATAACGATGCAAAAGATTTTTATAAACAAAGAATAGAATTTATCGAAGACTCGAATGGGGTGATAAGATACGGATATAATGAAAAAGACTTGGCGGCGCTTGGCTGTACGTCGAGAGGCCAGGCGAGGAGACTTGGAAAATGGTTTTTATACACAGCGCAACACGAAACAGAAAGCGTTGTTTTTAGCACTGGAAAACAGTCTGCATATTTGAGGCCTGGGGATATAATAAAATTATTAGACAAAAACAGAATATCTCAGAGAAATTTTGGCACGGTGGTTTGGAGAGATGCTGCAGCCGAATCAAAGAAAAGAATTAGAGTAGACTCAGAAATCGATGAAAGGTTAATTGGGGAAAAGATTACAATCGAGATTGGCCAGCAATTTGAAACCGTAGAGCGATTGGCCTTTAGGGCTGACCATAATTTTGTGACAAATGAAAATACTCTTGGGGTAGATACGGCAAAAATAGCAGACGAAGACATAGAAAATCTGCGCAAGCCACAATTAATATCTTTTACTATAAAAAGTATCGAAAAAGATACTTCAGTGATGCCACATCAAAATACAATTTTAGAACTTAACGAGCCCGACGGCGATTCTGAATTTTTTGGGAAAATAAAGGTTGGGGCAGCTTTTTCTATATCACGATTAAATGAAAATATAAAGATTAAAGAAGATTTATTTAGGATAATAAATATAAAACAAATAGATCAAGAAGAATTTGAATTAGATTGTTTAGAATACAACGTCAGTAAGCATCAGTCCGTAGATTTTTCACAGGATTTAGATGTTGGTCATCAACAGGGGGCTGAATCTGAAACCAGGCCAGCTAAGATGATTAGTTCTCCAAAGCTTAATTTAGTAAATAGTGATCCACAAAATAGACAGCTTTTGGTTTCCTGGGACGAGGTCACGCCGACACCTTATGTTTATCATGTGGTCCTTTATTTGGTTGGTGAACAGGTTTTTGATAAGGGGGCTGGAACTACCGATTCAGGGGGTGGATTAAAGGTTCAACATCGTGCGGTTTACGGATCAGCCTTGGGAGTTGTGCTGCCGACTAATGTTGTATTTAATATAGGGTCTTTTGTTGGTGAAATAAAGGTTAATATTTGGACCCAAGACGAAAACGGAAAAAAGGAGGTAGTGTACTTCTAAAATGGCTAGAGATCAAATATTTTATGTTCCTCCCCAGAACTATTATGCTGGTTATGGCAAAAAGTGGCAGGTAACTGGCTTTAAAATAGAAAATAATAATCCTCATTGTGAATTTATTGATCATTCAACTGGCCTGGCTAAGCATTTATTTAGCGGCGTAGCTGTTTCTGGGGATTATATTCATAACGGCGGGCTGAATGATGTCAATGATGCAACTGGTATTTATTCTGCGAGCGGACAGTACACGGGCCCAGATTTAAATATCTCCTGGTCTGTCGCTCATCCGTTTTCGAATTCAAAAGTCACTGAATCAGATTATCTTTATAAATATATAAGTCACTTTGAAATAAATTTATATGATGGGACTGGTAAATTTGCCACTGGTTATAATTTTATAGATAACGGATCGATAAATAGCGCGAAGCTTACAGTCGCTGGCTCTGGATATATAGATCCATACGTTCAAATAAACGGTGATGGCGTCGGTGCAAAAATAGACGTCTTGACTCTTGGCACGGGAACCCACGCAAAGGATCAGAGTTACGTGGTTATACAGGGCGATACGGACAATAATGTATTAAGTTTGCCTGGTAGCGGCGAAAGCGGTATAGGCTATTTAACTGGAATCAATGTCGCAAGAATTGTTTCTGGAGGCAGGGGATATACAAGAGAAAAAACTAGCTTGCAGGTTTTAGATTATTCTGGATCTGGGCAGGGGGCAAAAATAGAGCTAACGCCATTTAGTTTTGGCCGCAAAGGGCGATACAAGGGTCCCACGGTTTTTAATATTAGTCCTGAGTTTAACGCCAAGGCCTTCTTCGGCTTCAGAAGAGACTATCAAGTAGAAGTTGTTGCTGAAGACTTTTTTGGTAATAGAACAACAGGTAGGATGTTTGTAAATGCGCCTAAGCCGACAATCGGATCTGTAGACTTACTAAACAATGACCAAGAAATTGAATTTGGTTTTCAATCCTTGGAAATACCGTCTGATAAAGAATTTCTTTATGAAGATGTGTCTCTTACGAGGATAGATGTTCATAGTAGTATAAGGTCCGATTTTAAAATTAAAAAAGAGAGATATTTTGATACTTTTGTAAAAGGGGTTGCCGTGGAAAAATCCGCGGGTTCGCAAGGGGTACCAGATAATTTAAGCTCTCTTGGGGGCGTAAAAATAAATCAATTAGATTTAGGGGGCGAAAGGTTTGTTGGGCAATATTATAAGTTTCTTCCGTTTGACTCTGTCGGATCTGGTGATCCAGTCAGTTTTTCCAGTGGAATCAGAATAACTAAAGAATCGTCTAAGCCTCAGATTCCGTCTGGCCTTCGGATGGTTCATGATCCCGCCAAGGGCGTGGGCACAAATATTCAGGGAGATACTATTGCTCATTCTTATTTGACTTGGAAGAAGGACTCTACTTTTAAGACAAAATCTTACGAGATAGAAATACAAGATTCAGAAGAAAATCAATCTTTTTATCAATCCATTGATGCCCCAGATTTATCTGGGATAGCTTATATGGTTTCTGGAACTGGAGATCAAAACGCATTAATAGATCAAGAGATTCATCAGCCCCATGATACGGAGAACTTACCGAGAGAAATTTTTGATATATTTTCAGCCTACGGCGCGGGTGGCATTCAGTGGTCTGCCCATACAATATATTTAGACGAAGAATACACTCCGAGCGTATCGAATAATTTTATTAATGTTGACCAGCTTATTATCCCAGCTGGCAATACTCCCAGCGGATTTTTATATTTTACTGGCGCATCTAATTACTCAACCAGTTATCGGGCAGACGACAGGCTGCTTGATGATGAAACTCATTTGTTAGTTGCTAGGCGTTTTGGGTCTGATGCATTGACCGAATACGAGCCAACAGTAAAAATTCCAACCAAAAGAAACTCCAAATATTCATTTAGAGTAAGGGCGATTAGCAATCCAAAGTCTAATTTTAGTCCCAAGTTTGTCTGGACCGCCAATGCGGATAAAAGTCATTTTGCCTTTACGCCAGGAACCTCTCAGTTAAGATTGGGCGGTACTGGGGATATTACGGTTAGCGGAGATTTTGCCACGACCGTTGGTGGCTCTGGGATTATTGCTGTTGGTTCTGGTGTTGTTGTCGTCGGCGGTCTTGATAACCATGTAACGGGTGAATTTGGCGCCCTTGTTGGCGGATCTGGCAATAGGTTAATCGGGAACGTTGGAGATCCCCAAGAGGGGCATTTCTTGGAGGTGGGGCGTTAAATACTGGATCTGGGCAGTACGCTGCAATGGTTGGCGGCATTGGAAATGCCGTACTGTCTCATGCTTCATTCTTGGGTGGTGGACGATACAATTATATTCCGTACGACGGCGAGTTGACTACGGCG
>Ga0098035_1000963_pt1 | contig 14232 bp, 27 predicted proteins | sample 3_EtaG_FD_75046 | JGI IMG/M metagenome (GOLD analysis project Ga0098035, IMG submission 75046) | Marine viral communities from the Subarctic Pacific Ocean - 3_ETSP_OMZ_AT15126 metaG | ecosystem: Environmental > Aquatic > Marine > Oceanic | place: Pacific Ocean | collected 2015-01-07
ACGAATCTTTATTCCTTGATGATTCGTTAACCCTTATGATTGAAAACAGTTCTGACACTCAACACGTTAGACCAATGCGTCCAATTTCTCCTGTAACCGGTGGTGGAGTTCCTGCCCCAATTGAACTTATACAGAAAGTGGGAAAGGCAGTTATATATACTTGTGATATAAAAAATATAAACAAAGAATATCTACTGTATATAGATGAATTTGAATTACTAATACTAAGAGAAATTTCTTTTAGCCATGTTAAATATGGGGCAGAGATGGTTGGATTTAATTTAAAGAAAAAGATACTCGCATCTTTATTAGAACAGGAACTAAAACTGGAACAACAACTCAACGAAGTTTTATCTAATATTGAACAGAGTAAAAAGGTTTATCATGCAAAAAAAGATACACCTCCAGAAAATATTAAAAGGTCTGTAGAAGAAATTTTAAAACAGATAGAAGAAACAAGTGATTGAACGTGGAGTTTTTAGCTTTAGTAATTGGAGTATCAACTCTCTTCTTAGCGTGGATTAACTGGAAGATATATTTAGAAACCAAAGTAATAAAACAACTTACTAAAAAAATGGTGGATATTATTTCAGGGGAGTCCTTCCTAAAATAATAGACATTGGAACAAATGTTCTGATAAGATAAGACTAGGAGTAGAAATGAGTATAATTTGGAACTTAGAAAAAGTTTACGAAAGTATGGAAGAATCGGGGATTGAGAATGCTAGTGAATTATTAGTTGTAAATGGAAAAGTAAATCCTATGACACTTGGAGTGATAATGGCTACTGCAGCGGTGGGATTGAATAGTATTACAAAGAAAAATTTTAAAGAGTTTCATCAGCGATTGAAGAAACTAGAGATTGTTGGAAGCACGCTTTTAAAGAAAGATGATGGCGTGGAATCAATAGAAAGAAACCCTACACTTCCAGAGATTAAAGCTCACATTGGTTTAACAACTAATGTTTCTACAATGGATAAAAAGAAGTTCAACACTCAGCTTATGCAAATTATTGACAATAGAGTTCAGGAATTGATTAAGGTTGAATTAGATGAGCTAAAGGAAATGGAATCTGAAGATGACCCCATCACCGAATCTACCACATGATAAGGAAGCAAAACGTAGAAAAAGAATCGGTGAGCAATCTAGGAAGCGACACCGATTAGATAAACTTGATATTCATATACACGAAGATTCAATTACTGAAGAAGTAAAAGAACGAATGATTGATTATGGATATGTTAATCTTTGTAAAGCAGTTGTTAGACATGGGTTGGAACACGAAGGCATGGATTACTTAAAAGGAAAAGATGCACAATTTTGGCTATCGATTGTTAGGAAGGCAATAGAAGGAGAAAGAGAATGAACAAAGTAGAATTTATATTTAATGAAGAATGGAAGAAACCAATTCAAGACTTGGTGGCAATTTTTAAAGATGGTAGTGATGAACCATTAACTCATGAAGAAATTACAGAGTTAGTAAACTTCATAAAAGTTCAGCTAGTTATTAGCGAATTAAAAAGATTAGACTTTCCTTTTAGAGATAATAATTGACAAAATAATTTCATACCCTTATTATAGTTTTTACATTAGTGCTTTACTGATGTGACAGAACAATAATAAAAGAGGTGACAAATGTCAGGACATAGTTATTCAGACCCATGCCCTAATTGTGAAAGTGTTGATACAAACTTTTATCAAGACCACAAACCATTTCAGTTGATTCAATTTGAATGTTTAAGTTGTGGTGTATATTCACATACTACAATTGACCAAATGGATTTAAATGATTTAAATGAAACTCGTAAAGATTATGGGGATTATGATGATGAAGACTTTATTCCATTAGAAACACAAAAACCAATTAACAAAGAATGGTTTAGTGGGTTCATGCCAAAGGTTAAAACACATGAAACAAGAATCTATGGTATCTCCAATGACTACATGGACAAAATGGATTGGGGTGAAAGACATTGTCGAAAACTGAGTGATAAAGAATTTATACACCATGCAGAAAATGATGGGAGTGTTTGGTCGGATATTGAAATATTAATACATGATATAAATGAAGAAGGTAGTTTTGCTATCTTTAGAGTAATAAAAGTGGAGATTGCATAATGAGTAGCAGAACAAATGAACCTTGTATAACAAACAAATTGGATACTAAGGATAAGACAAACAGAATGAAAGAAGAACTAATATTAACAGTTCAGAAACTACATTGGGATAACATCAAACAAGGTTATCCATATATAGAAGATGATGACAATAATGATGGTTATGTTTTCGGAATAGAGTATGGTCTTAACTTTGATACATTAGAACAACAATGGTTTACTTCTGAAAAAGAACGTGATGAAGAAGTAGACAGAATGTTATTCGGTGGAGATTATACAGAAATTAAAGAACCATTTAAAGTTAATTCATCAGTAACAGAATTACTAGCACAAAGTTTATCAGAAGGTGGGGGATTTAAATAAGATGAATATAGATATCAGAGATGAAAAAATACTCTATGTATCAATAGGCGAATGGGTTTATTACATAGATGATTCTACAAATGAACAAGTAATAAAGAAATGGAAAACAGGTATTGATTCAAGTAGATGGGGAGACGTAGCAAAAGGTAATGGTCAAGTTCGAACAATGATAGAATGTGACGTATGCAAGAAACACTTTGACGAATATGATGTAAGAAACTCTGACATCTTTCCCAACGATAATAATATCTGTAGAGTATGCATAGAATAGTTTACAAAGAATGAATAAGGTAAGTTTATTTATATATCCATAATCCCCTTGCCCTGTCAAGCGACTCAGTTCAGATGCCCCTTTAATTAGGGGTTTTTTTATAATTAGGGCAGTAGGAACGCTTGGAACGGAGAAAGCGTGGCTATGAGCCTTCTAGGAACTCTAGGAATACCTTCCCTGGTCTATTGGAATGAAGGGGAGAAGACCAGGAAGAAGGGAAGGGCCAGGAAGCATGGAATGAAGGAAGCCATGTAGCTGTAAAAATCCCAGGTCCTGGTCGTATAATAGTTTACCTGCCGTTTATGTTATGATGTGGTGGTGAGCTGCAAATATACATATACCAATTCTAAGTGGAGAAAGGGAATGAAGACTCCGGCTATGGCTATATCCTTACCAAAGGTTATTAGCTGTGAAGCAAGGGAACACAAGGAAGGGTTATGTAAGAAGCATCATTATTATCTAGTGGAGCGAAGGAATGGGGGTTGACTTTTTTAAGCGGACCCCTTATTATATATAGAGAGTTAGGAATACTAACGCAGACAGACAAAAGATTGCACTGTTCCTGTCCTTCTTAAGACGTTGAAAGTCGAAGGCAAGATGAGAAGCACATTAAATTCAGGAATAAGGTGAAGGGAAGCGAGTTAACCATTAACAATACAGGCTTCCATTCCAGAATCATAAAGTTCTAGTTTCGAGTGGATTTCATAACTCAAGTGCTTGGGATGGCTGATGGCAAAGTTTACTTTATACTCAGCCTCCCATATTTAAAAAAAGGGGTTGACAGATGATTTCCCCTATAGTAATATACTAATTGTTGGTGGTGCTGGAGTTGAATTGAAGGGTGGCAACAGACGGAACTAAGATGAAGGAAACTTTATCCTACTCTATGAAGTTATAAGCCTCATGTAAGACATACTGCTCCCACCAACGATTTAACAATTTAATATTAATAGGTAAATTCCCAGCTCCTATGTACTCTTTAAAACGTGGGTGGAAACCCCCTCCCTTTGCTTGCAAAGGAGCAGAGTAGTCAAGCATAGGTATAAACAATGTAATACTTGGAAGAACGGGAATCCAAGAGCCTATTTATTTATCTGATTTATGGTGGCTTGTTGAAACGAGGCTAGTGGATGCAAGTTGTGTGGCAGAATTGCTTGGCATAATAGAGAGCAATGCTTGGCTTACACGAACCGATGGCAAATGCTGAGGTCGTCTTAAGCTAGATGTAACGAGGTAAAAAAGACGGGTAGCTAGAACTATTCCTCCATGTTACTTGAATGGAAAAAAACCCGAATCCATTCCGATACCTTAAATCAAGAAGGACAAACCTCTACTTTGAAACTACATTGAGTGGGGGTTTTCTTTTTTTGTGTTGCAGCTTCCCGGTTGCAGCTGTATATGATATATCTCTTTTGAAGCCTGCGCAGCTCCAGGCAGGTAAAAGACAGATGTGGTATGATAAGGAAATGATTACAATGAATGACATACTGAAGGAACCGGAAACTGTGGTTGGAATCATATTCAATCACGAAGGTAAGGTGGCGATAATAAAAAGGAACTGCCCACCACAGCTAGGGCTATGGGCTTTACCTGCAGGAGAAAGATGGGAATGGGAAACACCTTTAGCAGCGATGGAACGAGAGGTCTGGGAAGAGACAGGTATAGTGGTGAGAGATGCAGAGCTACTGATGAAAGATGGAAGCGTCTATTACTTCGTGGGCTATGAGCTACTTCGAGACCAGGAGTTTTATGAAGAAGACTTAAATCTTAGCTGGGAGGTTTCTGACTTTGAGTATGTTGATATCCAGGACCCTAGAATTATAGAAGCTTACCCTGAAAATCAGAAAGTGCTTGACAAGTTTTTTCTATGATGTTACTATAATATATAGAGAGTCGCAGATATGTGGAAAAATGGGTGAAGGGTAGTTCTAGAGCATCCCTACCACCCAACTCTCGTAAACTAGTAACAGGAGAAATTATGATAAGCAAAATTGATTTAGCAAATATTAGATTTAAAATTAATCAGGCGTTGAAAGACATTGGCGATGAATTTGATGCTAAGATGAAAATTGGTAACATAAGTTTTGGTGGAAGTGCATCAAACATCACTAACTTTACTACTAAAATTACTTGTGAAGTTGGGGACTACGTTGATGCAACCTTAGTCAGTCAATTAAAACAAATTGGTATAGATAATCCTAAAGCGATTTTTCAAACCCATGGTGGTCGAATACAATTTACAGGGTATAGCACTCGTTCAAAGAAATACCCATTTATCTATAAGAACTTAGATAATAATAAATCTTACAAGTGTGGTTACGACCAAGCAGAATTTTATGCTAGTAAGGAACAAGTGAAGTGAAAACTAAATGTGCACATCACTTTATACTACCTGAACCTGATGGACGAGAGTCCATCGGGGTCTGCAAATACTGTAATTTTGAACAGCTACATTATAATTCTATCGAGTCCAAATTTAACAGTTGGCGTGGGAAGGGAGATGATGGAAAAAGACCAAAGAAGGAATGATGGAAGGGCGTGGGAATGAAACCAGGTTCAAGCTGCAAAAAACGTGTTATAATAAAAAAGTGAGATGAGCATAACATCTCCTTTGCTAATTAGACCCTCTCAAGGTTTAGACCCGGGGGGGTCTTTTTTATTGACAAATTATTTAACTTCCCTTATTATTAAGAAAACAACAAATAGTAAAGGAGTATTATGCACCAATTAACAGGTATAGTAATTACCAAAAAAGATGTCCCTACTTTAGAAGATGCACAGAAAAAAGCAGAACAAATTATGAATGAGTATCTATGTAATGCCTTTGGCAAAAGACAGGGATACTTTGATTGGTATGCAACTCACAATGAAGGTCGTTGGTCTGATGACAAAGATTTAGAGTCAGTAATGGACTTAGCAACTGATAAAGGTATGAACGCTTTTAATAGATTAAAAGCATATAACCTAGACGAACAAAAGCGAATGTTAGAAAAGATAAAAGAAATAATGTCTACTATGTCTGATGAAGAAATACTAAATGGCAAAGATTGGGAGACATCATATTATTTCCGAGCATTCGGCGATGGATATGGACTAGGCAACTATCTTTACGATAACGAAGGTTCTAGTCTAAGTGATGGGTGGTGGGTAAATGAATACATGAAAACTACTGATGACAAATGGCTAGTGTTATTTGACTGTCATAATTAAGTATGTTATTATTAAAGAATAAATAAATAGTAAAGGAGTGTATATGTCTACACGCAGTATTATAGCAATACAAAATAAAACAGGTTTCAAAGGTGGTTACCATCATTGGGACGGTTACCCAACAGGACTTGGCGAATATCTATTTGATACTTTTCAAGAAGATGGTTGGGGAATGGTAGAAAAAGCCACAAGTCATTCTTGGTCAAGTTTCATGTCTGAAGAATGTCATTGTTGTGGAACTATGTCAGATGGCAGAACAGAAGAATTTTGGGTGGCTGACGAAAATACAGAATGTGGAGCAGAATATGTTTACGCATTTCTACACGAAAGTTGGGTTGACAATAGTGGAGAAACTCAGCACAATCATTTTATGAATATCTATGGAAGAAAATTAGATGGTCAACAAGTAGTTGAGTTTTTTGGTATGACTACACCGAATGCACAATGGGATTTAATCTCGTCTGTGGATTTGAATGGTAAAAAACCTAGTTTTGCAAAAATAGAACAGGAGCAACATGTCTAGTACATCGGAATGGAAATACATTGGAACGCAAGGTGTTGATAGTGGTGGGGTTATAATAACTGACCCTTGCTACATCAAGCATTGGAACGAAGTCGGAGATGACTTGGATTTTGATGTTTTACAGGGTAGAAAAGAAACTGATGAATTTGGTTTCCATGGTTATTGCTCACAAACTTTAAAAGGTTTTGGTGGGGAATTAAAGAATGATATTGGAGCAACGTTAGGGGTTGTTGCAAGAAGTGGAATTGGAGATGGTGGTTATAATGTTTATATTAAAACTGATAATCTTAAAGGTTGGGGGGAACGAGTAATAGAAATGAAAATAGTATTTATCGAACCTGAGGAGGTAGAATGATAATTGAAATAATAAAAGCTTTAGAAGCGAAAAGGCACTTGTTGGATGATAGGGAAACCGACATCCTAGCGTCTAGATTAGGATTAGATGGAACAGCTAAAACGCTTCAACAGTTAGGCGATTTATATGGACTAACTAGGGAACGAGTCAGACAACTTGAACAGGGTGCTTACAAAAAAATAGGTGTGGGTAGTTCTAAAGATAGTAAGAAAGCTGGACAACTAATTAGACATGAATTGTTTGATAAGGAATCGTTGGAAATCTTGGAAGCAATAACTCTTAAACGCTTCAAGACTAGAAGACCTTTCACTGAAATAGCCAAGATGCTTGGAATGGATTATCCGAGTCCACAGTTTCAAATGGCTGTACGAATGTTTTTTAAGAAGTACAAGAATACACCTGAAGCAGAAGTCTTAAGTGATGATGCTAAGGCGATGATAGAGTACAAGGAAAAGCATCCTTTAACAACTCAGAAAGAACTGGGTAAGAAGTTCAATGTCTACAATCCAGAGATAAGTCGGAAGTACAAACGACTAGGCTTAAAATGGAAAGACGTTAGATTCGTAGAAGAATATACTAGACCAACTTAACAGTTTGGTTCTCCTTATAATTAGCTCCCCTACTTCCGGGTAAGTAGTAGGGGGGCTTTTTTTATTCCCTGGTCTTGCAGGCTTCAGCTGCGCAGCGGCCCAGATGATATATCTCTTTGAGAGGCAGCACCAGCAGGAACAGCTAGGAACGGAATAAACTGGGAAGGGAATAAACCGGGAAGGAATAGCTGGGAACGGAATAGCTGGGAACGGAATAGCTGGGAACCGGAGAGAGTTCCAGGTCCAGGTTTCCAGGTCCAGGTTTAGCTGACAAATCTACGCTGTATAAAATCTGCACTATAAAATAAAACTTGCGATTTCATTTATAATTTTATAAACTATAGTTAAATCAAAATTAAATAGGAGATAATCCAATGACAGAACTAACAACCACAACAATCAAACTAGCAGAAATTATAGACAACATTAAAAATGGTCAAATTTTTACTGCAACATTTATTAAAAAAAATGGGGATACTAGAATTATGAATTGCCGAAAGGGTGTTGCAAAACATACTCAAGGTGGTTCACTATCATTTAACCCTAAAGAACGTGGCTTAATAGGTGTATACGACTTACAAGCCAAAGGCTACAGATTCATTAATAGCAAAACTTTAACAGGTATCAAATACAAGGGCATTATGCACAAGGTAACAAAATGAATAAATTACTTTCAAAACTCATTAAAGATTACGACAGTTTTTATTTAGCCTATGACTTGGGCTTTAAAGATTGGTTATATGAAACTTATTTATACTCAAGGTTTCAAAAAAAGATTATCCATAGAATATGGAGTTGTCGAGATAGAAACTCTATCCTAAATATTCGGCATAAAATCAAACTTTCTTTAAATCAAGAATACAGAGATTTTTTCTATTTAGAAATTTGCGATTATGACAACACGCCATGTTGTTAAAAATCAACAAAAATTATACAATAAATTTATTATCAACAGAACAAAGGAGTTATTATGAAATTATTAACTAAAGAGATTTTAAACAAATTCGAGAAACAGGGCAAAGTTGACGATATGCCTAGCGACAAAGCAAAAGTTATTTGCAAGTTCTTTAATCCTACAGGTGGTGGCACGTGGTATGCTATAGAATATAATGCAGATGAGCGTATGTTCTTTGGCTTTGCAGATTTGGGAAACCCGGATTTTGCAGAGTTTGGCTATTTTTCACTAGATGAACTAGAGAGCTTAAAAGTTCCCCCTTTTGGTCTAAGCATTGAGCGTGATAGATACTTCGCCCCTATGACTGTTACAGAGCTTAAAAAACAATATAAAATTAATTACTAACTTGTTCATAGGTTAGTCCTTATAGATACCCCCCTAGCTTTATCTCTCTAGGGGGGATTTTTTTATCCCTTACTTTTTCACTTTTATATGAGCTGCGACCGGGGCCACTATGATATATCTCTTTTAACGTCTTCCTGCAGGTAGCTGCGACCAGGAAGGAAATGCTGGGAATGGAAGGGGGACGCTAAAGGGAAAGCATTTGGAACAGAAAGGAAAAGCATCTAGAAGAAGGTGAACCGGGAAGGCAACATGGAAGGAGTAGCTGGGAATGGAAGGGAACAAAAGAAGGGGAAAAGTAGGGGGAAGGAAAGAAAGGGGAAGGGAACAAGGGGGGAAGATGGAAGGGAAGATGGAAGGGAAGGAAGGGAACAGAAGGGGGTCTGGCTGATGGTTGGTGAAGGGGGAGAGAGAAGGTGGAGCTGTGGGTGAACAAGGAGATGAAGCCGGATAACATTGGTCAGGGTATAAGTTCCAAAAGGAGTTCAATTCAAAGTTGGTCATAAGTTCCATCTCTGGTAGCTACGAAGTTTTCACCTGGCAGCAAAAAGGGATATATCACTCCCAGCTGCATTTTAGATTTTCTAGCTGTGGTGATTTTCTAGCTGGGGCAAAAAAAAATTCCCAGTAGAAATTAATCCACTGGGAAACTTTTTATTCTTGGGAAATTAAATAAAACTTGGTTTATTCGGTTTATAAATATCCTCGGAAGTTTTTTCTAATTTTTGCCTTGCTATAATTTCATTTATCAATTCTTTACGGCTGACATTAACATATCTTCTAAGCCTTCGTTGCATACCGTATTTAACGTCATTTTCAACTAACCAATTGATAACTAAATCTCTTGACCAAGTAGCGTAGACTGTTTGTAGTATTTCTTTATTTAACATGGTTACACGCACATTTACAGTTGGTTAGATTCTCTTCTCTAGAATCGCATAAATGGTCTTCTACGTCTAAGCCAACTTCTATCATGATTGACGAGTCAACGCCATAATCATACGTTACCATTGAACAACTATCACATATCATAATTAACCTTACCTTGCTATTTACTCAACTGAGTAAGTAGCCTTATCTATTGTTATTGATTGTAGCGTATTAATATTAATCATTCTATACGCTTTTTTCTGTGCATCAAACACTACCACTAATCCTTTGGCGTTAGGGTTAAATGCTAATTCGCCACCATTTAAATGTTTAGTAACGCCCTTGCGACAATTCATGTTTCTTAAATCGCCGTTTTTCTTAACGAATGCTACAGAGAAAAACTTTCCCTTACTTGCATTTATCAAGTCTTTTGCTTTTGCTTTTGAGATATTCATAATTTCTTTATCCTTACTAATTGTTTTTTTATCTCTACTAAATAGACTATAGTATATGACACAATATGTCAATACCTAATTTAAAGTTTTTTTTAATATGCACTTTCTTACTGCACTCCCCCACTAGATTCGAGATTGTTGTAAAAATCCCAGGTCCTTGAAAACTTCAAACACATCTAAAAAACTAGCTCTCTATGATATATCTCTTTGAGCTGCCGGGGGTGAATTTTTTTTTGAAGATGGTGGTGGACAAAAAAAATCTCCCCAAGTCAAATCAAAAAAACTTGGGGAGTTGTAGTAAAAACTAGCTAGCGTATTTAAAATTCTAAATCTTTTAAATCTTTCAAATCTACATTATCAGAACTTCCTTTTTCACTAATAAATTTATTTAGTTTCTCTTCAATTTCGCTATTAGGGATTAACTCCATAATAGTTACCAAAGTTGCTAGATAATTATATATTAATGCTAGTGCCTGTTGATTACCCGTAGCAATAGAACCATTAATAGCGTATTCGCTAACTCTTGCAACTTCATAAAGTAATGAGTCTTTACTTTTTTCACCTTCGTTAAAACTTGTAACTTCAACATAAGGTAATTTTGCTTTATTTAATTTTGTTCTAGTCCAACGTCTATCAAATTTAATTTCTTGATGTTCGTCATTTTGGTTTTTCTTCTCTTTTTCGGACATAATTCTCCTTTTTGATTTGATTTTGATTTTAATTTATGTAAGGTATTTAGTGCTATTGCCTTAACTCTTTCACGTTGGAGAGATTCGAAAATCTCTTTAGTAGCTTCAGTATTAGCCTTTCCTAAATACCCTACAATATTAATAATATATTATATAACACTAAATGTCAAGCTTTATAATTATTCTTTAAAGTTTCTAACCAATTATCAATCTTTGCAATTTGAAACCTAATTACTTTTTTATTGATTCTAACGTGTGGTATATAATTTTCTTGAACATATTTGTAAAGTGTTCTTTTTTTAATGTTTAAATATTCTGATACTTCTTCTATTGTTAATAATTTCTCTTGCATAATATTCTCCTATAATGGTAAGTTTTTTGAAACTTGATTACTTTTTTCTTCTTCTATTTGGTCTACTTTTAAAGTCCAATCAATCGCAATATTTTCTGTAGCATCGACAAATCTTTCATGTATCGTGCCATCTAACATTTTGATATTCACTTTCCAACTCTTTCCAATAAATCTATTTACATATTCTATTGAGTCAACTGCGTTTAAATTTATATCTTCAAACATTGTCATTTTTTTATCTCTTGCTAATTTTTACTATATTTATATTATTGCACGAAATGACACTATATGCAATACCTTTTATAGTCTTTTTTCATCATTTAACATGATTGTAACATTTGGTAACATTTAGAACATTTGTTCTATTCGCCTAAACTCTTGGCTTTTAATTTCAGAAATTCTTTATTCATAGGTTTTATTTTTATATCAAAACATTCTTTACATAAATCACGAAGATTCATTTCAAAGAAATATGAGTTAAGAATATAAGGTGGTAAATCCATATTATTTCTTATTGGTTCTTTTTTACATTTTATACATATTTTAACTTGCATTTTTTACCTCTTTCATTTTTACATCAAAACATTCTTGACATAATACAAAATCAAAATCGCTAAGATTTATTTTTTGCATTTGTAATGATTTATTTATTATTTTTCTTTCAGGTTCTTTTTTACATACTATACATTTAACTTGCATTTTTATCTCTCCATTTTGCGAGAGCAACCAAACAAGCGACATTCAATATTAGAGGAGAAATCACTTGAATAGTTGCTCTCTTTATTTTATTTATTATTTAAGTCCCATTTGTTTTCTTCACTTTGACTTGCATTCAGTTCTTCTTGAACGTTTTTAGGTAACTGCTCTACTATATCTCTGTGGATTGGCGTATGAACATACTTCCAAACCTTTCTATTATCTCCTGAAATTTCGTACCCATGTTCTCCACTATTCCTTTTAATTATTGAACATAAAACTTGAGGGTTTTTATCATCCATTACTACTTGCACATAAATAAAATGTTCTTTCATAGCAACGAATTGTTTGTGCATTTCTAATAGCATTCTTTGAAAGTCTTTCATCATTTCTTTATTTGATTCTAAACTCTTGTTCAATTCCTTATCAGCTATCGTAAAAACAATCTCCATATTATAGTTTTTGATAATTCCATCTCTGTCAATGAACCCATCAGACCAATCAAGATGCGTTGATTGAACGCTATAATGAGTATTACCATGCGTATCAGTTATGATAGCACCATGTTTTATTGTCATAGTTATCTCCTTACTTTGATTTGTTGTAGAGTAAAACACACTACCCTTAAATTATGCCTGTGATATTTAATAAAGTCAAGCTTTTTGTTTGTCATGAATTATTTTATCAATACAATTGATGTATTATCCTGACATCATTACGCATATACTCAAGGCTCTAACACGTTCATACAGAGCTTTTAATTTATTTAAGGTAGTTTGGCTACGCCTGGGCCTTATGACCCCCCCGTTGTACTATATGACCCCATAGGTATCCTTTAAAAAGGAACCTTAGAGATTTTAGAAAATTGAAATTTTTTGGTATTAACCAAGTTGGATTAAATATAAATTCTAAATAAGAAGTAATATGCTATAAAGAAGAGTAATACTAGTAATTCTGGGGGTATGTAGGGGGGTTGCTTCATATTAAATACTGTTGGTAGGAGCTTAATCGTTTATATATTAACTCTACATACTCTGGGTTAAGTTCGATAAGTACAGCTTGGTTGCCTAGTTTCATAGCTGCAAGTCCAGTTGTGCCTGCACCTGCAAAAGGGTCTAATACGGTGGGTCGATTAAATCCAGCATCACAGCTACAATCTGGAATGTAGCCAACAGTACGAACTTTGTCTACTTGTCCAGAAGGACCACTGATATGTCCGTCTGTTCTACCTGTCTTTTTTTTAGATGTTTGTCGTTGTGCTTCCATATCCCTGGTCGGATGTTTATCCCGTTCTTTTTCCAACTTAAGTGGTTTTCCACATGCTTTACAATTACCAAGGGAGCAGCTTGCTTTAATACATATCTCTGGTATTTCTGGTGGAAAGGTAGCAAAGTGTGCTTCTTTATAGGGTTTAGTTGTGATGTTCCATACAGACCTTCGGTTTTTTGTGCCTAAGTCTTCGTATTGATTACCACTCTTGCCTATGTTCTGATATTTTCCAGGGTACTTCGTACCACCTATGATATTTTTAGCACCCACCCTGACAGTAGGTTCTTTTATCAATTCGTTTTCATAGTAGTATCTTTCGGATTTACTTAGTAAGAATATATACTCATGTGACTTGGTACACCTATCTGTAACACTTTCTGGCATTGGATTCGGTTTGTTCCATATAATATCCTGCCGTAAGTACCATCCATCTTCCTGTAAAGCGAATGCGACACGCCAAGGAATACCTACTAAATCTTTTGATTTTAATCCATCTACAAGTTTTCCTTGTGAAGTAGTATGTTGAAGAGATTTATTTACTCGACCATAAGCATCGATTTCATTATCACTAGTACCCATTGGTCTACTACCTGCGTAGCTGTCACCTAGATTGAGCCAAACTGTACCATCATCTTTAAGCACACGTTTAACTTCACGAAATATCTCTACTAGTTTCTGTACGTACTCTTTTGGTGTAGATTCTAATCCCAGCTGCCCTTCCACGTTATAATTCCTAAGACCCCAATAAGGTGGAGAAGTTACGACAGTCTGAATAGATTGGTCATCCAATTCCTTTAACTTTTCTATTGCACTGCCTTGGAGTATTTGTAATTCTGTCATTAATGAAGTAGTTGGCTCTTTGAGTTCTCTGTTTTGAATAAAGGTGTTTTTCCTGTTATATCTTTTAAGATATCTAATAAACTAATTATATCTGCTCCGTCATGTATGATGTCTGAGCCAATCTTAATTTTATAATTGTTTCCCACAGGAGTAACTTCCAGGAGTTTACCTTCCCATGTTGATTTCCAAATATTATTTTTAACATTAAATACTATATTCATAAGTAGAGATAGCAAAGGGCTTACGTAATTTGTTTATAATTCTTATAAAAGATTATTGCTCAAAGACTAATTTTCGCTGTAAACCCTTCGCATTTTTAAATAGGGGACTGGTTAT
>Ga0098035_1000964_pt1 | contig 14226 bp, 9 predicted proteins | sample 3_EtaG_FD_75046 | JGI IMG/M metagenome (GOLD analysis project Ga0098035, IMG submission 75046) | Marine viral communities from the Subarctic Pacific Ocean - 3_ETSP_OMZ_AT15126 metaG | ecosystem: Environmental > Aquatic > Marine > Oceanic | place: Pacific Ocean | collected 2015-01-07
GCATGGGCTGGCCGGGGCCGCGCGTCGCAGTCGGCCCGGTGCGGATCGTCAAGGCCGACATCGTGGGCGCAGACCACGTCCGGCTGATCGTCGGCGGAACGGATGGGGGCCGTTTCAAGGCCATGGCCTTCCGTTCGGCCGAAACCGAGATGGGCCAGGCCCTCCTCCATGCCTCGCAGGGGCGCCGCCTCTGGCTTGCCGGACGGGCGAAGATCGACGACTGGGGCAGCCGCCCCCAAGCCGAATTGCATATCGACGATGCCGCATTTGCGGACTGAGACCAGCCTGCCTCAATAGCGTGCCACAAAGAGTGCAATTTATCTGCGATCAGGGGGTTGACCCCCCCGCAACCCACCGCTAGAGGGCCGGTCCTGCCTCCGGCGCAGCTCGGAATGGCCCCTTCGTCTAGCGGTCTAGGACGCGGCCCTTTCACGGCTGAAACACGGGTTCGAGTCCCGTAGGGGTCACCATCCGGTGCTGCGCCAGGCAGGCTTTCAAATGGCTATATGGCCCCTTCGTCTAGCGGTCTAGGACGCGGCCCTCTCACGGCTGAAACACGGGTTCGAGTCCCGTAGGGGTCACCAGCCGTAAGAGATGCCATACAGGCCATTCGAATGGCTTTCATGGCCCCTTCGTCTAGCGGTCTAGGACGCGGCCCTTTCACGGCTGAAACACGGGTTCGAGTCCCGTAGGGGTCACCATCTCTTCTGGCGTGCCCGGCGCCGTGACGGCCTTCCCCCCCGCAAAAAGCCTCCATCTCGGCCAATGCAGCCCGCGATTTCGTTCGCGCGATTGATCTCACATGCGACATCCCTCTAAGGATGGCCGATGTCTGATCTGGCAGACGCAGCCCAAGCTGCGACTCAATTCCGCAGCCTGACGCCGCGACAGCGCGAACGACGCGCGCGTATCCTCGATGCGGCCTATGCCCTGCTCGCTCGCCACGGCTATGACGCGATGTCGACGAAGATGATCGCCAGCCATGCGGGGGTTGCCGAACGTACCCTGTTCAACATCTACAAGACCAAGGACGCCCTGATCGCCGCCGCCGCGCGCGAACGCAGCGAGGGTTTCATCGAGGAAGCCTGGAGCAAGGCGAGCGATCAGGGCATCGGCTTTTTCCTTTCCTTGTGTGAAACGCTCTCGCGCCGGACGCTCGAAGCGCCCGAAGTGGCACGGGCATTGGCCCCGGTGCTCGTCCAGCAGGCCGATCTCGTCGCCCTGCACGAAGTCTATCGCCGCTATGTCGGAAGAGCGCTGGAGGACCTCGTCGATCAGGATGCCCTGAACCCGGCGGTCATCGATGTTGTCAACGCACTCGTCATGATGCGTATGGTGAGCGCGGTCACGCTTTGGGCTGCGCAGGCCATCGCTGACGAAACACTCGAAGTCCACATGCGCCTCGGCGTCTGCGAGGTCCTGCTTCCCCATGTCCGTGGCCCGTTGCACGACAGGTCGCTGGAGGAAGCCAGACGATGCGTTGACGTTCTGGCGCAAAGGCCCGGCAGAACCGCACCCTAGCATTAATTGCAGTACGCTGCATTTTTATGCAGTGGCACTTTCCTGCGGTCCGCAAAGGACACCGAGGGGCGAACCAATCGAATAACAGGCCCCTTCCGGTAACCCACGGGAATGGAGCCTGTATGCCTGCATCGGCCAGATACTTCGTGCGCGCGGCACTTCCAGCCAGCGCGTTCACCACCGCATCCACCATCTCGCCGGCCCTGCATGGTTCAAGAGCGCCTGACAGGAGCTTTCCCGCGTGACCGATACCCAATCCAGGACAATGATCGTGACCGGCGCCGCCTCTGCCGCTGGCCTCGGCTTCGCGACGGCGCGCCTATTGGCTCGCGAGGGCCACATCGTCTATCTCGGCGATCTCGACGGAGACGCTGCGGCAGCACGCAGCGAGCAGCTGCGCGGCCAGGGCCTGAAGGCCACCGGACTGGCGCACGACGTGACGGACGAGAAGGCCTGGGCCGCCCTGATCGAGAGGGTCACGGCCGAAACCGGTCGCATCGACGGGCTGGTCAACAATGCCGGCATCGCCGTGCTGCGCTGGACAGCTGAACTGGACCCGGCGAGCTGGGATCGCCAGATCGACGTCAATCTCAAGAGCGTCTACCTCGGCTGCCGCGCCGTTCTGCCGGTCATGGAGGCGCAACACTCGGGCGCGATCGTCAATCTCTCCTCGGTGGCCGGACTTGTCGGCATTCCGGGGGCTTCGGCCTATGCCGCGAGCAAGGGCGGCGTGCGGCTCTATTCCAAGTCGATCGCGATGGAATTCGCCGACAAGGGCATCCGCGTGAACTCCGTTCACCCCGGCGTGATCTGGACCGACATGCAGAAGGTCGCGATCGAGGACAATCCCGAGCAGTACGACGCGATCAACGCCACGATCCCGATGAAGCGAATGGGCGAACCCGACGATATCGGCCACATGATCGCCTTCCTTCTTTCCGAGCGCGCCAAGTACATCACCGGCGGCGAATTCGTCGTCGATGGCGGCCTGACCGCTCAATGATCCGGCGGCGATGCAGCGCGCAAACGTACCTCGCCTGTACCATGCCGATCGGGCGGCGTTCAGTCCATCATCGCGAACAGTGCCCAGGACAACGCCGTAGCCGCGATGAACAGCGGCCAGGACCAGTAGAAGCTGTGGCCCTCGATGTAGGTGTGCTGGATCGACAGCATGCCGCCCTGCGACCCGTTCGAGCCGATGATCAAAGACACGACCCAGGTCAGCAGAAAACCGGGAATAAGGCCCTTGAGGAATGTCATGGTGACTACCTGATTGATGTTCGACTGCAGCGGCAGTCTGACAGCGAATGGTTAAGATCACGCTTCGCCGCCGTTTTCCCTCAGTGGAAGTCCCGTGACTTCGGGATCACGCGTACATCGCGGGGATGCCCCCGGGGATAGCCGCAGTCGCGGTTCCCGGGCCCAGGCGGCTGCCACGGTTCTGCCGGCTCGAACGGCGCATCCTGCTCCTTCACCCCCAGTTGCTGCGCGCGGCCGGGCAGCGGATTGTTCACGTGATCGGCGCGGGCGATGGTGGCGGGCAGCAGGTCTTCGGAAAGGCGGTGGAGGTCGTGCGTCGCATCGGCAAGGTGCGCGGCGATCACGTGGATCACCTCGTCGTCGTATTCGACGCGCCCGCGCACTTCCATCAGCCGCGAGCCCATGATGACCTTGCGCTGGCGCTCCATGAGATCCGGCCAAACGACGACATTGGCGACGCCGGTCTCGTCCTCCAGCGTGATGAAGCACACCCCCTTGGCACTGCCCGGCCGCTGGCGGATGAGCACGACGCCCGCGACCTGCACCATCGCGCGATACTTGCGCGCCCGCAGGTCCGCCGCCCGCACGAAGCCGCGTTCGGCCAGCGAGGCGCGCAGGAATGCCACGGGATGGGCCTTGAGCGACAGGCGCTGGGTCTGGTAGTCGGCCACCACTTCCTCGCTCAGCGGCATCTGCGGCAAGCGCGTGGCGGCTTTCTCGGCCCCCTCGTCGCGCGCGGCGGCGGCGGCGAAAAGCGGCAGGTCGGGCGCGGCGATCAGGCTGCGCGCATCCCACAGGGCCTGACGCCGCGACAGCGCCAGCGAGCCGAAGGCATCGGCCGAGGCAAGCCGTTCGACCAGCGCCGGGGATAGCCCCGCCCGCTCCCGCAAGGCCCCGACATCGGCGAAAGCCCCCTGCTCCTCCCGTGCCGCGACAAGGCGGGCAGCGGCGTGTTCGGGAAAGCCGTCGATCTGGCGCAAACCAAGGCGAAGCGCGATGTGCCGGTCCAACCGGCCCCGATCGTCGGCCCACCCCGCTGCGGCCAAATTCGCCTGCTGCTCACCAGGCCTCCCCCCCCTCTCTCCAGCGGGGTGGGCATCGGCCCCCACCACTTCCAGCGTGCAGTCCCAGTCCGAATGATTGACGTCGGCGGGCAGCACCCTGACGCCGTGCTCGCGCGCATCCCGCACGATCTGTGCCGGGGCATAGAAGCCCATCGGCTGCGAATTGAGCAAGGCGCAGGCGAAGGCCCCCGGGAAGTGGCACTTGAGCCAGCTCGACACGTAGACGAGGTGGGCGAAGCTCGCCGCGTGGCTTTCGGGGAAGCCATATTCGCCGAAGCCCTTGATCTGGTTGAAGCAACGCTCGGAGAAATCGGGATCGTAGCCGCGCGCGATCATCCGGCCGACCATCATGTCCTGCAGTTCCGAAACCATCCCGCGCGAACGGAACGTCGCCATCGCCTTCCTCAGCCGGTTCGCCTCGGCGCTGGTAAACTGCGCGGCATCGAGCGCGATCTTCATCGCCTGCTCCTGGAAGATCGGCACGCCCAGCGTACGCGCGAGGATCGAGGACAACTCGTCGGGCGGACCGTGCTCGGGCCCCGGCGCCGGGATCGCCACGGCCTCCTCGCCGCGGCGGCGCTTGAGGTAGGGGTGGACCATGTCGCCCTGGATCGGTCCGGGCCGCACGATCGCTACCTGGATGACCAGATCGTAGAACTCGCGCGGCTTGAGGCGCGGCAGCATGTTCATCTGCGCCCGGCTTTCGACCTGGAACACGCCGAGCGAATCCCCCCGGCGCAGCATCGCGTAAGTCTCCGGATCCTCGCGCGGGACAGTGGCCAGGGTCAGCGGTCTTTCATGATGCTTTTCAAGAAGATCGAGGCACTTCCTGATACAGGTCAGCATCCCCAGAGCCAGGACGTCTACCTTGAGGATGCCCAATGCCTCGATGTCGTCCTTGTCCCATTCGATGAAACTGCGCTCGGGCATGGCGCCATTGCCGATCGGCACGGTTTCGGTCAGCGGTCCCTGCGTGAGGATGAAACCGCCGACGTGCTGCGAGAGATGCCGGGGCATGCCGATCATCTGCTCGGTCAACTTCAGAACGCGTCTGAGGTGCGGATCGGTCAGGTCCATGCCCGTCTCGCGGACATGCTTCTCGCCGATCTCCTTGCCGTAGCCGCCCCACACGGTGCGGGCGAGCGCGCTGGTCACGTCCTCGGACAGGCCCATGGCCTTGCCTACCTCGCGGATCGCCATGCGCGGGCGGTAGTGGATCACCGTCGCGCACAGCCCTGCCCGGTGGCGGCCATAGCGGCGGTAGATGTACTGGATCACTTCCTCGCGCCGCTCGTGCTCGAAATCGACGTCGATATCGGGCGGCTCCTTGCGCTCCTCGGAAATGAAGCGGTCGAACAGGAGGGCATGCCTGGCCGGATCGACAGCGGTGATCTCCAGGCAATAGCACACTGCCGAATTGGCCGCCGAACCGCGCCCCTGGCACAAGATCGGCGGATTCTGATTTCTTGCGAAATCAACGATATCCTTGATGGTCAGGAAGTACCTTGCGAGGTTGAGCTTGCCGATCAGTGCCAGTTCGCGCGCCAGGGTCTCGCGCACGCCTTCAGGCACGCCCGAGGGATAGCGCCGCGCCGCGCCCTCCCATGTCAGCCTGTCGAGATGCGCCTGCGGATCGAGGCCGCCGGGGCAGATCTCCTCGGGATATTCGTACTGCAGTTCCTCGAGGCTGAAAGTGCAGGCATCGGCCAGTTCGCGCGCCGCCGTGACGGCATGCGGCCAGCGATCGAACAGGCGCACTATCTCTTCGGGCGATTTCAGGTGGCGTTCGGCATTGGCTTCGAGCGCCCATCCCGCCCGGGCCACGGTCGTCCTGTGGCGAATGGCGGTCATGACGTCCTGCAACGGCCGCCGCTCGGGCACGTGATAGAGCACGTCGTTGGTGGCAAGGATAGACAGGCCATGGGCCTGCGCCATGACGTCAAGCGCCTCGATCCGGGCAATGTCGTCCCCTTTGTGAAAGCGGCAGGCCGCCAGGTGCCGCAGGCCCGGCAGGCGCGCGACCAGATGCGGCAGGAGGACGCAAAGCGGGCCGGTCATCTGCCGCCCGCCATCCCGGTCCGGGCCGAAACCGCACTTCTCCCAATCCTCATCTTCCTCCTCTGCGGGACGGGGAAAAGCGACCACATTGCTTTCCACCGCGATCGTGAGCTGCATGTCCAGATCGCGCGGCGGCACCAGCACGAGATGCACGCCCTGCGCATGGGCGGCGAGCATCTCCAGCGAGATCTCGCACACGCCCTTCTCCTGCCACTGGCCCGAGAGCGTGCCCATGCGCCCTGCGGAAATCAGCTGGCAGAGACGTCCATAACCGGCGCGGTCGGCGGGGTAGGCAAGGAACACCAGCCCTTCGACCGTCTCGATACGGCAACCGATGACGGGCCGCAGCCTGAGCGTATGCGCCTCGGTGTGCAGGCGCACGACGCCCGCCATCGAATTGACGTCGGCAATCCCGAGCGCATCGTAGCCCAGCCTGTAGGCCTCGCTGACCAGATCCGCCGCATCAGAAGCCCCGCGCAGGAACGAAAAGCAGCTTGCCACCCCCAGCTCGACGAAAGGCGCACGCCGGGGCGGCACGACGCTGCCCGGGTCGATCTCGATGCGATGGCGCTCTGGCGTCAGCGGGGCTTCGGGCATGGCGGCGGTCCTAGGCGCAGATGCCCTGGAGGAACCATGCCGGCGTGCCGCCGCGCCCATCGCCGACCACGCCGCTGCGGTAGATCCAGTAGCGTCGCCCCTGTCCGTCCTCGATGCGGTAATAGTCGCGCAGGCGTGCCGTCCCGCGTTCACGCCACCATTCGGGCGCAATGCGTTCAGGACCTTCGGCGCGAGCGATCTCGTGGACCTGCCCCCGCCAGCGGAACCGCTTGGGCAAGCCGTCCGGGGTCTCGTAAATCACCGCGATCTGTTCGGGCCGATCCAGCATTTTCAATGGCCTGAAGTAGAAATCGAAAGCTCCCTGCGAAGAGGTTTCGCGCTCCAGCGGCCCCTGCCAGCGCTGTGCCCGTTCGGGCAAGTGACTGGCGCGCGGCACCGGGCGGCGCACGGCCTCCTCGCCGAGCCGCACCGAGAGCCGGTCGATACAGGCGGCAAGGCTGGTACCATGGGCTTCTGCCGCCGCCTCGAAATCCTGCTGGGACAAGGCCAGCGGCTCGCACCAGGGCGCGCGCATGCGGACCAGTTCGATGCCGAAGCCTGCGTCGAGCCCTTCCAGCTTGCGCCCGTAGAGACCGGCGAGATGCTCGGCGTCGCGGCTTGGCGCGGCCAGTTCGAGACGGCGCACCAGGACTTCGCCATCGACTTTCCACAGCCCCAGCTCAAGCCGGCGCGCGCCCAGCGCTTCCCCCTCAAGCTGGCGGGCCATGTCCTGCGCCAGGTCGGCAACGACACGGTCGAGCAGTTCGCGGTGGCGGATCGGCTCCATCAACCGTCGCTGCACCAGCGGCGCATGAACGACGGTGACCGGCAGCAGCGGTTCGGGCACACGGCCCAGCAACTGATCCATGCGCAGCAGCGGATTGGCGGCAGCCGAGCGGCGATTGCGGAACCGGCGCGAAAGTGCATCGCGCGCCACCCCGCCCAGGTCGCCAAGGCGCTTGAGGCCAAGACGGCGCAGCACCGTGAGTACGTCGTCGTCAAGCCGCAGCGCCGCGACCGGCAAGCCGGACAGGCGCGCGGCGGGATCGTCGTCGGGATGCAGGATCGCCCCGTCCGGACCATGATGCGCCAGCGCCCAGGCCGCCCCGGCGGTCGGCGCGAGAGCCAGGCGCACCGACAGCCGGCGCCGGGCGAAAGCGGCCCGGGCATCGGCCAGCAGCGCCGCCTCGCCGCCGAACAGGTGGGCGACGCCGGTAACGTCGACGAGGAGCCCGTCGGGCGGATCGAGCGCGCTCCACGGCCCCCAGCGCATGGCCCAGGCGGCCAGGTTTTCAAGAAAGGCGAGATCGCCCGCCGGGTCCGAAGGCGCGACGGCGAGTTGCGGGCAGAGCGTGCGGGCATCGGCCAGCATCGCGCCCGGCTGGGCCCCGCCGTTCAATCCCGCATCGTTGACCGCGGCAAGGTGCGGTCCATGCGCGGTCTCCGCGATCAACGCCAGCGGCTGTGCATCGGCGCCCTCGCCCGCCGCCAGCCCCTCGGCCAGCCGCCAGCGGTCGAGCGCAAGCTGCCTTAGCCAGATGGCGAGGATCCGGCGGGGCGGGGCGGCATTACCCGCGAGCTTGGACCGGCTGGGCATGGTGGGACGAAAAGCGGGATGGAGCGATGGCCGCGATGCCCCCTGCCCGTTCGGCCACCAACCGGCCGTCATCCCGCAGCACCCAGGTTCCCGGGGGATGGCGACGGGCGCGGAACAGTTCGGCCTGCCAGCTCGGCACGCCGGGCGCCTGCGGGTTCCAGCGCGGTGACGGCGAGGCGCAGGACTGCGCGCGCCAGCGCATGCGGGCGGAGGACAGGTCGGCCCTTGCATCGAGACGGACCAGCCAGAGCGGCACGCCATGACGCTCGGCAGCAAGGCTGAGACGGCGCGAGGCGGTGAAGTCGAGCGCGCGGGGATTGCCGGTCACTTCACCGAGAACGAAAGCGAAGTCGCGGCAGCGCAGCCCTTCCTCCAGCGCGAAGAGCGCATCTTCTGCGCTGCGGGCGGTGACATGGACGAGGCGATGGCGCAAGGCGCGCGGCAGGCCGGGAAGATAGGGCCGGCCACTGCGCCGGAGCGCCTCGCGGTCCTGCACCCAGAGCCACATGCGATCCTCCTGCGCCTGGGCAGACGCCCCATCGGCGCACCGGGCGGCCATGCGGTCGAGCGCAAGGGCCAGGGCCAGGGCGGCACCGGCGCCTTCATTGCCCGCGGCGAACAGCTCGCCATGGGGGACATCCCCGGAGACCAGGCCGGGACACCATGCATCGACCTGCCTTGCAGTGAGGCTGGCGGCAGTGGGAATGGAACTGATTTCGACCATCGAATCGCACCGGGAGCAAATAATGTTCTTATTATGTTCTCATTTGCCGGAACTGGCAATGGTGCGGGTGTGGACAGCACTGGGGACAAGCCGGGGGATGACCGGGGTAAAACCGGGGTAAAACCGGGGCAAAAGCCCGGCACAACCCGGGATAACTTCCCGGCACAGCGAGCGGCAAGCGCGAGGACGGAACGCATTCGCCTCCTCGCGCGAAAAGAAAAGGGGAGCCAAAGCCCCCCTTTCCCTCAATCCGCGATCAGACGCATTACACCGGCGGAACCGGCTGCGGCGGCGCGTCGGGATCTTCCTCGTGCACCTCGATCCTGCCGAGGCCCACGTGGCTCTTGCGATAGCCGTAGGAGAAATAGACCACGAGACCGATGCCGCCCCAGACCGGCAGCACCATCTTCGCCTCGAACGGCAGGTTGAAGAACAGGCCAAGGCAGCCCAGAACCGCGATCGGCGCGACCACCCACACCAGCGGGGTGCGGAACGGACGATGCCGGTCAGGCTGGGTCTTGCGCAGGATCATCACCGCCAGAGCGACCATGAAGAACGCGAAGAGCGTGCCCGAGTTCGAAATGTCGGCCAGCTGACCGACCGGCAGAAAGGCCGCGAAGAAGGCCACCGCAACACCGGTGATCATCGTCACGATATGCGGGGTCTTCCAGCGCGGATGGATCGACGCGAGCTTCTCGGGCAGCAGGCCGTCGCGGGCCATGACGAAGAAGATGCGGGTCTGGCCGAAGAGCATGATCAGGATGACCGAGGGCAGCGCCAGGAAGGCGGCCACGCCGATAAGGTCACCGATGCGTTCCCAGCCGATCGAGCGCAGGACATGCGCCAGCGCCTCGCGCGAGCAGACCAGCGGCTCGATCGTGCTGGCGGCAATCGCCTGGCACTGCGAGGCCAGCTCGGGCGTGCCGGGTGCAAGGATCTCGCCATTGGGACCGTTGACCGGCTGCGCGCCCAGCGCACCGATCGCACCGGCGGCCACCAGCAGGTAGAACACCGTACAGATGCCCAGGCTGCCGATCAGGCCGATCGGCACGTTGCGCTGCGGGTTCTTGGTTTCCTCGGCCGCGGTCGAAACCGCGTCGAAGCCGACATAGGCGAAGAAGATCGAGGCAGCTGCACCGACCGCGCCCAGACCTGCGCCGTGGCCGTTGCCGAACCAGCCGTTGGGCATGAACGGTTCGAAATTGGCGCCCTTCATCACCGGGATCGTCAGGACGATGAAAACCGTCAGCGCCGTCACCTTGATGCCGACGAGGATCGCATTGACCCGCGCGCTTTCGGTCGTGCCGATCATCAACAGCAGCGTCACCAGCAGCGCAATGACAAGCGCCGGCAGGTTGACGATACCGCCGGCATAGGGACCGACGATCAGCGCATTGGGCAGCTCGATTCCCCAACTGTGCAGCAGGCCCACGAAATAGCCCGACCAGCCGACCGAGACAGCGCTGGCGGCGACGGCATATTCGAGAATGAGCGCCCAGCCCACCATCCAGGCCAGCAGTTCGCCCATCACCGCATAAGTATACGTATAAGCCGAGCCCGAAACCGGCACCATAGAGGCGATCTCGGAATAGCAGAGCGCCGCCACGCCGCACACGACGGCAGCGATGACGAAAGCCCACATCATCCCGGGCCCCGCTTTCTGCGCGGCCTCCGACGTAAGCACGAAGATACCGGTGCCGATGATGGCGCCGACACCCAGAAGTGTAAGCTGGATGGCACCCAGCGAACGATGTAATGATTTTTTCTCAGCCGTCGCCAGAATGGCGTCTAACGGCTTTACGCGACCGAACATTGCGGTGAACCCCCGGAATTTCCATGGATGGCGCGAAGCTAGCGACATGCTATCGCTTGGCAAGAGCGAAGCGTCTTGGACCTGTTGATTTGTCACGTTACAGTCAAGTCACGGGTCCACGCTGACCGGTCCTTCGCTCATGCAAGTCTCTTTGCCAGACTCGCGTCCGGAGGCTAGAAGCCCTTGCATGTCCACGACCTTCCAGATCGACACCGCGACCAGTCGCGCCACGCCAACCCCCGCGCCGATGAAACGGCTGACGATCCCGGCGATCCGCCGCCGCAAGAAAGACGGCGTGACCGAAGAGCCGATCGTGATGTTGACCGCCTATACCGCACGCCAGGCGCAATTGCTTGACGCTCACTGCGACCTGTTGTTGGTCGGCGACAGCCTCGGTCAGGTCATTTACGGATTGCCCTCCAGCGTGCCGGTGACACTCGACATGATGGCCGCCCACGGTGCCGCGGTCGTGCGCGGCAGCTATCATGCCGCCGTTATCGTCGACATGCCTTTCGGCACTTACGAACAGTCGCCCCAGCAGGCCTTCGAGAGCGCATCGCGCCTGCTCAAGGAAACCGGCTGTGCGGGCGTGAAGCTCGAAGGCGGCGAAGCCATGGCCGAGACGGTCGAATTCCTCTCCAATCGCGGCATCCCGGTGATGGGCCACATCGGGCTGACCCCGCAGGCGGTGAACGTGCTGGGCGGCTACAACGCCCGCGGACGCAGCGACGCGGAAGCTGCGAAGATCGTGAACGACGCCAAGGCGCTCGACGATGCGGGCGCGTTCGCCATCGTCATCGAAGGCGTGGTCGAACCCATTGCCATCGAGGCTACCAAGGCGATCAGCTGTCCCAGCATCGGCATCGGCGGTTCGGCCGAGTGCGACGGGCAGGTCCTCGTCACCGAGGACATGTGCGGCATGTTCGAACGCGTCCCCCGCTTCGTGAAGCGTTATGCCGACATCGCGGGCCTGATCTCGGGCGCTGCCGAGCAATACGCGCAGGAAGTGCGCGCCCGCACGTTCCCCGGAATCGAGCAGACCTACCAGCCCAAGAAGCCCGCCTGACGCGGATTCCTTACCGGCCAGCTCTCCCCTAACCCTCGTCCGGCGTCGACAGCTTGCGCCGCGCGGCGGCTATGAGCGGAGTGTTGCCGAGCATTGCCTGCGCCTTGTCAAGCAGGGCCGTTGCCGTCCCTGCATTGCGCCCGCTCAACGCATAGCTGTAGGCAAGTGCCTGCGTAGCGACGGGGCTGGAGCGCTGCAGGCGATAGGCCGTGCGGGCATCGGCCTGGGCAGCCTCGACATCCCCGGTGTCCGCCTCGATCAAAGCAAGATCGCACAACAGCTGGACGTCGCGCGCGTCGCCATTGTCTCGCAGCCACCTGAGGATGGCGAGCGCCCTTCCGGTATCGCCCTGCGACACGGCCAATCGCGCGGCGGCGCGCAGGGCTTCGCGGTTGGTTGGACTTTCCCGCAGGTAACCTTCCACAAGCTGCTGCGCGCCGCGCATGTCGTGCGCCATCACATAGGCCTCGAAGCGCCGGGCAAAGAGATTAGGGAACATGCGAATCTGCGCCGCTGCAGTATAGCGCGCCTGTGCTGCCTGCGGCCTGCCGAGCGCAAGCTGGACGTCGCCGGCAAGCGAGAGGTTGTCGAAAAAGCCCGGATCGCGGCGCTGCGCCGCTTCGGCCTGCGCTTCGGCCGCCGGCGCTTCCCCGCGGGCCAGCATCGCGCCAATGCCATTGCCCCCTGGAAGCACACGCAGCGCCGCTGTCTGCGGCCTTGCCGCAAGGTCCAGCAGTTCTCCGGCGCGCTGGCGATCCCCCAGAATCTCGTAAGCGCGCGCGACCACGGTCAGAAGGTAGGGCGAGGCATCGGCGCGGCCGATCTGGTCACGAAAGCGCAAGGTCACGTAGCGGTATTCGCCGCTCAGGTAGATCGACCGGGCGAGCAGTTCCTGTGCCTGCCGATCGTCGGGCCGCATTCGCAGGACCTGCTCGAAAAGTTCCGAGGCCGCCGCCGGATTGCCCACGCCAAGCTCGCTCACCCCGCGCAGCAACAATACGCCCGGCTGCCGGTCCAGCTGATTACCGGTATGCGCAAGCAGACTGCGCGCCAGCTCATATTTTCCGGCACGCGCTGCCAGGACTGCCTGAAGGTAATACGCGCGCGGGTGCCCCGGGCTGAGCTTGAGCACCTGCCGGGTCAGGACGAGGCAATCGCTCGCCCGTCCAAGATCCCCCAGCGTAGCTGCATTTTCGAGCAGCACCGGCACATCGTCCGGCGCCTGCTGGAGGGCCTTCTCGAACCAAGGAAGCGCTGCAAGCAGGCCATGACGGTCCCGGGCAAGCTGGCCGCGAAACTCAAGCGCCCGGACATTCGCGGGATCGAGCTGCAGGGCATGTTCTGCCGCACTTATGGCCAGCCGGTGTTGACCGCTGGCATATCGCAGGCGACCGATCTCGACCCACAGCCCGGCATCGTCGGGCAAGATGGCAAGGGCTCTTTCGAAGGCCTTGCCTGCAGCCGCATAATCGCCGTCCCCCCATTCCAGCCGGGCGAGCGCGCGCCACCCCTCGGCAGCGCTTTGCGGCGTGAACGTGCCCGGGGCGAGCCATTCGCGTGCCTTCTGCCGGTTCCCCTGCGCAAGGTAGGCTTCGCCCATGTAGGCCGCGACGTCCATGCGACTCGCGCCGCGATCCAGCGCAGCGCGCAGCTTCGCCTCGCCGTCGATCCCGTCGCCGCGGGCAAGAGCGCCACGCGCCTCCTCGAGCAGCGCAGCAGCCGGACTGTCCTCCCCCCATCCCGGCGTCGCCGTGAGGGCAAGCGGCAAGGCGAGCAGGAGCGGCAGCAGCAGCGCAAGCACCGCCCGCTGCCAGCCTCCTGTCCCGCGCCGCTTCGCCGCGAGGAACGGTTCAGGCCTGGAGATCGTACTGCTTGAGCAGGTCATAGAGCGTCGGGCGGCTGATCCCGAGCATCTTGGCGGTGCTGGAAATATTCCCTTCGCTGCGGGCAAGCGCATGGCGGATCACCTTGCGATCGGCCTGCTCCCGCGCGGACTTGAGGTTAAGCGCGTTGATCACTTCCTCGTCCGGTTCGTTGAGGTCGAGATCGGCTGCCGAAACGAGTTTCTCATCGGCCATGATGACAGCGCGCTTCACGCGGTTTTCCAGCTCGCGCACATTGCCCGGCCAGCTCCATGAATCGATCGCGGCCAGCGCGTCGGAGGCAAAGCCGCGCACGCGCGGGTTCATCTCCTTGGCATAGCGATTGAGGAAGGCCTTCCCAAGCAGCGTCGCATCGCCGGGCCGCTCCGCAAGGCTCGGGATCTTCACGACGATCTCCGCAAGGCGGTAATAGAGATCCTCGCGGAAACGCCCATCGGTGATCATCGTCTCCAGGTCCTGGTGCGTAGCGCAGACGATACGGGTGTCGACCGGGATCGACTCGCGGGAGCCGACCCGCTCGACCACGCGCTCCTGCAGGAAGCGCAGCAGCTTGACCTGCAGCTGGAGCGGAATGTCGCCGACCTCGTCAAGGAACAGCGTGCCCCCGCCGGCCTGCTCGATCTTGCCCGGCGTGGTCTTGACC
>Ga0098035_1000966_pt1 | contig 14196 bp, 25 predicted proteins | sample 3_EtaG_FD_75046 | JGI IMG/M metagenome (GOLD analysis project Ga0098035, IMG submission 75046) | Marine viral communities from the Subarctic Pacific Ocean - 3_ETSP_OMZ_AT15126 metaG | ecosystem: Environmental > Aquatic > Marine > Oceanic | place: Pacific Ocean | collected 2015-01-07
CGAGACTGGGGACGAGTGCCCGAACTGTGGGTGTGGCACGGTCGATGTCGTCTGCCGCGGAGAGTGCGGGGGAGTACTGGGCCCCTACACCCGCGAGAGGAGGCCGAAGTCTCGCACGCTGAAGTCGCTCAACGAGCAGAGCCGGAGAGAGTCGTAAAGTTCTCCCCACCAGATGTTTGAGCGGGTACCGTACCCCTGGGACTTTGGGAGTGCTCGCAAGAGCATCTCCTCACCCCGCACTACATGCACCAGGACTACCGTGTGCGGGGTGCGGGCACTACATCGCATCGTCGACCCCGACGTCGTGCGAGAGCGCTTCGCCAGGCAGGCGATCTCTGGCCCCCCCAACCCCCAAGTCCATCAACGTCCCCTGCAGAGCGGACGACCTGGACTACCTCTCCGACGCCGACGCCTACCCGTGCGACTGTCGCACTTGCACGTTGGAGCGTTCGATGCGGAGCCTCCAGCACAAAGTAGGTCAGCTGGAAGCCGAACTCCGACAAGTCCGCCTCTCACTCCAGGAACCGAAGATGATCACCCCCGAATGGGTCGGTGAGCGCTGGGACGCCGAAGTCGGCGCCCGTCCGCTCACCGACATCCACCGACGCACCCTCGACCGCATGTGGCGGCAGGTCTACCGAGAGCTGACCGGCGTGGAGATCTACCGACCCACGCACGACGAGTCCCTCGCCTCTTCGAAGTCACCGGGGTCAAGCCCGAGGATCGCCGTAGACGTCCTCGTTGCTACGGCTGAGGACGTCATCCGCCGGGAGCTCGAGACGGCTGGGCTGCCAGGCCTTCCGTTCGACCGTCCGGAAGTCCACGTGTACTTCACTGTCACGCGGCCGGATGGCTGCCCACACTCCTACAGCCTGGAGACGTGCAACGAGGGTGCGAGAGACTACCTCGGGAGAGAGTTCCGAGAGCTGCGGTCGCGCGCCCTCGAGCAGCTCACCGCACTTCGCCTCGCCTTCGGGGAGGAGTGGAGTTGGAGAGCCTCGTGCGTCTCCTCCCCCATCTTCGCCGTACTCGACGACACGGAGAAGACATCCGAACCCACGGGGATCGTCGAAGCCGGCCTCGCTCACTCGGCCCCCACCAAGATCACCTTCGAGGAGCGGGAAGATGGGTAACAACGTATACGACGCGCGGGAGATCATGCGGAAGCGGCTGGAGTCGAACAAGGCAGCAGCCATCGAGATCCTTCGAGCAGTCATGCCCGAGGGAAAGGAGGTCTACACGGTCGTGATCCTCCGAATCGGCGGGCACACCAGACTCAAGGTCTTGGCCATAGAGACGCCTGGCCTTTGCCCGACCATCAGCGACTTCAGCCTGCTGGTGGCGCGCGCCACCGGGCGGAGCGTCGGGCCCGACGGGGCTGTGGACTGCCATGTGCAGGGGATGGACCCCGGTGCGGAGTTGATTCTCCAGGCCCTCTCGAACGCGCTGCACGGAAGAAGCAACGCGCTCCACCACCGAACACTGTAGAGGACACAACGATGGGCAAGAGCAGAAGAATGTTGGAGAAGCTCCGAGAGGAGCTGTTGAAGCTGCGTACGGTCCGAGGACTACCCGCCCTTACGTGGGACGCTCCCGAGGACCAGTTGCTCGATGACGTGGTGCGGGCTTTCCCGCCGCCGAGCCGTATCCGGTCGGAGCAGGCCGATTCCCTCGCGGCCTCGCTGGTCACGGAGCTGCGGAAGTTCACGGCAGTGCCCTCGGGTTTGCCGACGCTCCCCCAGGTCATCACGAAGGTGTTCGAGCACATGGAGTGGTTGCGCGACTCGCGCCAGACCGCACAGCGGGACTTGCGTGACGCACAGCGCGGCGTCCAGGCCAAGGCCCCGTACGGGGAGATGGTGGGCGGGATGTTCGAGTCGGTCGACGAGGCGTTGGGGGCGGCGAGCGCCCTGGCGCGCGAGGGCTGTTTCGTTCAGGTCACGCCCTGGCCCGATGATCAGTGGCGGGTCGAAGTCAAGGTCGACTGCCGACAGGTGTTCAAGCGCGTCGTCACGGGCATGTATCGCCCTGACCCGCCCGAGGAGCCGCATGGTTCGGTCACGGTCGTCGGCAAGGTCATCCGTGAGGACCAGACGTGGGGCAACGCTGTGTTCCAGGTCCCGGTGAGGGTGCTGATGGAGGATGACGAATCGTGGCTCTGCGTGCGGGACTATGTCGTCGAGCACTTCCTCGGCGGTCGAGGTCCGTATCGCGATTGCTTCGCGTTCTTTGTCGACAAGGTGGTCGGGGCCAACGCTGCGGCTGGGTCTGTCGAGCCCCCTGAGTGCGGGGAGCCCGAGGACGTGTTCGAGCCGTTGCGATCTTCCGTGTCGTTTCTGTCTTGCCTCCCGGACATGCGTGGCTATACTTCTAGACATGGGCGACGGGGACTCACCCCGCTCATGGGAGACATACCATGACGACCACGACGCACCTTAAAGTCACCTTTGAGATGACCCCCGAATACGCAGCCGAAGCGAACGCGCGGGCGGGCGGGATGGGGGCCGGCGAGGAGGTCCAAGAAATGATCGACTGCTCTCGCTGTAAATTCCGCGTACGCACCGCCGCCGTCGCCGTATTCATGGGCGATATGTGGGCTAATGGCTACCGAACGGTCAACGCAGAGATCGCCGAATGACCCCCCAGATCCTCGCAATCGTCCGCGACTTCGCATCCCTCGGCGTCACCCCCGGCGCCAACATGGTGGACCTCGCCCTGCGCCACCGGCACGACTACCCCGGCAGCGTGCGCACGGTTGGCCGGGCGTTGGCCGCGCTCGTCGAGGCTGGCGAGTTGGTGCAGGAGCGGCGCGGGGTGCGGTTGCCCTAGCGCAAAGACCCCGACGCCCGACAGGAGGAGGGTCCCGGGGCGCCGGGGAGCGCTACACCACGAGGGCGAGCGCTATCGGTGGGCCTCGACCAGCGCCGCAAGGCTCGGGGTCGGGGCTAGTAGCACTGCGTCCGACATCTCGACGTTGAGCAGATGCCCGCACCGGCATTGCGTCATGCTGCCGAGGCACTCGGGGTCGGGAGTGTTCGACGTGTCGTCTTCGATGAACTCGGCGACGTCCTCAGCGGTGACCAGCAGCCACGTCTTGCCGGAGACGCCGGAGTCGCGACTCCGAGACTTCCATTTGTCTGTGCGCCCGCAAGCAGGGGTCCTTGGACGCGACGCCCGAGGGGCGTAAGCTGATCGTGTCTCGCTCCGAGGAAACCGCGCCATGCTCCCCCTGACCTGCCATCTCCTACTCTTCTCCCCCAACGGCCGATCTTGGCGGACGATCGCTGGGGTTCCCCTCAACTGCGACAGGATCGACTGGTCGAGCACCGAGCTCATCGTCTATCTCGGCAGGAAGCAGGTGGCGCGACGCGGTCGCGCGTGGTCCAACCCGCCGAACACGTGAGCCGGTGGACTCAGGAGCAGGAGCGGCTCGTTGAGGAAGAGAGGCGGCTCCAGGCGCGTCTCGAGAAGGTGCGCAAGCGCCTCTACGTCCTCTACGGTAGAATCGAAGGCCTCGAGCGCGGGATGCGCGTCGAGGTGTTCATGGACCACGCAGACCACGGTAGCAGCAGCCTGCTGAGCGACCCCGCGTACGGCCGAGGGTGGATCCCAGCCCGTCTCTACGAGTACTGGCGCACGGGGGGCGTTCGCGCCATCCCGGACGTGCTCCCCGGACACGAACAACGCAACTACCTGGCCGTCTTCTCCTCCGAGGACTGGAGACACCTCCCCCCACCTCCGCCAACACACCGAGGATGACAATGGGCGACACTTTCGCTGTCTGGTACGACTACGAAACCTGGGCCACGGGCCTGACGACGGTCCCCTCCGACAACGAGCGGGGTACCGCCTCGTCCGGGCACTTGGAGAAGTGCAGCGTGCCGTCTACACGTACGTCATTGGCGAGAAGGTGTGGCGGTCGTCGAACGGCCGCTCACCCGCTGAGTCGGATGTCGCCACGCCATCTCAAGGCCTGTCGCTGGATCCTAGAGCGCGCCGGCGACCAGCCGGAGATGCTGAGGGGCATCCAGTACGAGCTCTGTCGATGGGGGCTTGCAGCTTGGTGACCAGATCCAGGTATTATGACGCCAACGGCGTGGACTACGCACTCGTCGATACTCTCACCCCCGGCACTGCTCGGCTGGTTATGTTCGGGGACTCGCAGCGGCCGGTAGGCCGCATACCTCTGAAGCTCGACGCCGATGGGATGCGTCGACTTCGGGACCAGCTCGATGAGGCCCTGCGGACACTGGACGCAATCTCGTCGTAGTCGCCCGCCAGCGCCCGACGTGGCCGTAGGGGCCACGTCGGCTATTCCCCCATGTTTTACTGCACTAGAGACCTGACCACGGTTCGCTTCACTTCACCGAGAGCCGACATGCCCACCGAGTTGCCCTGCACCATCTCGACGTTGGATCCGCAGGTGACGCCGCGACACCCGCATGACTGTGAGCACTGCGAGTTCATCGCGTCTCTGCGAGACTCCGACGCCCCAGCGTATCCGCAGTTCGACGCCTACTTCTGCGAGGAGATGTCCGTCTGCCCCGGCGGCACTCTACTCCTCCGTTCTGGATCGGCCCCCTGGGACTACTGGTCCATGCCCGTGGGCACCATCGAAGAAGCGATGGTGGGGCCTGCGTCTCCGAGCCCGATGGTGCGCGCTGCGTGGTACGCCATCCAGCTGAACCCGAGGCTGAGGGCGACACTGAGGCGCACTCCTCGCGGCCTACCTCGGCGGTGTTGTGGCGACCGTCGTGCCGCTGATCATAGCGATTGACGAGGGCGATCTCTCGTCGAGCGTCCCGCACCTAGGTTGGTTCGTTGTGGCGGCGCTCCTGGAACCTCCTCTACGTCGCGCGGATCCCTCCCCGGCGCTCGCACAGGTATCCCCCTCGGTCCGGATGTCCCACCCACCCTTCGTGAAGGACGTAGTCCCCAATAGTGCGAAGGGTGGGTGGGACATCCGGACCGAGGGGGATACCGACGACGCGTTCTGGCAGCCTGCGTGGATGTCCGCGACCTGAACGCGCTCGTCTACGTCGCTCCCGATCTCCACGAGATGGGGGCCGAGGAAGTCGGCAAGACCATCGACGCGATCCGGCGTGAGTCCGGTCGCGACGTTCGCACGGGACCGAGCCACGAGGCGCTCTGGTCCGATATCCCCAACCCCAACGGGTGAAGCAAATGCGTAAGGTGAAGAAGGCAGTCATGGATACGGCCGGTCGGCTGTCGAACGAACTCGACGAGTTCTGTCACATGCTCGACGACACGCTGACGGCGATCGAGTGCTACCGCGAGGAACGCCCGGAGCAGTGGCGCGAGAGCGCGCGCGCCAAGGTGATGATGGAGTGGCAGAAGCGGATCGAAGAGCTCGTCGAGCAGACGCTGCGAGAGGCGCAGACATGGTCTGCTGCTCGCGTACACTGGGCGCCAGGAGGAGGACCCCAACGACCTGAACGAACTACCCGAGGAGCCGGACTCATGACGCTCATATCCAGAGAGCAGGCAAAAGCCAGGATCGCCGCCTTCACCGACTTCGATATCCTCGGGGTGATGAAGGAGGACACAAAGCACGCACTCGATACGCTGGCAAAGCGTCTCGGCGACGCTGCCGACCACAGGATGTGCGAGGCCCTCGACTTCCGTCTCGACGAGATGAAGGCCGCTCACCCGGAGCTGCGCCGAAGCTACCACGGGCTCAAGACCTGCTGGATCAAGCGCAGCACACGGGAGATGGAGACCGAGGCCAACAACGAGCAGCGTCGCAACGCGCACAAGCGCATGAAGGACGAGCGCGAAGAACAGGTCGCGCACTTCGCCACCAACAGCCGCCTGCCGGACCCAGAGAGGTTCAAGCTGGCGAACTGGAACGCGGAATCGGTCACGGTTCCCTGGGAGGCGTTCTGCGAGATGGCGAGCGGCTTCACCGGGAACATCCGGGTGCGGACGCTCGGCGACCGGGGCCACCTCGAAGTCTTCCGGGGCGGGGAGTGGTGCGCCCTCACCGGAAGCGGCGCGAGGTTCTGGCCTACGCACCAGGACGACAAGGACCACACCGAGGTCGAGTGGGACGACATCCACAACCTGACCGACGACCTCGCCGGCGTGTACCTCGACGCCTCCCATAACCCGAGCGAGCTCATCGACTGATGGCGAAGAAGCAACTGTACACCCCCCGGCCAGCACGGATGGCCCTGCGCATCGACGGCGTCCACATGTTCTACGCTCGCCGGGCCATCTTCTCGCTCGCACCGAAGAACACCGACCCAATGCCCGGGCACGATGATGTGCCCGGGCATTGGGTCGGCTTCGTTTTCCCCCCCACTTCCGTTCGCAACCTCGAGATCACCAAGGATACATGAGCCACGAAATCACCGAGACCGACAAGATGGCGTTCCGTCTGCAGACGGGACTGCCCTGGCACTACGCCGAGACCGGCGCCGACGGGCGCGCGATTCCCGTCGACCACGACGGCCCCATCACCGCTGCGATGATGATCGAGGCCGCGGGCCACGACTGGGACGTGAGCCTCACCGACGCGCAGGCGTACGTTACCGCGGACCCGGACGTCTGGGAGAGAACGCTCAGCCGAGAGTTCCGGGCGTTCGTGACCTTCGATACGGCGACGCAGGAGGAAGTGGAGGTCGCTCGGAGCCCCGAGCAGATCGAACGCGCTGTCTCCAAAGAGCTCGGCCGGTCCGTCTTCGACCAGGAGTACGAGGACGGGCGCATCACGCTGCTCCGACGCATCCCCCGCCAGTACGCTGTCGTGCGCGAGGACAACGCGGAGATCCTCGGCGTTGTCGGCGACAAGTACACCCCGCTGCAGAACCGAACGGCCTACCGCTTCCTCGAGGCCATCATGGGCCAAGGAACGCTCGACTACGAGACGGCGGGCTCGCTCATGGGCGGCCGCAAGATCTGGATTCTGGCGAAGCTGCGCGAGGACCTGCAGCCGGTCGACGGCGTGCGGCTCAACCCATACGTCCTGCTCGCGAGCTCGCACGACGGGAGCTCGAGCATTCGCGTGCGCTTCACCACAGTGAACGTCGTCTGCAACAACACGCTGACGGCCGCGCTGTCGGACAAGCAGGTCGAGTTCTCCGTGCGCCACACGTCGGGCGCCACCGGCGAGCACATGATCGACCAGGCGCAGGAGGTGCTGGCGTTCGCCGACGACGCCTTCGCTACGCTCTCGCACGAGGCCCGGGAGTTGGTGCGCATGCCGATGACCGACGAGGACTTCAAGGCGTTCGCACACGTCCTCATCGCCCCGAAGCCCGACGACGCCGGCGACGACTGGAAGCCCTCGGGGCGCGGTCGCAATGTCATCGAGTTCCTCGAGCGCGCGTTCGTCACGTCGCCGGGCAACGAGGCGCCGGCAGTGGCCAACACCGGTTGGGCGGCGCTGCAGGCCGTGACGTACTATACGACGCACGCGGTCACGAGCCGTGTCACGTCGGCACGGCAGGACCTTTCGGCGGAGCGCACGCCGGACCTGCAGCGCAACGAGGCGCACCTCGACTCCGTGTTCTTCGGTGCGAGCGAGAAGATGGCCCGGCGGGCGAAGAACATCCTCGTCGGCATGGCCGAGGCCCGGGTAGCCGAGGACGAGGACGAGGACGACGCGGACGACGTCGATTTCGAGGACAACGTGGGCGATACGGAGTGCGGGCACTGCTCTCGCAGGTACAACGGCACGGACGGTCCGTGCCCCTTCTGCTGAGGATGACATGAACGACGGCGACCCGGGCCTCCCGCTAGGGAAGTGCTGGCCGATCACAGGCGGACTCGAAGAGCGGCCGGCGCACCTGAAGCCGTACGTCTGCGAAGTCGACCGCCTGAAGAAAGAGCTCACCCAAGTAGCGAGGGACACGATCACGCTCGCCCGCCTCAGCGCGCACCCATTTGCCAACCCCAAAGCCCCAAAGGAGTCCAGTGGATGAAGCCACCCTGAGCGCGTTCAACGCAGTCACCGCCTTCTTCGTCGCCCACTTCCTCGGCGACTACGTCCTGCAGTCGCACTACATGGCCACGGAGAAGGTGAAGAGCCTGCCGGTCGCCGGGGTCCACGCTGCTTGGTACAGTGTTCCGTTCGTCATCTTCGGCCTCTGGCTGGACGTGTTCCCGCTGTCGATGTGGGGCTTCTGGTTCATTGTCTTCACGCACCTCGCCATCGACCACTGGCGTCTGGCCAGGTACCTCATCTGGGGGAAGAACCTGCTCTTCTCTCCGCCGAGCGAAGTAATGACCGACCGCTGGGACTGGTCGAACTGCTCCGCTACCGGGTACCCGAAGGACGTACCGGCGTGGCTGTCGGTGTGGCTGCTCATCGTCACCGACAACGTCCTGCACATCATCTGCAACTGGGCGGCGGTCGTCTGGCTGTAGTCTCTGCTCCGTCCCACGCAACTACCGAGGATAAGCATGTACACACCAGAGCCGATCTCCACAGTCGAGGAGCTACACACGCCTCTGCCGGGTAATCGAGGAGCTGGGCGGGTGCACAAGAGCCTCCGCGGATTGTGCACCCGCCCAGCTCCCGGTTCTGAGCCAACCCGCTCCCGAGCCCCACTAGGGGGCTGACGAGCCTCTCGGGGCTTAGCCTACGGCCCCTCCGCAGACGCGCAGGGGCCTCGGTTGCTTTTGGGCTCGCATCTTTGACAACTGGGAACACCAAACCCTCCGTGCCAGCGGAGGGTTTGGTGACTCCGCTTCGGCGGGGTCCCCGCACATGCTCGAGTGGTGAAACTGGTAGACGCGCCGGGCTCAGAACCCGGTGGGGCGGAAGCCCCGTGTGGGTTCGAATCCCTCCTTGGACACTACGCCGGGGTGGTGAAACTGGTAGACGCAGCGGGCTCAAACCCCGCCGGTCCTTCGGGACCGTGAGGGTTCGAATCCCTCTCCCGGTACTACGCCCCAAATCCGAGAGATTTCACGACATTAGACTCCTGAGCCCAAAGGTTGGTCTCACGCAATTCGGCGTGAGTAACTGATGACTTAGGAGGACAACATGGACATGGACGGAAGATCGCGTGCAGAACTCATCGCCTTGAGAGAGGAGATCAAGGTAGAGGCCAAGAGCGCGAAGGGCGCGGCCCGGCGAGAGCTGCAGGCGCTGCAGACTGAGGTGAACACCCGGCTCCACGAGATGGAGATCGCAGTGCACGGGGAGGTGCTGAGCGAACTCAGGATTGCGCGCCGCCGCAGCCGGAACCTGTGGAAGCACACACAATTCCTCGCGGGGGAGAACGAGGAGCTCCGCGTCCGGGTAGAGGAACTCGAGTTCCTAAACGAGAGACTCGAAGGGGAAGTCCGAGACTTCCAAACTCGGCTGGATCAGCATGAGGCCCGGCTCGAGTCCCTCGAGGAGTGGCGCCGAGAAGAGAATGAGTTGCGGTGTGAACGCCTCCTGGGTGTCGGGTAGCGTACTACCGGCTTCGGCCGGTGGGGGCCTTCGGGCCTTACCCCTGCGCAGTGTGCCCGGTGGGGATCGAACCCCCGACGTCCGCCACGTAAAACCGCAGCTCTACCAACTGAGCTAAGAGAGCAAGAGGCGGGACTCGGATTTGAACCGAGGTGACGGGGGTTGCAATCCCGCTGGCGCCCAGACTGCCGATCCCGCCAGGTCCCCCAATTCTGGGAGGTTTTCTAACATAAGTATCTTGACCCTGAAGTTGGTCACCCGCTGCCCGCGGGTACTTCGGGATAACAGACAAGGAGGAGAAGACAATGGCCGCAATCATCTTGAGCGCCGAGATCACCAAGATGCCCGAGGGGTTCACGGACCCACTGCCCGTGGTCCTCGCCGACCTCGACGACGGCCGAACGGGGTACCGCCTCTTCGACTTCGTGCCGAGCGAGTGCGCGTTCCGGCCGTCCGAATTCGTCGGACTGACCGTGGCGGAGGCCATGGAGCTCAAGACGCAGAAGGACCTCGCGTACATCCGCGGCTGAGCGCCTCCGAAGGCCCGAGCTGCCCCTTCGGGGGCAGCCCGGGCCTTCGGGCCTTAGCCCGGTGCGCAGAGCTAAGGCCCGAAGGCCCCGCCGCCCCCGAAGGGGCTCACGGGCACCACGGGTCGGACTGGGGCCGCTCCGGCTCCTCGTCTTCCGGGTCTTCACCCAGCTCCGAGAAGCGCCAGCGCATCTCGGCCTCCTGCCAGAGCTCCTCCAGCCAGAGCTTTCCCCACCGGAGCTGATCCGGGGTGAGCTGTGGAGTCTCAGCGTGACGTGTTTGCATAGGTACCCCTGCCTCTCGGCGTGAATCCAAGGAACGCACCGAGTGGTGCGAGACCAATCCTCAGGCTCAGAAGTCTCATGTCGCGAAAACAGCCAGAATTGCGCTCACGCACCGGTAGCTCAGTTGGTAGAGCTCCTCCGGGACTCCAGGGAGGTGCGAGAGCGGCTCCTCGCTTGCGGGAGGAGAGTCCACAGTCTAGCCGAGCAGCTCCTCCGTCGTGGGGATGTTGCCGACCCCCCACTCCGCGAGCGAATTGACACCCAGCAGGCACTTCTCGGCGGCCAGGCGTCCCTCTGCGCCGCACTCCGGCCCAGAAGCGAACGCGGTTTCACGGTCGGGGAGCCAGCAGGACCACCCCCTGTACATGCGCAGTTCCTCGGAGTGGCTGTCGGCTACCTGAGCCAGGACTCCGTAGCCACGGAAGGTGAGCTGGTGCATGGGCTCGTTAGCGATGAGCATGTACTTCCAGAGGAGACCGCCGAAGAGCTCGTCGCGAGCCATGGCGACTACGCTCGCGACGAGCTCGTCGGCGGTCAAGCTCTTCGACCGGGACTCGATGGACTTCGCCGCTTCGACGACGGAGTGTCCGCGGCGACGATCGAGCTCTTCAAGCGCGGACATGAGCCGGGGGTACTTGCTCTTGAGCTCCTGGAGCGGGCCTGCGGCTGCTTCCTCCTCCGTCCTCGCAGGGAGGGAGGCCAAGATGAGATCGACGATGTCCCAGGTCAGGGACGCAGAGTATCTGACGCGGTTCGGAGTGGCTGTCGGCCCCCGTCCGAATGCGTTGAACGTGACGCCATCGCGGGCCACGCGGCGCGTGACCCTCACGATCAGCGGGTCGGCAGTGCGGTCGCTCCGCAGGAACCGAACAGCGTCCAGGGGGAGCTCACGGGTGTCGTGCAGTACCTTCTCGTCTCCGAAGAGAGCCTGCGCACGCTTGGCGGACTCCCAGTCGATAGCGTGCACGTCTAGGATTACCGAGGCGCGCGATGCCTTCCCGCAGCCTATCTTGCTGGCGTAGATCTCGATCTTGTTTTCCATCCATCTCTCGTGGAGGGGGGTTCGTTCGTCAGGTCTCTAGTGTAGCCATCCCCGTTCGAGTTGTGGGACCTTGACGGCCGTTCAATGCCGGCGGTACCCTAAACTCGCATTCCGAACTGCCCCGTTGGCGCGCACGCGCCCATCCCCGAGAGTACACCATGTCGAATGTCGTTCTGGCCGCAGCAGCGCTCGTCGCGTCCAACCCCGCCGCCGCGTTCGTCGCCACCGGCGTTGGCGATCTCCAGCGGTGCTGGGCCCGTATCACCAACAACGGAGCGAACGGTGCGTCTCTCGCGCCGGCAGCCGGAGTAGCCGCTACCACATGGGCGATCCCGGCCGGCCGGACGGCCGTCTGCGGACCGTTCACCGGCCGTACCCTGATCGAGAACGGACTCTTCGCCGCGCCCGACAGCGCGTGCGTCGTCGAGCTCGTCCGCCACATGCCGCGGGTCCTCCAGAACACCGAGGGCCCGGTCGAGCTCCGCGTCCAGCAGGGCGGCATCGACGACGATTGGTCGTTCGCCCTCGTCCCGATCAGCGAGACCGGAGAGTCCATGTGGGATGCCGCCGGCGCCGAGGCTGCCAATGTCATCGAGGTGAGCCTGCAGACCGACGACGAGCTCCAGGGCGAGTTCGAGATCGAGGTCGTCGACCTCAACAACCTCGCCGCAGACGGCGTGTACACCGGCGACGTGACCACGGGTACCGCGCTCCTCGGAGACTCCACGTCCCGTCTCGTTGCCGAGACCGACGCCGACGGCGCCCTGGTTCTCGACATCACCGACGTAGTCGGCGCGTCGGGAGCCTCCGCCTTCGTCCGCGCCACCCGCCTGGACCGCTTCGCGCCGGTCATCCAGGTCGAGTGCGCGTTCGACTGAGCCATCGGCTAGTCGACTAGCTCATCGGAAGCCCCCCGGCATCGCCGGGGGGCTTCTTGCTTTCGTGCCTATCCGTGGGGGATCTTTCTGGGTTTCAGGAGGGGTGGGGGGCGGCAGTCTCTTCGCCGGCGGGGTGTACCACTCGGTCTCCTCCAGGAACTCCAGTACAGCGGCCCTGTGCGTCTTCCAGAGGTACCCGCTGAACAGCGGAACGCCGATGTACGCGGCGTAGATCTGGGCAGCGGCCCAGAGCCAGCTCATGAGGTCACGCCGCCCTCGGCGGATCCGGCCCGGCGAAGTCCATGAAGTTCTCCGGCGGGTCGATGAGTTCGGCACCGCCAAAGCCGCCGCCGCAGCCGGCGAGTCCCTCGCGAACTTCGTCAGCGTTCCTGGGAGAGCAGAGGAGCAGGTTGGCGCGGGTCTTCAGATCTCTCTGGAGGCTGTGCATGTCCAGGCCAACCACCTGGAACATCCCCAGCCACCCGTTCTGTGCCGGCCTTTCGCGGGAGAGGTAGAGGCAGTCGACGACGATCGTCACGGCGCCGGCGTCGAAGCGCTTGTCGAGCGCCTTCGCGAAGACCTTGACCGAGTGTAGGGGAGCCCGCTCGAGGCAGACCATGTCTGCGCCTCTCGCAGCGAATGCACGGGCCGCAGCCGTCAACCCAGTGCCGGGGCGGCCGACCATGAGGATGAGATTCTTCAAGATGCCTCCGCTTCGGCAGTACGCTGAGCGTACCACTGCTTCTGGTGTCCGAGCCCGAGGCCTCCGAGGGGCCTGTGGATGGTGATGGGTCCGACGGTGTAGCGGGCGGGGTCGCTGCAGATCATCTCGGCAATGCGCTCGAGCTCTTCGAAGTAGAGAGTTCCGGCGTGGAGCTCGATGGAGATGGGCCCCTTGAAGAGGAGCGCGCTCGCGAACCGGTTGGCCTGGACGTGGCGCCACCGATCCGCGTGGGCCGGGTCACTCAGGCGATCTACGGGACGTCGAGCCCAGGCATGCCGATCCTTCAGAGTACGCTCGTAGGGACGAATGGCCGCGTCCGGAGGGATGAGCCCGTACTGGGCGCTGAAGATGTAGTCGAGCTCGCGGCCGGTGGCGCGCAGCCACGCCATCCGCTTGTTCCAGAGGTCGGAAGTGTAAAGCTCCTCAGCCCGGCACTCGACGACGCCTCTGCGCTTCTTCTTTACGCAGCCGAAGATGAGCAGGTCAGTCACAGCCACCTCCCTTCAGCGGCCATGTCGGTCACGTCGGCGAAGTGGAGCATCTCCAGGACCTGGCAGTCGCTCTCAGGTGTGGTCTCTCTGAGGGAGCACTGCCGGAGGAGAAGTGCGCCGAGGGGTCCTGGTGGGCCTTCGGCGAACCGCACGGCGCACCAGGGCACCTCGGTGACCATGAGCTGCGCTTGCGTGCGCTCTCCGTCGAGGACGGGCCAGGCGATGTGGGCTCCCCACGTCCATGCGCCGGGTGGGTTGACGTCGTGCAGGCCGAAGCGAATGCACTCTGGCGCGTCTTCGTGGCCGGGGACCATGTGCTCGCGGATGTAGTAGAGCATGTGCATCACCGGATGAAGTGCTCGAGCGGCTTCGGAGCCACCTTGGGGTTGTTGAGGGCGATGACCAGAGCTTGAGCCGTGGCGGCCGCAGCCGCGGCCTCACACCAGGCTCGCTCTCGGACGTCGTCTTCGTTCTCGCAGCCGGCTTCCCAGATGAACGCGGCGATGATGAATGGGGCCTTGTCGTCCAACTGGGCGCGTACGACGTACCGCTCCCCGCCGGCCACGCCGGCAGAGAGCTCGAGCTTCGTTGAGATCGTGAGTCGAAGTCCGTGGCCGGCGCGCTCGGCCAAGTGGCTGACCATGGAAGCCATCTGAGCGCTGTCGAGGGTGACCCCGGGGTCTTCCTCGACCTTCTGGCGGAGAGCGGGGCCGCTGTTGACCGCGGCCTCCGCCAAGTCGCGATCGTGGAACGTGTGGATGGTCACGCTCTCGTCGCCGAGTCTGGCGATGAGGGCGTGGTCGTCGGGGTCGCCGATGAGTA
>Ga0098035_1000970_pt1 | contig 14126 bp, 13 predicted proteins | sample 3_EtaG_FD_75046 | JGI IMG/M metagenome (GOLD analysis project Ga0098035, IMG submission 75046) | Marine viral communities from the Subarctic Pacific Ocean - 3_ETSP_OMZ_AT15126 metaG | ecosystem: Environmental > Aquatic > Marine > Oceanic | place: Pacific Ocean | collected 2015-01-07
AAGGGGGGTCGTCGGGCTCTCTCTTTGTCGACATAAGCGCCGCCATCACGGCGCTGATCGAAGATCCGTACATCGGGGTCTTCGCGGGGCTCGCTACGCTTGGTACTGAGGGCGCCGCTGGAAGTGGCTACAAAGTAATCCGGCAAAACCAAATGCTCGATCTCATCATGGGCTTCTTTGGGAATTCGACTAGCCCGACGTCCCACGATCGAGGCGCGAACTCCACCGAGCAACAGGAAGAGTCCGGGCAACTGGCCCGCGCGGAACCGGTAAGGCAAAATTTAGTCCCGATGGATTTCCAGTGTTTCTTATTAGAAAATATTCGTTCCCTTTCAAATAATCATCAGCCCTCTTATAAGTATATCCATCCCCTCACTACGGGGGGCGAACCCGGCCTCGTTCAAAATAAAATTAACAAGACTATGGACGATGACGAAATAAAGGCCATTCTTCAGATGTGTCCAGCCGCACAGGCTCTTTTAACCCCCTACTTAAAGATTTCACGGGTGGACTACAATGAATTTAATAAGCCCATCGGAGACCCCCGGCCGTTGGAAATCCCTAATTTTTTACCTGCGAACATCCATAAAGATAAGCTGCTCCTGGCTTCCAACAAGGGTCGACTCCCGGGCGCTGGCATTAAATCCTTTACCTGGAGTCTTGATGGAGTGCAGCCCGCCGAAGTAGATAATAATATTAGTGCCACTTTAGAAATGTATTTTCAATCGGTGTCAGATTTTTTTAATAACCAAGTGCAGGCAGGTTTAGACGACAAAGCCACATATTTAGATTTAGTTATTTCATCGCCCGGACACGCCAACGACAACGACGAAGATGTGACGGTCAAGGATGCCCAATGTAAGGGGCGCGTTCAACAAGCGCTCGCCAATCAATACAAGGGAGCGAAGTATAGGATTAAAGTCGTGGCTGGCTGGTCCGATCCGGGCACACAAGCTCTTCAGCACGTGATGGGTGCCGCCCAGGCCGACGCATTATCTCGAGCGCTCCGAGCATCAAAAATAAGTCTATTTCTACAACAAACCCGTCATGAATTTAAGTTCAACCAAGATGGAAGCCTTAGCTTAACCATTGAATATCAAGCGAGCTTGACAGGCGCCTTGGTGGGCCCCACCGCCGACATCTTAGGTCCTTCGGGTGCAGCGATAGCGGACGCGATTAAAGTCCAACAAAATGTGGTCGACGAGTTAAAAGCCGATGAGGAGCGCGATGAGGAGAAATATAAAGAAGAACTGGAAGAGTTGAAGAAGCTGCGAGGGGAAGATAGACTTCAAAAATATAAAAAAGTATTGGCCAATGTATATGAAAGTGGCCATGTTCATAGTCTCGTTGTAAACCCGCAGGAGTTTCTGGAGGAGCGGGCTGCTGACCTCACCCCCCAGGAACGAGCACAGCGAGCTAAACGTAAGAATAGTACAGCGCCCAGAGTTTTGGTGGGGTATCGAGGGGCCACACGCGGCCAAACTGAATTACTGGATGCCCTAGCGACCGCGGAAGACAGCGAAGAGGCAGCTGATCAGACCTCCGAAAATATGACTCTCCGCTTAGATGCACTAGAGGATGATCCCGGTAGTGTGACACTTGTCCCCTTTATGTATCTGGGAGATTTGTTGGACGCCGTGCTGGCTCAAATGGAAGAAAATCATGGGTACCCCCTAGAATTTCTCTTTTTCCTTTCCGAGGTCGAAATGATCGATCCGTTGCTAGCGTTACAAGTTAAAAATATAGGGGAAATTATGAAATGTGGCCAGGACATTCGCAATGCTGCTTTTATGGAGGCCCTCGCAGCCGGCCGGCCAGAAACCGATCCCGTCGGCGCTGGGATTACACAACTGCTAAATATCGGAGACATTCCCATATCCATGGACGCATTTCAGGTTTGGTATAAAGACTATATAGTGAAGAAAGATCGGGATAAATATTATTTTTTGCATTTCGTAAAAGATATCTGTGCGGAGTTGATAACCAGAGCACTTTCTTCTAAATGTTTTGGGCCCGATGTGAAGTTTACACAACGCTTTGATGCGCAGCCTATCGCGATTCATAAGAGCAGCGACTTTACCCCCGGGAGAACGCTGCCCGTGTCGTTTCTTAATAAACAACAGAAGAGGCTCAAACCGCGGACGAAGCCCCGCAAGGTGGCGATGGGGATGATTTTGCTGGCCACCGATGCTAAACCTAGAGCCTTAGACGGCCACTATGGCACGGATATGAAACAAGGAGTTTATCACCATTATTTGGGGAGCAGTTGTGGGCTCGTTAAAACCATCAATTTTAATCGTGAGGAGCAGCCCTATTTGCGAGAATCTAAAATTCAAAAGGCCGGCGAATTGGGAGCCGAACAATTGCGGGAACTCTACTCCTCTGACCTTGAACTTCATGGAAACAACCTCTATAAAAACGGACAGTATGTTTATATTAATCCACGGCTTGTGGGAGCAAGCAAGGATCAGCTGACCCTCTTGGGGTTGCATGGATATTATTTAATAACAGGAGTGAGTTCAACTGTTACTGAAAATAGTTTTAATGTTAGTGTGAAGGCGCTACATGAGGGAATAGAATTTGGAGGGGGAAATGTATTGCTGACCCCCGAAGCTTACCAGAACTTGCGCGCCGAGGCCGAACCCCATCAGGCGCCCGGCGTTTCGGCCGAAACGTTCGTCGAGCCGGATGCCGCCGCACCTGCAGGTGCCGCACCTGCACCGGGCTCGGGCCGCAGCACCGAGGGAGCAGCGGTGAACCGGCAGCAGGGATCCCGCGAATCGGCCGCGCAGGCCGATAATCTGGCAGCGCTCCACGCTTACAATCCCGGCAACCCCAACGCGTCGCCGCCGGTGCCGGCATCGGGCATGAGTACGGATGAATACCTTTATCACATGCGCGTGGGTCGGCGCACTGATGAACTCGGGGCCATGGGCACATCCCCGGGGGCGGTTGCCGGCATGACCGCCGCGCATAATCAAGATCCGTATGTTGTCGCCAACCCGGACTACCGCATGGCCGGCCCGGAGCGCGCTGACATGGCCGAGGGGTTCACCACAGGACAACCTTAATTATGGCACGAAACAATTTTTTAGATTATACCTTCTACGACCGCACCCATCCGGCCGGTAGCAATACCTTATCGGCGGAGTCCAATTACTTCCAGCGGTCCTTATATCGTGATGTCCTTTATCCCGCGACGGTGCCAGCCCCCCTAGATACCTGGTATGGAAGAATCTATTACGGAAAAATCGATCCAATTCAAAATAGCGTGATTGTGGATACCGCAAATTTAAAGCCTATTACCACCAGCAAGGGAACTAATTTGTATGCTTTAGAATGTGTGGTGGATGCCTTTGAGGCATTTGCCGCGCATATGCGAGACGCGCAGATCCTTGGATTTTTATCCCCTAGTGGCAACGATGCGTTGGCAGCCCCCCAGGCTCGCCGTGCATACGAAGATCCTACCCATGCGTATGAAAACTATCTCGGCACTGTTTTTAGCGCTTTTAACACTAAAACGCCTCTGTCGAAAAGAAGGAAAATTAGAGATTTTACCTCTTTTCTAGAGGTCTACGTGCCGTATTTGAAACATGTCGCAGCCCAAGCGCCAGTTACAAAGACTGCTTTCGTTTTAAGTCGCCAGGTTAATGTCTATCATTCCGGGCTTTCTGTGGCAATAGATAAGGGCGATCCCGAGAGAGACGCGGGTAAGTATAAGAATTTTCTTAGGGATCCTAATTTTGCCTTTTATGCGGGCTGCGCCAAAAAATTTGGTTTCTTGATTAATAAGAATATGCCGTGGACTCTGACATTCGATTTATTTAGCAACGCATCTTTGAAATATATAAAAAACTATTATACCGTCCAGCTGGGGCCCGTTACTAAAAGAAACTTTTTTCAGGCGAATTATGTACCCACGTATTTAACTGACCCGGAGCACCTTAAAGTTACTTTGATCAGGTCATATATAGAGTTTGTGAGACAAAATCCCTCTGTAGAAACTCCGGTTTATAATCCCAATTGCCCCGCATCCCCGGATAAATATACGATGGAGACCTACTATCGCCTAACGCCCCAGGCGCCGGCGCTGCGGGAGCAACTCACTGACGATTATATCATAAACTTATATTTGATGCTGCGCCACAATGAAACCAAGAAGCCCTTCCGTCTTAGCGGCCAATTTTATTCTAACCTAAGGGGTGTTTACGCGTCCGCCCACAATAGCAATCTGAGCGCGCTCCAGAATGCGGCGTCTTATATTAATACTGTGTTTCGGGAGTATATTTACAGCAAGAATTATCTCCAGTATGGGAACATAAAAAGCATAAATTATTTGTTAGAGCTTGACATAGGGCCAGAGTTTGGTACACTAGAGAGTACAGGGATTTCTGCGGGGGCTCACGTCACCGATGCGCAAGCCGACGCCGCCTCTGATTCCTAAGGAGCATTAGTGCTATTTCAACTATTAGATACAAAAGCCGAATGTGCTGGTTATTATGCCAATAATAGGATTAATTTTCGCGAGCCTCTTCCCACTAGCGGAGAGACGTGGGAGTATTCTTCTCACCTACCGGGGTCTACGTATGAAATAGGACGTATTTACAGCTCCGGAGGCTCTCTTACAGACGTTTGTCCGCCCGAGTTGGATGAGGAGTGGGAGACGATTAAGAAAACGCTTAAATCGTGCCTCAAGGCCTTCAAAACTTCACGCCTTTCGTTGAATAAAAATTGTTTTTATGACGTACTTCCTCAATACTTCTTATATGAGTACTTAAATACGAAAAATAAGATAACCAAACACGTCTTGGACACCCACTCGCGGCCTGCCAATTATGATTTTATGTATAATCTCCTTGAGATGGTGGCGGACATTCGTTCGCACCCTTTAAACATTGAGGTGGGTCCAATCAAACATCTTTTAAGTTCAGTGCGCGGCAAGAACTTTCAGCGAACCCTACAGAGCATTAAACCTGTGTGTGATTATAATCCATGGGGGACTGTGACCGGCCGTCTGACAACTCAGCCGGGTACCTTTCCCATTTTGACGATGAATAAAGAATTTCGTGGATGCGTCAAGCCCCAGAACGATTGGTTTATTGAGCTTGATTTTAATGCCGCCGAACTGAGGACCCTTATAGCTCTCACCGGAGAGGAACAACCTAAAAATGACATTCACGCCTGGAATGCGAAGAAGGTATATCGCGCCCTAGTAACCCGGGACGAGGCAAAGAAAAGAATTTTTGCGTGGATGTACAATCCCCAGTCAGAGGATCTCCTCTCGAATAATGCTTACGATAAGGAAGCAGTTAAAAATCAGTATTGGGATGGCTTCAATGTTAAGACAGATTATGGTAGAATAATAGAAGATGTAGACGAACACCACGCTCTAAATTACATCGTTCAGAGTACTACCATCGATATAGTGCATGAGCAGGCTCACAAGGTCTATGAGCTTTTAAGGGGGAGAAAAAGCCGTCTTGCCTTTTTAATTCATGACGCAGTTTATATCGATTTGGCTGAAGAAGATCGCTACGACCTTTTAAATTTACTTGACGCCTTCCGGAAAACGCGGTATAATGTATTCAAAGTCAATGTATCGGGCGGTAAGAATTTGGGAGACCTGAAGGAGCTGAAATTATGATGAAGAAAGAATATGACAAACTCGTTCGGGACAGGATCCCTGAAATTATAGAGGAGACGGGTAAGCGCTATGAGCTCCGTCAGGTGGATCACCAAACCCTCCGGCACTACGCCTTTCAAAAGTTGAGGGAGGAAATTGAGGAATTCATTGAGAATCCGTGCGCCGAAGAAGCCGCAGATGTGATGGAAATTATGAATTTTATTTGTCATCGGAGCGGTATCAAAGAACAAACTATTGTGGCCGAGGCCATCGCCAAACGCGTTAGCCGCGGCGGCTTTGACCTGGGCTTCATTTTGGATTGGGTTGAGGAAGATTGAAAGTCGTCGGTTTGGGCAAAGCAGGATGTAACATTGCGAAAGCTTTCTCAAAGTTTCCGCAGTATGAAACCTTGAAAATCGATAGTACCCGAGAGGCGGATATTACTATTAAGACCCGCGCCAGTCATGAAGAATACGATGCTCACTTCCCCAGCCTTAAGCGGAAACTAAAGATGAACGATAGCGATGTCTTTGTGATAGTCGGCGGTAGCGGGAAGATTTCCGGTGGCATACTTCGGTTATTAGAACAACTCAAAGGTAATCGTATACGCGTCGTCTATATTCAGCCTGATCTCAGTTTAGCCAGCGAAGTACAAAAGATGCAAGAAAGAGTTACGCGAAACGTGTTACAGGAATATGCGCGCTGTGGGCTATTGGAGATGATTTATCTTATTGACAACCAAATGGTAGAAAAGGGAATTGGGGAGGTCCCCATCCTTGGCTACTATGATGTGTTGAATCAAGCTATTGTGAACACTTTGCACATGATTAATGTTTTCCAAAATAGTGACGTTGTGATAGGGAGCTTGATAGAGCCCTCCGCCGTGAGCCGGATTGCAACGCTGGGTATCCTGAATATTGAAGACCAAGAAGAAAAATGGTTTTATGACTTGACAACCGCGCGCGACGTGGTATACTATTATGGTATCAATGAGGAACAGCTGAGAGAGGATGGCACTTTGTTTACGAGTATCACACAGTATGTGAAGTCGAAGGTGGCCTCCGGTATTAATGTTTCATACGGGGTGTTTCAAACTTCGTATGAACAAAAATATTGTTATTGTATTAAGTATTCATCTATGGTACAATCATATGTAGACGATCAGGATATTGGCTGATCGTACTTTAACCCAACTATAAGGAGATAAAAATGGGTATCAATTTAGATAAGATGAGAGAAAAGCTCTCGTCACTACGTGGAGACGGCAACTCAAATGACACTTTCTGGCGTCCCGAAGACGGCGACCAGACTATTAGAATCGTTCCGACGTCGGACGGAGACCCCTTCAAGGAAATGTGGTTTCACTACAATGTCGAAAAGGGCGGTTTCCTATGTCCCAAGCGCAACTACAGCGACGAGTGTCCTGTATGTGAGTTCGCCTCACAATTGTGGCGTGAAGGCGCAGACAATAACGATGAGCATAGCAAGAAGGTCGCAAAGTCCCTCTTCGTGCGACAGCGTTTCTTCAGTCCCGTGATCGTTCGCGGTGAGGAAGAGAAGGGTGTGCGTATATGGGGCTATGGCAAGACTGCCTATGAGAACCTCCTGACGCTTGTGCTGAATCCGGAGTATGGTGACATCACCGATACCGAGACGGGCACCGACCTGCAGATGACCTACGGGAAGCCGCCAGGGGCTTCCTTCCCCCAGACGAAGCTCGTGCCTCGACGCCGATCGTCCCCGCTTTGCGAGGACCTGACGCCTGAGAAGTGCGTTGAGCTGCTGGACAGCATTCCAGAGTTTACTGGTTTGTTCGAGCGAAAGTCGACCGCCGACGTCCAAACCATTCTCGATACCTTCGTTAACGCACAAGTTGACGACCCCGAGAGTGTGAGTACTGAAACTGAGAAGTATGGTAAAAACGCGGCTGGTGAAACCAACGCTGTTGATGCGGCTTTCGCAGAGCTTGGCGCTCTCTAATAATCCCCCCCACAGGGAGGCACAGGGTTATCAGGTGTCTCATACATATTGCGATCAAAGAGGCTCTGAGAAGTTTGTTTGATTGGCATCACAATTTAGGAGGAAAACAATATGTTACAACAACTAACTGTTAAACAGTTTATAAAAACGTATAATGACGCACAGGTTTATTATGACTTATCCTTTCAGCGCCGCTTTGGTGCTTGGGTAGGACGGCAGATGAATAGATATCTGCTTAAGCTTTTCGGTGGAAAAGCTCACACACTTATAGTGGTCGCGGATGTGGCGCAATGTCTACAACATTCACGCCTTACCGGGCAAGTTAACAGCGCGAAGGCGTTTGAAAAAATTCTCGAACGTGGCTATAAGTGGATTTCCCTAGATGGTCAACATCGCACGAAGACGACACTTAAGTTTTTCAATAATGAAACGACTATCACGGGTGAGTTTGTCGATGCGCTGGGGGAACCCTATGGCCTCACCAATGTTTACTGGAAAGACGTTCCAGCTGCTCTCAAGAGCGGCTTCTTAGGAGCGCTCCTGGCTGTATCTCATGAGGTCGACTCTTTGTATGAAGATTTATCTCAACACTTCCGAGACCTTAACAGTGGCTCTGCCACTAATGATCAGGAAGATCGTAATTCATATAGTACACCAGTAGCCGAGTGGATTAGAACACATCGCGATGCGTATCGAGCATCACTCGCTCGAATGGTAAGTGGTGCGGATGTACTGCGAATGCTGGATGATGAATTGCTGGCTAAGTTTACGATGGTGATCATAGACAGTTACCGTACTAAAGAATTTACGGTTGATCCCGATGTAAATAAGGATATGTTGGATCGCTTTTATACGATGGGTGTCGGATGTGCCGCCTTGGGGTCCAAAGCTTCACCATATGATCCTGCCGCATTCAAGCGCGCGCAAGAAATTTTGGATATGGCTATGCGAAGTTTTGCTGATCAAACCTACTATCCGCCATCTAAGTCTATTGCTGCAAAAGCGGCATGGTCCACGCTCCATGCGTGTGAATGGGCGGTCGATAACGGTTTTGTTATCACCAATTACACTGACTTTTTCGATGAGGTCAAAAAGATTGATGATGATCTCTTCGATCAAGGCGAGCGCGCTTTTATTGCGGCTAAGGACGCGAAGATACAAGCCGGAGAAGATCCTGCCGACGTCCCGCGCGGCCGCTACTATCACGCATGGACTACGTTGCCCCATCAAAAGGGTCCACGCAGAAAGCGCCGTGCAGCCATCCAGTCCAGACTTGATACTTATGTAGCTACAAACGATCTCGCATCGCTAGCAATGGTGGAGCGACAAGATTTGGCTGCGTAGGGTTACTCCCACAGGGAGGCACAGGGTTATCAGGTGTCTCAAATTAGAAAGGAAGAGTTATGACTACAGAAACGAATCTACTTGAACAGATGATTATGCTCCTTGAGGAAACTCGCGATGATCACGCTAAGTTTTTTGAACGCGGCAATGGTGCCGCCGGAACTCGTGTGCGCAAAACCATGCAAGAAGTTAAGACGTTGGCTCAGGAACTTCGCGTCGAAGTCCAAGAGGCCAAAAACGCAGGTTAAGCTCTGCCAGCCGCAGGGAGGCATGGGAATACAGATGCCTCAACCTATATGAAAGGAATTATAAAATGGGAACAATTAATGATATCCTCCGCGAACTTGGAGTGAGCGGAGAAGATTATGTTTATTTAAATTACACGGACAGTGCTAGCGTGTGGCATATCTCAGATGACTATGTTGGAGTGGCTTTGGCTGAGACAAATACGGCTGAGATGTTGGCAGCTCTTCTGGCATGCCCGGGTGACATTAAAGTCTTGTCGCGCTATGATGAAGATATCCTCGCCCATATGCGTGATGAAGGCATGTTGGAAGAGTATGATCGCGAAGGATGGTTTGAAGAGTATCTGACAGAAAAGATCCAGGAAGAGGCATATCAGTATGATCTGTTGACTATCGCTACAGAGCGTCATGACCATAAACGCGGTACATGTGAAGTATCTTCTAATGTTAAGGTCCTCGCGCAAGAGTTGTATAATTTAGGAGGACGTCTTGCCGATGCGTTTGTGGGAGGCTTTGATGTCGTAGTACAAACCCCCAATGGGCTTCTCACATTGTCATGAATGTCTGGTCCGTAGTCATACTTGTAAGTTGGGCACTCCTGTACGTCGTGTTGCTGGACACGCGCCGGCAAATGAACGAAATTAGTGAACAAGTGAGCATGCTTCAACGCGACTTTATTTCTGAGATCGCCGCTCAATATGGAGGATTAGATGAGAAAAAGTAAATCGAAGGCAGGCAAAATATCAGTTGATGGATTGAGGACTCTCATTAACAAAACCTCAGGGCTTGACGTTGCCCATAATCTTAACGAAGCGAATCCAACCGAAGTAAAAGAATGGATACCGACTGGCTCCCGTTGGTTGGATTCTATTGTTTGTAGAGGACACCTAGCCGGTATTCCCGTGGGCAAATTCACAGAGATTGCGGGCTTGGAGTCAACCGGCAAATCTTTTATGGCTGCGCAGATCGCAGGGAATGCCCAGAAGATGGGGATGAATGTTATCTATATGGATTCTGAATCAGCGATTGACCCGGGCTTCCTTGAACGCGCTGGATGTGACATAAACGAACTCATTTATGTTCAAGCCCAGTCGGTTGAACATGTACTAGAAACTGTTGAAAACGTTCTGAAGTCAGGAGCAGAAAGAACCCTGTTCATCTGGGACTCCTTGGCTATGACTCCAACCATCACAGATGTGGAGGGGGACTTTAATCCTCAATCCACCATGGCAATGAAGGCACGTATACTTTCAAAGGGAATGTCCAAGCTGACAATCCCAATTGCAAATACTAAGTCAGCCTTTCTGGTTCTCAACCAGTTGAAGACCAACATCCCACAAGGACCCAACGCCCGCATTGTCGCCATGACGACACCCTTCATCACCCCCGGCGGAAAGGCTATGCATTATGTATATTCGCTGCGCGTGTGGCTTACGGGACGCAAGGCCAAGTCTGCTTTCATCGAGGATGAGAGTGGCTTTCGCATCGGCTCTGAGGTGAAGGTCAAGCTGGAGAAGTCCCGCTTCGGCACACAGGGGCGCAATTGTGCCTTCAAGATCCTCTGGGGAACTGACACCGTTGGCATTCAGGACCAAGAGAGCTGGCTGGAGGCAATCAAGGGTTCCGACAATCTCAAGCAAGCTGGCGCTTGGTTTTCTCTGGTCCACAAGGACGGTAAAGAAGAGAAGTTCCAGAGTGCTCACTGGATTGAAAAGCTTAAAGACAAGAAGTTCAAAACTCGCGTCCTCGAGATTATGGATGAACAGATCATTCGTAAGTTTGATACACGCGAGGGAAGCGCCGAGGATTTCTACGACGTAGATAAAGAATAGAAAACAACCCTTGACACTGAAGCTCCCGTGAGGTATACTCATAGGAGCTTCATACGTTAGGGGATACACATGAAAAGAGTAATGATCGTCGACGCTCTCAACGCCTATTTCAGGGCGTTTATCGTCAACCCGAGCCTGTCTACTCACGGGCAGCCCATTGGTGGCTTGAAGGGCTTCCTAGGCATCTTACAGAAGCTGTGTAGGGACCTCAAGCCAGACACGGTGATGATTATCTGGGACGGCCCGGGCGGGAGCCGCAAGAGACGTGAGCAAAACAAGAATTATAAGGCCGGCCGGAAGCCCATCCGGGTCAATCGTCAAACCGATTTGACCGATGAGCAACAGCGAGCTAATATGGCGTGGCAGCAGCTGCGCCTGATGGAATACCTTAATGAGCTTCCGGTAGTTTAACTACGGTTTGATGAGGTAGAGGCCGACGACGTGATCGCCTATGCTACTCGCCTCGACCATTTTAAGGGATGGCAAAAGGTAATTGTTTCCAGTGATAAAGATTTTATTCAACTCTGTGATGACGAGACGGTATTGTTTCGCCCTATTCAAAAGAAGGTTCATAATAAGTTGAATGTGGTGGAGGATTTTGATATTCATCCACGGAATTTTGCACTGGCCCGAGCGATGGCGGGCGACCCCTCCGACAATTTGCGTGGTGTTCCCCGCGCAGGCTTAAAAAGTATTTCAAAAAATTTAAAATTTTTGAGAGAAGATAAGGATGCGACTTTACAGGATATTTTTGATTTTTGTTTAAACACCGATTCAAAGGCACAGTTTTTCACTAACGTTTCGTCCCACAGAGATGTAATTATAGAGAACTATAAATTGATGCAACTTTATGCGCCCGCTTTATCTCTCCATTGCCGGGAGAAGATACATTATGCGTTAGATAATTTTGAATATGATTATAATAAAACAGAGGTTATCCGCATGATGAACCAAGACGGCTTTGGAGTCTTTAACTGGGAAGATTTACATGCAACAATGAATCGCTTTTGTACGGAACGAATACTGCAAAGCTCTGGGATGTCACAGTGAGAGAAGCAATGAAACTCAACGGGGCTCCCCTAAATTTTTCTAAGTATGGTAAAACATTCCAGGAAAAATTGTGTATGGTAATTTTAGACGACCGTCCCTTTGCCGATCAGCTGGAAGAAGTGTTGGATGTGGGATTTTTGGAATTAAACTATCTTAAATTATTCCTCAATAAGATCTTTGATTATCGTAAGAAGTACGGCGTCCATCCCTCACGCGATATTATGAAAACTATTTTGCGTTCTGAGTTGGACAACGAAAACGATCTTACTGTTAAACAAGTACGAGAATTTTATGTCCGAAGTCAAGTTACTGACTTAACGGACGTGGGCTATATTAAAGCGACATCCCTCGATTTTTGTAAGAAACAAAATCTAAAGTCAGCCATGGTGAAATCTATTGGTTTACTTCAAACTTCATCTTTTGATGAAATTTCTCAAGTTATTAATGATTCGCTTAAGTTAGGCATTAACGGGGATGAGGGTTACGATTATAAGAAAGATTTTGAAGAACGCTTCAAGCCCCGTTTTAGAAATCCTACCACCACCGGGTGGGAGATTATTGATGACGTATGTAAAGGGGGGCTCGGACAGAAGGAGCTTGGTGTCGTTGTCGCTCCTACTGGGGCCGGCAAGAGTATGGCTCTTGTTCACTTAGGAACTCAAGCTCTTAAACAGGGAAAGACTGTAGTTCACTATACTTTAGAACTTCAAGACACGGTAGTCGCCTCCCGCTATGATGCGTGCCTAACCACAATTCCTCTCGAGAATCTCGTAGCCTTCAAGGAAAAGATTTATGAAGAGGTCCAGGATATCGAGGGCCAACTGATTGTTAAGGAATACCCCACCAAAACTGCTACCACACAGACGATTCGTAATCATTTAGAAAAACTTAAGATGCGCAATAAGGTCGTCGATATGATTATCATTGATTACGGGGATTTGTTACGCCCTGTCCGCTATCTCAAAGAAAAGCGGAATGAGCTGGAATCTATTTACGAAGAGCTCCGGGCCATTGCTACTGAGTATGAAGTGCCTGTGTGGACCGCATCACAAACGAATCGGTCAGGGCTGAATGCTGAGGTTATTACAATGGAATCTATTTCCGAAGCTTTTAATAAGTGTTTTGTAGCAGATTTTATTTTTACTATTTCGCGGACGCTCGAAGATAAAATGAGCAATGGAGGGCGCCTTTTCGTGGCCAAAAATCGAAACGGCCCAGATGGCCTCGTCTTTCCTCTTTTTATGGATACTTCCAATGTTTGTATTAAGGTGTTGGAAGCGTCCGAATTGGATGCCCTGGTTGAAGTGACGCCTAAGAAGCAAAAAGAAGATTTATTTGAAAAATATAAGAAATTTAAGCAGAATAAAGGAGGCTAGAAATGTTTGAGGACAGTGATGTACGCGAGGCCACCCGCGATTATTTTGGTGGGGATGAGTTGGCTACTAATGTTTTTATGACGAAGTATTGTTTGCGGGATAAAAGGGGCAATTTTGTAGAGCGCACACCGGATGCTATGCATCGCCGCATGGCTAAAGAGTTTGCGAGAATAGAAGCGAAGTTTGAGGGTGGGAAGAATTCTTATCTTACGGAGAATGAAATTTACTCTTTTTTCAAAGACTTTAAGTACATCGTCCCTCAGGGCTCTCCAATGATGGGAATAGGAAATGATTATGTTAATGTATCTTTATCTAACTGTGTGGTGGTCGAGAATCCTCAAGATAGTGTTTCGTCCATTATGGACGCTGGTAAAGACCTTGCGAACTTGTTTAAGCGTCGCTGTGGTGTTGGGGTTGATATTTCTGGTCTGCGTCCCGAGGGTACTCCCGTTAACAACTCTGCTCGCACTACTACTGGGGCTTGGAGTTTCGCTGATTTTTACTCTTATGTTTGTCGTATGATTGGCCAGAACGGTCGCCGCGGTGCCCTCATGATTTCGATGGACATCCGCCATCCCGACATCGAGAACTTTGTTAAGATGAAACGTGATCTCACAAAGGTAACGGGGGCGAATGTGTCGGTTAAAATAAGTGATAGCTTTATGGAGGCCGTTGA
>Ga0098035_1000972_pt1 | contig 14121 bp, 12 predicted proteins | sample 3_EtaG_FD_75046 | JGI IMG/M metagenome (GOLD analysis project Ga0098035, IMG submission 75046) | Marine viral communities from the Subarctic Pacific Ocean - 3_ETSP_OMZ_AT15126 metaG | ecosystem: Environmental > Aquatic > Marine > Oceanic | place: Pacific Ocean | collected 2015-01-07
ATTAGTACTTTCTGTGAGACGCACCATAACAATAACATCTACTAAGTCTTTATCCTGTACCTCTAAACCTTCCTTTTCTAGGAACTTTAGGTCAAATTTGAGGTTGTAACCAACTACGGTCTTACAGGTATTCATTACTTCCATAAGTTTAGGAAGTAAGTCACTGTCAAGATTGCTATCTAATGTTTGATGTCGGAATGGGAAGTAGTAGGTTCTATCTTCTACTCCCACCCCGACACCACAAAGCTGATTACCTTGTAAGGCATACAACCCATTAGTTTCGCAGTCGATCACCCACTCATCATGATTTGACAAGTCAGTGATTGCGGTATTGAATTCTTCTGTAGTTGTTACTAACACTAAAACGGCAGATCATCGTCCGAAGCGGTGTCAACACTTACAGCGGTATCCGGTACTGTTACTTCGTTAGAAACAGCCTCCTTAGTTGATACGCCGTATCGCTCGTTCATGTAATCTAATACTGGAACTAACTCATCTACTTCTGCAATCTTGTCACTAGGAATATCTAATTCTCTAGTACTTACTACTACAGTATACGATGTGTCCTGCATCCCTGACCCTGTGCGTCGAACTCGTACCACGCCCTTATTGAGGGCACCCCAGTCATTATAAACATCTACAAGCTGGTTCCAGATGTAGTTACTCCGACCGAAAGCGAGAGGGACAATCTTGAAATCATCTATGTTCTCTCTGTACAGCTTACGCCCAGATGGGCCTTCTACAGGCTCCCATGTATCTACTCTACGTTCTGTGTGTAGAACGTCGTGTACAAACGCCCAAAACCCAAACCTGTGTGAGGGTCGAGTGCCATCGGGAACTGGTGCTAACGGGCCACTTGTGCCACCAAGAACACTGCTCCACCGACCCTCTTCGTTGAATGTGTACATCCAGTAATCTGCAAGCTTGGGGTCATCTTCATCACCTGTTGCTACTATGGACATGAAGGCTTGGTCACCATCTTTAAACCATAGTTCTTTTCGTAGTTCCGCCGAAGTCTCCGACGAAGTACGCCTATCTATTCTATTCTGTATTCCACTAATACCTACCATGGATTTCTCCTTTACCAATAATGTCTATCTTTTAGAACTGTATCTAGTATATCAGACTTTCGTATGTCTTGTACATCTTTATACGGCTCCGGAATCTTTACATAAGAAACTCTAACACCCTCACCTAGTACTGTCAAGGCTTTATCCAAACCAATTTGACCAGCTTCATCATTATCAAAACATAGTACTACTTCTCCTACTGAGAACTCCTGTAGTAAACCTGCTTGCGCTTTCGACATGTACGCCCCAAGTAGGGCTACCGCAGGATACCCTGACTGATCTAACCACATAGCATCGAGTGGGCCTTCGGTTACATATATAAGTGGAGCATCGTTTATTAGGTGCCCACCGAAAAGTAACTTAGACTTCCTCAATGAATGGTTATACAGGTACTTAGGGAACCCCTGCTTTCTTCTCACCGCCCACCCAACAATACGAGCAAACTCATCCCGTACAGGGAAAGCTAACCCATTCTGTCCGGTTATCCCACATTCCCAACGCTTCAAAGTTTTGATTGTGAATTGCCTATCAAAAATCCAATCAGGCACAAATTTGGTATTGTATGGGAAATCTACTTCCGGAAGTGTGGTTAGTTCGGGCTGCTCATCATCGAAGAATGAGGTATCTATAACAACCTCATGATCTCCTATGAAACTATCTACTTGTTTACCTGATAGACTCAGATACCTTCGCAGAAACGATTTGAGACCTCCCTGACCACACCCCCGAAAGCAAATCCATACACCTTCTTCTGTGTTGATTGAGCATGAATCATGTTGGTCAGCGTGAAACGGACACCTGATGGTGAACTGTCCCACTCCTACCGGAGTATTCAACCCTGCTTTTAGCAGGACTGCTGACCAATCAATCATTACTTGCGACCTTTTCGATCTAGCTTATTAGCCCGAACAAAAAGCACAACTTCATTCTCGTAACCGTTAGAATCGCTAACTCGTCCCCGGCGAATATCAGATACCGTAATCGGTACAGACGGTTTCCCCGGCCCTTTGCTCTTAGCAGTTTTAACGACAACACTATTCTCATCTTGCTTCAACCATGCGAATAATTGCATTTCTTTCCTCCTAGAAAACGTCATCTATTTCCTTTATTTCACCTTCATCAACATTCCACAAAAAGGTACACATATCGACCGGTAAATCTCCATCCCTGTACTTCTGAAACTGTATTGATCTGAGGTTATCAGAATCTTCTACCATGCACATAGAAAGTGCAATATCAGAAGCACGAATAAGAGCATCACCAAATGCTACTTGATCGGCACGAGGAGGCGCAAACATATTTGACGCATCTCTCGTAGCCTGTGTTGATACCATAATAGTCGTATCTTGGGCTAAAGCCAAGTTTTTCAAACCATAGAACAAGCTATGATTCTGTTCCCACGAAGCTGAATTCTTCATGGCAGTAGATACCAGATACACACCGTCAATGACAGTAATATCTGGAGCGTGTTTTCTTATTAGATTAGCTATACTGTGGAGAGAAATACTATCTTCCCCACTTATATGATCACATATCAGTAGATTCTTCTCATCTAACTCCGTTAGAAATTTAGCATACTTCTCTTCATCAATCGGGCTACCTGTCCTCAAGGCTCGGTGAGAAAGTTTGTAACCACTTTTATTCCCCATAATTACATCCATACGCATATCAATAGATTTTTTAGTCATCTCAGTGGATACGAAAAGTGTCTTATACCCGTTGAGAGCGGCTATTGCAGCGATATCAGTACATAGCCATGTTTTACCCACAGTAGGTCTAGCAAAGGCAGATATAAGGTCTCCGGGTTGCCACCCTACTCCAGTAGAATTAATTGAGGTAAATGGGGTTTTTATCCCTATGAGCCCGTCCCCCATTTTACGTAGGGCACTTCTCTCTTTCCAATCTTCTAACCTATCCAAGTTACCTGTATCATATTCCTGTACATCTTCATCATATAGAACTTCTATATCATTCAAATCATGTAATATTTTCCCCATGGCTTTCTTAGGGTTTTCTGTAAGTTCTTCTTTGTTACCCGCAAAAGCTGATACAACTTTTCTAAACAATACCTGCTTCTTAAATTCATCTTGAGCGTAAGAAAACTCTACTGTTACTGCATCTTTTCTTAGTTTAGAGAACTCTTCAAGTAATACTGCGTGGGTAGGAAAATCTCTATACTCATCTAAATATTTCTGGACAAACATATAAGCATCCCTATGCACGGCAAAATCATTCTGCGGGTGCCTAAAAGCTTTATAGTTGTCGGAGTCACATAAATTAAAAACCAAAGCGGACTCTATAAAATTAAAACTATCACTGTTCATTCTGTACTAATCCTTTACTGAATATAGAATTCTACCATATGCGTTGTGAATGAAGGCAGATACTCCTTCTTCTGCGGACGCACCATCGGCTACTGTCTTTGCTTGCACGTATGTTTTATACGTCCCTAGTATCCACGTTTTTCGTAATTCAGAATTCTGTGTAACGACACGAAACAATCCTTCTTTAGGTGCAGCACGACTTGTTAAGTCAGTGTAGGGTATCTCTTTTGCTTTGTCAATTGGTGTCATTCCACTTCTCCAACGTATCTATAGCTTTTGCTAATTTCTGTTTATCCGATGCGGTTGGAAACCACTTAGTTTCCAAGTGTATCACAGTTCTCCAGAGGTGTCTAATTCTAGAATCCCCATATAATAATACACTAGCATACAGTTCTGGGCGTTGGCAAGTGGGTAAGTAGGAATTGATCCCACCTAGAATATACATTATATGTACGTCTTTACGTCCCTGTTTTATCCCCCCATAAAAAGCTCCTATTAATGGATAAAAACCAAACGTTTGAATAGCTTCTTTCAAAGCTTTAGTTTCTCTACCTATAAAGGTTGGGGATTTATAATCAGTATCAAATCTATCTTTGTAAAAATGACTGAAAATTTTATAGAGTGTTGGGGCGTTTTTAAACTCTATGCCCAAGGAATTTTTGTTTAACATGTTCCCTTACTGATGCTAAGGAGTTATTAGGAAAAGTCTTTTCGAACTTAAGGTGTATCTCTTTGAAGGAATGCCCGGATTGACGCAAAGCTAGAAAAGCTAATTCCGATTCCGTAAGTTGCAAAGATTGTAACAAATCTTTTATTTCTACTAAATTTAACCAATCTTTTGGTTCTTTTAAGAGCATTTCTTGAGAAAGCTCTTGGGAGGATGATCCATCTGCCATTGAGTCGGTGACAAACGTTTGCCCTAGATAAGAAGCTTCGTTATTAAGATTACGTTTAGATTTAGTTGCTAGAGTGCGGATTGTGTTTACCATAGTTCTGTGTAGATAAGTGTGGAAAGTAACATTCCTACCGGGGTCAAATTTTTTAGCCGCTTTTAAAATACATATTCTAAGTTCTTGTGCTAAATCATCCCTATCAATACCGTTAATTTTGTAAGTTGAGATCATCCTATTTATTTTCGGTTCCCACTGTCTAATAAGATTATCATCAATTTCCAATATATTGTTCCTTTCTATACTTGTTGTAACATTGATTGTTACAGAATGCATGTTTATATTTTAATTCGTAAGCACGGCGTACTTCTGATTTTAGCCTATAAATGGTGGAATTGCAATAGTCACAGGATAGTTTTATTCGTCTATTCTTCTCTGAGCACTCTTTAGAGCAGATAGGTCGCTTTTTAGTCCTGTTCAGGATAGCCGTATTACATACTTTACAGTACATGATGGGGCGCAACCTAGGTGGATTTGTATCTAAACCTCTTCTATTTAAGACAGCCCATACTCTCTGCTTGGTGGCTCCTAACTCAGCAGCTATTTCTGAGACTCGCATGAAGGGATACTTCTTACGGAGCCTTACTACTCTATTTTTAAACTTCACTAGAATTCGTCTGCGGAGAGTAGACTTTCTTCGTAAGATTTTACATGATCGGTTACTTGGGCTTTCCATTTAGCAGCAAGTTTAGTTACATCAACTGTTCCCTCATCCATCCTAAGAATATATGAAGATGCGGCAACAATTCTTGTCCATTGTGCGTCCGTAAACGATACTGTTACATCTGGCATTATAATTTCTCCTTTAGGTTTTTAACCTCTTCTCTAAGTTTTTTAAGTTCTTCTAGCATGAGAATTGAAAGCTGTTTATACTTTACTGCTTCAGGTCTATTTTTATCATCATAAACAGTTAGTTCAGGTAATATTTCATGAACTTCTTCTGCTATATATCCAAAATCGGATTTTCCGTTACTTTTCCAATCAAACGAAACTGGGCGTAAATCATAAATATTCTCTATATTTATATCTAAGTCTGCTATATTATCTTTGTAGCGTCTAGAAGAACTTACTTTAGTAAATAACCCAGTAGAGGAATTTATGTTAACTTCAATGTCGCTAGCCACGGTTGCGCTTGCCGCAATCCCACTTGAACTAACAGTAGCTCGTAAAGTACCGCCAGCAGTAAACCCTATACTATCTGTCCCTGTCCTATACATGCCTGTATCTGTATCACTCTGAAAAGAAAAAACGGGGACACTGTAGGTACCATCCGTACCAGCGTAATTATAATTAGAACTAATGGCATTAATTGGGCGGTGGTTCCACCCAGTTGAGGTACTTGCGTAATACCCCATATGTATCCATGGAGCAGCTTGACGAGTTCCCAAAGTTGCATGTGAACCATTCATTACGGAAATTGGGAACACGCAATAATACGACTTACTATTTGTAGTATCATTTACGTGTTGGAATCTAAGCCCTGCGGTAGTATTAGCACCAGCTATATCTGCACCCTTACCAAGGGCACTATTCAGGGATACATACTCTTGGGAATGTAAAACTATATCACTCGTATTGGCATACAGATAAGTAGCATAGTAGCTTCCATTGTTGTAAAGAAACAGGTTTGAATAGGCCCCGCTGATTCCATTTTCCATAAAGTTTATACCTGCGATTAAACCACTGGGGGTAGCTGCTTTACCCCATAGGGTTAGTCCGTTACCAACGGAACCACCGGTATCATTAGCACGAATGGTTAAGACTCGATTAGCATCAGCTTTACCACTAGAAGTATAAAATTCGAGTTTGGTCGAAGTCAGTTCCGCTAACGTAGTCCCAGCAGATACGGCAACGGCACTCCCATCATAAAAAGTAACTCCGTCAGAACTAGTACGCATTATAACATTATCGCTGGCGTCGTGGAATCTAATATTATTATCTTGGATATCCATCATAATATTTGTAAGAACACCATCACTATGCATTCCGCTACTGTTGTAGAATCGCACCCCACCAGCATGGAAATGGGATATTGTTGTGGCATCGGTTGCGGTTGTTGCGGTCTTATTAAAGAACCGTAACCCCGCTCCCCCCGTTAATCCAGCACCACTACCTAACAATAATGTTAAGTAACTGTTTGCACTGCCATCATATGCGGCGAAACCATCACCACTCATTTTTGTTAATAGTGAATCTGTTGTTGCACCATCTCTAATACTGATATATTCGTTACGCCCATCTATATCTAACCACCTACCCGCAGTATCTGAATTGCTATTAATTGAAAATCCTCTAATCCAGTGGTTACTGGCATCTGTACCCCCCCCAGCACCCGTAGCATCGGTACCGGGAGTATTTAGTTTAAATCTACGACCAAGAGTAGCAGTAGTACCTAAGTTAGATACCTCCGCTGCTGTAACAGAATCTTGGTTTACGGTTTGATTAGCATTTACAGCATTTTGCCCATTCACAGCAGTAGTCCCTACCATCATAATTTGTGCTCTACCAGTGGAGGCAGCACCAGTAACGGTAGCAATTAGTATTTTACCACTCGAACTACTGTTGTCCCACTCAGAAGCTAGCTCAGTATGCCACATTGTTGGATCGGTAGACTTCCAATATATATGATATAGTGTATCTGCAACTAGTCCCCCACTGACATCAGCCGTAGTATTCCCCGATACTATAACTTGCTCAGTTCCGCTAGTAAGTTCCATAACTGAGGAGTCCCAACTTACTGTATTATAAATAGCCATTAGTAATCCTTTCTACCCTTGGGAAAACGGGCCAACTGTCCCATTCCCATTTGGATTAACTCGAATATTTGCAAGCCTCTCAATATATCCTGCATGATCAGTAACGGTTATAACCGTGTTATTGGCAGTACTTCCAATAGTCTGAATAGCATTTGCAATATTACCATGCATCAGATTAATTATAGCTTCATCATAACCAGTAGTAGAAATCATAGTAGAAGCATTACCCGCTCGTTCCTCATATTTTAACCCAGTTATAATGTGATTCCCTGATACTCCTGCGGCTGGATGTTCTACTCGTATACCCATTCCTGCCCGTAGATGAATGAAAGCCCTGTAAAAAATACTCGTACTCCAATTAACCCCCCCGTGATTCGTCATGTCAGCCGTAACAACATCAGTTGTGGCATTTAGGGCTGGTACCAGTATCGCATCGTCTACAAGTCCATCTGATGCATCAACTTGCTCTAATAACATTCCTGCTCTACCCCCATAAGAAGCAAAGTTTTGAGCAGAAATTAAGCTGCTCCCGCTTGAGCCGTCTTGTCCTTGACCTACTAATTTAATTGTAGGGTACCCAAATACTTTAAAGGTAGTTCGCTGCGCTGGCAGTATTACTCGTTTTAATATAGTAGCAGCAGCATTCCTAGCTGCATTAGGAGCCTCAAAAGTCTCATTAAAATTTAACTTATAAGTTTTAGAAATAGTTCGTTTAGTGATAAATCGCTCTAACACTTTACAGTTTACTGTTTTAAATACATCTTTACTGGTTGAGAAGGAACCCCCGTAGTCCTCACTCCTATCTCGTCCCACAACTCCTATAATACCAGTAGTTGCTCCCCCAGAACCATTGGTGCTAGTACTATCTCCATACAAAAAACGAGTTTCAGAAACATAATCCCCGTACCTAAACAGTACTCGTACATCATCATCGGAATCCGAACCGTACCTATGGACATTCGCCGTTGTAACATCATCACCGGCAGCTTGAAAGTCAGCCTCTAAAGAGAATGCAACTGTTGAAAAACCAAAATATGAATCTTCCTCTGTGGAACCAGTATGGAAATCTACTGGATGGTGTAAAGAAGAGTCGTCACCGGGGAGAGCAAATCCTGCAACTAACGCATTTACTTCCATTCCCCTGTAAGGTCTGTCTTTATGCGCAACGTCAGATATTAATATGTGCTGTGCTCCCTTTACTAAGTTACTATCTAATATAACATCGTCTTCTTTAGTCGTCCATGACGACCCACTTTGCCACTGTACACGACAAATATCTTTGAAAACGTTAAAAACGGGCTTATACTTAAACACATTTGAACCAGTGGGGCCACTAGCAAAAGCTATCGTACCGCTATGTGCCCCGGTAGCATTTCTATAAGTATCTTTATGTTTCTGAGGTAATGTGATATTAAAAGTATCAACTGTTAGGAATTCAACTCTGTAATAACTACCGTTATCTCTTGTTGATGCGCCTGTCGTATTAGATTCGGTAGGTTCATCTGGAGAAGTGTTTATTTTCACCCCTTGAACAGTACCAGAAGTGGTACCATCAATATCCGTAACTTTTATTAGGCACCCAGTTTCCAACCCATGCGCTGCTGCAGTTACTGTAATACCAACAGTTGATCTGTCATGCTCCGCAGTTACTTCAGTACCTAGTAAGCCTTCCTGTTCACACCAATACATATCTTTAATAAGGCTAGCGGAAGTTAGGGATTCCGCCCCCATGTAAAACGGAGATTCGACTGTTGAAGTTATAGCTCTAAGGACACCCTGATCATCTCTAAAATCATCATATGCCTTTGTCATCGCCACCGGGTGGTCTTTTGGAGATTGTGTTATTGATCTCCCTCCTCTTGGTAAAGCAGAATACCCAGCCATACCCGTAACCTCATCTCTACGAAAACTCCCATGTCCAGCTTCCATTACTCCAAAAGTCCCTTGGGAAGCGTAATCCAGTTCAATCCCTCGTTCATACACATCATCTTCATCAGTGATGGTACCATTTGAAGCAAAGAAGTGAACGTTTATTGTGTTTACTTTCAGGGCTGAATCTATATCATCGGGGGAAGTGGCAAACCAACCATATGCTCTTGCATCATCTGCTCTATTCCAATGGAATAAGCTGTTACCGTGCAGGGCCCCAGAATATTTATGGTGGCCTGAACTTAAATCAGCTACATAATCAGAGTTAGAGATACTATTGACTTTTATCATTTCCATTTTATGGCCTAAATTATTACTACCTTTCGCCATGCCTTTGTCATCAACAGCTTCTAAAGCTACTTGGGAATACAAATCTTCCTCAAACAATCCGTGATCAAAATCTTCTAATATAAATACCTTAGTTTGATCAGCTCCTTTCGTGCCAAAGGCTGTATCATCTTCCGTCATATTATCATCGGATGGGTATACGGCTGTGAGTCCAGCAGTTCCGGGGGCTACAGGTCTAGATTTACGCATAAAATAGTTCAGGTGAGGTCTATGTGTGTTTGAAGTTAGCGTTACATCGTTATACAGACCAGCATCTAGGTAAAAATCGTAACCTTGGTACCCTGTGGTTTGAGGCCCAGCAGATATTTTTGATGGTGTACCTGCTGCAGCTGATGTCGCAGTGTTAGCAGGACTTTGAACTGTATCACCGTCTAAAAATTTAAGTTTTAAAGTATAAGCCGTTTTACTATGAACAATATAGGTACCGCTTTCTATCGTGTCGGGTGTTGGGCTTCCTACCGGAGCATGGTTAGAAAGTTCAATCAGATTTCCATTTTCATACAGGTGAGCAGTGTCACCAACGCCTCCTGTTCCACCGCCACCATTATAAACTAGCAAAACATCTCTAGTGCCACTAGTAGATAAGGTTGCTGTATCCGCAACTGTGTAATATATCTCGACATTATGGGTTAGTACGCCTTCACTCCAATGTGGGTCAGTCATACCTACTGATCTCATGGCGTTTAATGCGGTTGTGGTTGTATTTTTATAAGTTTTAACTATATCTAGATCGGTTTCGTTCCAGAGGTAGCTAGAATCTTCGAACTTGGAAACTCCCAAAGAGGTTGAACCATCGGAAGTATTATCCGTATATAAATCCTTGCCTCCAGACCAGTCATTCATAATCTCACTGACAGTAGCAGAAAGTCTTGTATTATTATATGTGGTATCTCTAAATTTCCCTTGATCCGTAGTTTCTTCTGAGTCTGCCTGTACTAGTCTAGTTTCATTAAATGCCTGTGTTCCACGCGTAGAACTCTGTACGGATTTTGTAATTACCTCACTCGCTAAACTACGGAGGTAATCACTAGCGTCTATATGTATTGTTTTACCGATACTATCACTATAACTTACATCTAGACTATCTATTTTACCGTAAAAATACGGGAATAACGCATGATCGCTTCTATATTGGAGATAGGCTTCTTTGGATACGTCTTCAGTAGCGGCACCCGCTAAGGAAGTTTCGAATTTCTGTGAGTTAGCACCAGTCCCTCTTTTATCTAAGGTGAACGTGCTGGAAGTTGGGACAGTATCAATTTTATACAGATCATCCGAAATACTCCCACTTTCCTCATTCACAATTTGAACATAGGTTCCAACAGCCATCGCATGATTAGCATACGTAAATATTGCTTGGGAGTCCCCAGCCCGATTAGCATACCCATTGTCATGAACTATTTTTATGGGGACGAGAGGTCTGGGCATATGCAGAAGCCTAATTTGCTGAAACCTAGTAAAAGTGGGGGTAGTTACTGCATCGCCCTCAACCGAGTACACTCCGGTTGATGCATCAGGGCTACTACTAAGAGCTTTATTCATATCTTTATTACTTATAACTATCTCTGCCGTAGCAGGAGCATATACTTTATCTGTGTATGCAACACTTACAAGGTCTCCTACAGGTATAGGTACCCAGACTTTATCTGTTTCATTATAATATTGAAAAATACTTCGACCATGTACTGACATATTTTAATATCCTTTAAATATTCTTACTTGGGTTAACAGAAACTGGCCTCGCCGCCACAAACGATAACTCATACGACCAGAATTTAGGCATAGAGGAAATAAGCCCAAGGTTAGCATTCTGTATTGATACATTATACTGATCATATGTAACAGACGCAACATTTGTATGTAGCACAGTAAGTATTATTTCTTCTCCCTCTACATAATTCCATTGAGTTATAGCATGTTGTAATTGGAAAAAAGTTGGGGAATAATAAACTTGATTGTTGAATGCCACCGTCTGTCCGACGGGGACGGCTTCTCTTGGGACTAACCCACTAACTGTTATCAAGGGTCTATAAGAGCCTACATCAAACATTATAGGACTGGACTTAGGTATACCTACCTGTAACGGCTGTCTGAACGTTCTGACAGCCAATCCGGTGACATTCAAAGCATACAAAGCTTTCTTTCTAGTGTTGGGGGACGCATCTCCATTCCCTGCTGGACTATTGAAGATAAAATTTTCTGTAATAGCATAATCGCCAGTCCCTCCCGTATGTCGGGGGTCTAATGCTTCCACATTCGTATGAACTACTTCTCCATCTTTGTCGGCTGGAATTTTTTCTAATAATACTAATGATCGCATTATGCTATCGTCATATGTGGGTAATAAACTTTAGGCCGTGAAGCAAAAAATATCATTGTGAACTCTGGTCGTTCTTCTGATAACGCTTTATAATCTAAGGTTACGGTGGATAAAGCTGCTTTGTATTTAAAATAACTAACATTACTACCGGAATTAGGTTCTTCTATATACAAATTTATCACTTGCGTAGTATCAAACCACCAATCTGTAGACAGCCTAGAAATTTGATATGCTGTAGGTAATTTATATGAGGTGCTTTTAAAAGTGACACTGTTACCTGAACTTTGGTCGTCCACTGTCCCCGTTAGAGTTATAGTTGGTTTATATGTACCTAGGTCAAATAAGTAGGGGGAGTTTTTAGGTGCGGCAATCTGTATAGGGTTTTTTTGGATAACCACAGTTATTTTTTCAACTTGTAGAGCGTACCTAGTAGCACTTCCACTACTTACAGCAGACCAATCACTTTCGTTTTCTAAAAAAACTGCGGTACTAGCCATTTATTTAATCCTCTCTTTATAGCCACGGATCAGACCCGTCGTAACCGTGCTGTGCGAGCCAAGCTGATCCTATCTGCTGAGCTGTTGTCTGCGTTGTCCCATTACCTGAATTACTCTGAAGAGTAACATTAACAACAGGTGAACCCCACGTTCCAGCTTCTCTTCGCTCTTGCATATACGCCTTGTGGAATTGGGCACTTTCGTCCATATCCTCTTGCATGGCTCTGAGGTTATCTCTCGCTATTTGGGCATCGTTTGCGTTCTTATTCGCTATCTGCTGGGCGACATCCTCATAGTTTTCTTTCTTATCCACATCTTCCACGATCTGGCCAAACTTGTGCTGAACATCGAACTCTGGATTAAAAACCGGTACCGTGTCTGCAGCGTTCTGCTGATCTACCATTGCCGCTATTTCATCCTGATACACATCCGGTACCGTGGTTGTTGGTAACAAAGAATCGTCGATTGCCCCGTCTGCAGCGTTCTGCTGATCTACAGCCTCCTGCACACCTCCAACGTTGCCCTCCAAATCATTCATTTGATTTATCTTTTCTTGTTCAAGCATATTCCTCGTGTTAGCCTCTCTTTGCTCTCTTAATAAAGCCTCATATTCCTCAGTACCAAATAGAACGTCCTCTGGATTAAAAAGCGGGCCAACTGTGTCTGCAGCGTTCTCACCAGCCCCGGCGTCAGTCGGTGCCCACATTAACCCGCCTTCCCCCTCAGGATCAAATGCCGTCATTATATCCTCTGCCCCTTTAGCATTAACATCCCACCTGTTATTCATCTCCTCATCTTCCCACGCACTTATTGCATTCCCGAACTTGAACGACGAACCCTCTTGTTTCACCCCTGTTTTATTGCCATTCTCTTGCTTCTGAAGATCAATTGCTTCCTGATTCACCCTGTTAAGCTCCGCCCTTTTAATTGCCTCCTCATCGAGGACAGTCTGAGTCTTTAATACTGTTTTAGAGAAAGCTTCCGCAGACTGAGCTATGAAATGGGGGACAGTATATCCGGATAATCCTACTCCTCCACCTACACCTAGGTTAGAAGCTCCTCCTCTTCCGCCACCCTTCTTATCAAAAAGTGCATCGAATAGCATAGGCCCTAGGAAAGAACCAGCGGCCCCTCCGATCATACCACCGAGCATCGTTCCTGCCCCCGGTACGATGCTACCTAAAGTTGCTCCAATAATCGCACCACCTGCGGTAAAACCTGCCCGTCCCGCAGATTTCCCCTTAGACATACCTTTGTCCCGACCTCCTGCGTAACCCATACCAGCGGCTGCGAGAGTCCCTATAATAGGCACACCTCTTCCTAACATTCGACCAGCAGTAGCAAAACGCCCTCCCATAGCTGTAGCTTTCGCCCCTAGACCGGTAGTAGTACTACTAAGGCCACCTTTCTTAGCAACACTAGCGAATAGGTCTGAACTATAACTAGCTTGTTTTGAAGCTTTAGCTACCTGAGCTGCCTGTCTACCGCCGCCACCCAAACCAAAACCACCCAATCCACCCCCCATCATATTCCTAGGGGCTACTGCTGCTTGTGATACAGGCCCACTACCCCTACCCAGAATTGATCTGCCCATTCCTACAGCACCTCTAGCACCTGTAATACCATAAGCCATACTTCCACTCATGCGAATCATTCTAAGAGTCAGATTAATAGCTACCAGCCCGCCTACGATTTTAGCAACGGTACCTGCCCAATTAGGCCACCACTTTTTCATGAACCCATCGAAGCCTTTAACTATCTTGGTTACTCGATCTACTATCCTAGGTATCCACTCCTGTGCCGCCTTTGCAATAGCAGGTATTTTCTTACCTAATGCAGCTAGGGCTTTAAAAGCCATTGGAGCTAATGGGGCTAGAACGGTATCAATTATGGCTCCTATGATGGCGAAAAGGTTACCCATATATCC
>Ga0098035_1000973_pt1 | contig 14114 bp, 8 predicted proteins | sample 3_EtaG_FD_75046 | JGI IMG/M metagenome (GOLD analysis project Ga0098035, IMG submission 75046) | Marine viral communities from the Subarctic Pacific Ocean - 3_ETSP_OMZ_AT15126 metaG | ecosystem: Environmental > Aquatic > Marine > Oceanic | place: Pacific Ocean | collected 2015-01-07
TCGTTCACGGTTGGATGTGATTGGTAAAACCTTCACTCGTGTAGCACAGGAAGTGTTGCTGAAACAGGAGAGGACTTCCTCCAACCTGTTGATGACAGCGCTTGCTGAGGCTAAAAATGGTAAAGCCCAAGAGGTCGGCGATAATATGAATGTTTTCCGTACAAACACGGCAGATGTTCTTGTATTGGATGACATTAACAGGCTCATTACCAAAGCCAAGAGAGTTAACGCTTCTTGGTCGGGTGGTACTCCTACAGGAGCACGGCATGGAATCACTGATCTTATCGTTTCTCCGGAAGTGGTAGAGCAGATTCGTGCTATGGCTTATAACCCAATGAATACCTTAGCGGCGAATGGAATCACGCCTACGGCGGCGACCACCGCTATTCCGGCAACGGATGCACTTCGTAACGAGGTCTGGAAATCCAGTGGTATTACCGAATTCTTCGGTATTAACATAATGGAAGTCCTTGAGCTTGGCAACGGCAAACGTTATAATGATGTATTTGGTACTGTTGCGGCAGGCCAAACTTACAACAAGAATAAGGGTGGCGATTCGAGTGCCTTCGACGCCGGTAGTGACCAGATCTTAGTTGGTTTGGATCGTAGTCGTGATGCGCTGGTGCGTGCCATTGCTGTGGATTCAGACACTGGCTCTGAGTTCAACTTGGTGGCGGACGATCAGTTCTCCATTAGGCAGCAACGAATCGGTTACTACGGTGCCCTCGAAGAGGGTCGTATGGTTCTCGACAACCGCGCTTTGGTTGGCTTGATTTTGTAATAATTGAGCGTTTCCTAAGAAATTCAGCTCCACCCCATTTGGGGTGGAGTTTTTTTTTGAAAAAATCCTGTGTATACTATTATTGTATATGGCAACAAAGAAAAAAAGCACTAAAAAACGGGCTACCAAGAAAGCTGCGCCAGCTAAAAGGGCAAAAGCATCCACTAAGAAGCCTCGCGCTAAGCTCAGTGATCTGAAGTATTCAAGCGGCAAAATAGATGATGATACTCTCTCTAAAATTCAGGAACTGGAGGAGGTTTTGGGCGTACATGAGGTAAACCATTTTGGAACGAATGACCCCAATATCTTTGAGAATCAACTTAAAGAAATGACTCTTGCAGACCTTCAGAACCTTTGTGGCAAGGTCAGGTTGTTTGCTAGCGGCAATACGCGAGAACTCAAAGAAAAGCTACGCAAGGAGTTTAGACGTGTCTCTCAAGGGCAACGGACCATTAGTATGCGCCAAAGCACCTCCGTTTGTGACCCAAAGCACCCTAATCATGAACAAGCCAAAAAGATTCTAGGTCAAGGGTTTTAAGTGTAAATTACTTTACCATGGCTTGGGATTCAAACAAGAAGCAAACGCCCTATTTTGTTAGCACGGTTGCTACAGGTATCTATCGCGACGAGTTTGATAGCGATACAGAGTACCAATCTATCTCTCAGATTTCCGGATGGCTGGAGAATAATGTAGGGCTGCTTAACACCCAGCTCTATACTTCTTTTTCAGGATCTGGAACCACTGATGGAGACACAGCCCTTCAGGGCACAGGGAATTTTAGGTACGAAGAAGCCGATATCTTCAAACAACTCTATCTTGTAGAGTACTATAAAAAGAAAACACGTTCTGTTTTAAAGGGTATAGATAGTGCCGTTGACTTCATTACTTTGCGAGACGGAGATTCGACGATTACGCGCACAAACAAGAACGAGATAGCCAAGACCTACAGAGGCCTCACTAATGACGCTCAGACGCGCCTAGACGCCCTTACGGCCAAATATAATATATATGGTGCGGTTCCCGTACAAGTGGCAGGAGCGGACGCTACACCGCTCTCTGGGGAAGTTAATTATCCGGTATATAACGCTTTTGGGGGATAATCCTTACTCTTACATATTTAAATAAAAAAGCTGCCAAGTTTCCTTGGCAGCTTTTGATTAGTTAGGGGTATTTATCTTAACCCAACCATTTAGGGGTACCCTTATAAGTAAGGTCGTTATCTTTTTCTGTGCCCATGGGCCAATAAGGTAACGTGCGATAACGAGGATAAGAACCAGTCATAAACAACCCGTTGTTTTGATCGTTTGCTCCACCAATTTGAGTGGTAAAGGTCATATCTACGGATTCATTATCTCCAATAGCATTGGTAAACGTTTCGCTATCTAAGCGAGCGTTTTTCACCGTGTAAACAAGTTTTTCGTTACCGGCTGAAGTACAGGTAGCATCTCTCATCGTCAAGGTGAAATCGTGTGTTGTCTTATTACAAAGTTCTGAAAACAGATTTTTGTTCTGAAGCTCAGAAACCACAGCAGAAACTGTACAACTGATATCAACAGGAAGATCAACTACTCGAGCGTAACCAAAAGTACTTCCAAGGCGTTGCAGGATTGTGCGACTCAATGGAACATTAATAGTGAAGCTTTGAATGTGGGCGGCTCCATCGCCAGCCATATCAGCTAGACCGTAATAAGATCCAGAGTTACCCATACTTAAGGTAAGATCGCCGGGGCGAAGAGCAGCAACATCAGCGCTACCAGTAGTGTTGAAGGATGTTCCATTTACATCCTGATAAACTTGCGTACCTGTATTACCCATTCCAGTTTGGAAAACATAACGGTTGGTTCCGCTGTTGCCTTCAAGGGATACACCGGGAACACCTTCATCCAAGAAGTAACTTGCTGTATCGTGTATAGGAGCACCAGAAAGATGATCATCGACCTTAATATTGAAGGCTTCAACCGTAACGGAAGCGGTAGGAATGGAGCCCACTGCAGCTTCGACTGTGTAATCGCTCACAAAGCCATTGCCGATAGCAACCACATCGTTCTTGGTATAAGCGCTTCCTGTTGCAGCTATATCCGTTGTACCCTGTACATCTTTACCATCTGGAACAACTGTAATGAAAAAGTTATTTCCTTGAGGGTCATTTAGAACTCCTGAAAGAGCTGAAAATCCAGACAAACATCCGTCGCCTGTCCAAAAATATTCAACATTGGTTGATCGAGCTGCGACCGCATTCCCCCCAGCATTGTTCATAGTGGGGACATTAAAGCCCATTTTTCTTTCGTTTCCGCCGTCTGTCAGGTAATAATTAAAGTCTAGCCCAACAGTCGGAGATTCCATAACAATAGAATCCAAACGAGCCAATTGGCCAAATTCGTTAATATCCTGCCTGTTAATTGTGAAATTAAAGTTGGCGGATTGTATTCTTTCCATAGGCTCAATTAGACTGCGATTCCTACAGTTATTAACGGCGGACGGATCTGCTGTCGTGCCTCCTAGGGAAGCCCGAGCTGGCACACCAGTCCAGTTCATGTTGTATGTCTCATCAGCACTGTGATCGACCCCGACGGCGCCGCCGCCGTTGTTGCCTGTTTGAATGTGGAAGCCAGTAGAGCTAGGGGCTATAAAAAGCGCCTGACTTTGATAAATGATTCTGTTTCTTGAGGTAGCCATAGTATTTTAAAGTTTTATTAAAAATAGTTACAGCCAAAACAGCGGTTTGAGAACTTTTATTGTCTGGGGAAACGGTATTTGTTGATTTCAAAGTCGATAAAACCCACATAGACGGGTGCTGGTATAAATTTGTCCATTCGGTCTGAAATTTTAGAAACCGTGGTGTTTTGTATATAGGAAATGTCTGTTGGAAAGTTGTTTGCGACATTATTATAATCGTAACCGCTAGAATAAGAGTTTTTAATATCTCCAAATTCATCTAAGGGGGCGCCACTGTAAGGAATTCCATGAAATACCTCTTTAGAGGCGTCTGCAAAAATAGAAAGGATGCCGTCTAGTTGGTAGGTGTTTTCTGCGAAACATACGGCGCTCATATGGCTAATAGTATTGTCTTCACCGCCCAATGCAAATGGTTCATTATTTGTTGTTGTGGCAGCAAGGAAGGCTGCGGGTACAACTTCGTCATAAGGTGGAATGTAGGTTTCAAGCCCAGTTATGTATCTTGCGTTGACTTTATGTTTTCCTGCTATAATAAGGCTCTCTTCGTCTTGATTTGATACGTAAGTATTAAAGTTTTTAACACTGTACTTTGCAGTTACCATCCCGGGCGACCCGGGGGTAACGGTATCGTCAAACAATACTCGGCCGTTTTCATAGTCCACTATTAGGCCACTGGTGCCGGGGCTCAGAATCTCTCCTTCGCCCCCATAAATCACAGGTACCCCCGGGATATTGTCAGGTGGTCGTACAAGGGTGGCGTCCCTTACGCTTTTGTCGTATACCCATTGTTTGTAAGGGGAACCAAAAATTGTTTTATTGGTTATTTGTTCGTCTGAATAATTAAACAAGGAGGTATCGAAGTTTTGGTAGGCGTCTCCTTTGAGCAGGAGATAATGGTCGAACCACATGTAAAAGCTTGTTAATAGTTTGTGTTGATAAAGTGGTTTCATGTGAGGGTGCCTTTTTCGATTCTTCTTATTTCTTTATAGTAGTTGTTTAAGAGAGAACTTAAATAAGATGTATTGTTAAACTTGCCTGCACGAAGTTTCCCCCTTACCTGAACAGCTCCCCCAGAACGGGAACGGGCGGAATCTTGGTATAGATATCTGCCTAGTCCCGAGATGCCTGTTTCAATGCCTTTTGCCCAGCTTCGGCCTGTTGCCCATGGCATTGGTGTGACCTTGAAGAGCTCCGCGGTAGTAGGAACTTGAATATTTATAGTTGTGCGAGCTTTAGCATGATGGTATTTTATTTCATATTTTTCTAATAATACACGTAAAACGGCTAATGGTTTGTCTCCAGCACTAAATCCTATGTAGGTAAAAAGGTTACCTATTCCTCCCAGCGTACCGCTTAAGTTGCTGGCATTTGGTCCCCCTTCTATTTCTACGGTGACGGGATGTTTTTCAAAGTTTTTCAAGAGGTTTTGTTGAGCTGATTTTATTTTTTTTTCGACGATCCGCTTTATTCCCTTTGTGTAAGACACTTCGCGATGCACAGCCTTCTGTACTTCTTTGAGGGTACCACGGGTAACGGATTTTAAAGCAGCCATTTTAACTTACGGATTTTAAATAAATAGTATAAAATTGAACGCCAAATACCCCGTGCGCTCGAAAGTCACTATCTATGGCGAATCTTTGGCTGTCGAACTCTATTCTTTTTGCTTGGGATACGGTAGAGTAATCTGCGGCCTTTAAAATCATTCGAACCTCTCCCTCCGGCAGAAAGATCTTCAGCTGTGAGTTTGATAGGCCATCGGCAAAATAATCTTCAGTATAATTTTTGCCATATAAAAGTCGTGCGGACACAGTTGAAGATTGAGGTGTATAAGTTATAGGTGTGGTTGCGCCTGCGTTGCCATAAATAGTATTATAAGACTGACTGGGGGAAGATACCGTGATTACTGCGTCTTTGTAAACTGTGACATCTCGTGCAAAAGTATCGTGCAAATCGTCCATTGCGTCATTACAGGTTGTTTTTTCCGCATCTGTTAAAAGGCTTGCCATACTATTTATATACACTTTTTAATTTTTTTTAGAAAAAACTTATTTAAAAAGCATAATTTATAAGATATGAAGTCTATTTATAGTTTTACAGTCAAAATGGCCACAGAGGTCGAAGAAAAGACTAAAGAAAAGCGAAAAAACGAAGAAACAGGGAAAGAGGAAGAGGTAGAGGTTTCTAAAAAGGTTAAGAAAGAAAGTCCTTATGAAGTTATTTTCAAGGAACCCAATCGAAGGCAGCTAGAAGAAGCTGACATGGAGTATTCTATTGAAATTAGCCGTTGTATCAAAAAAGGCATTCTGACAAAAGCTATGTTGGCTAAAAAATATTCGGACACAGGGGGCCTGCTTACGGAAAAGGATGCAGAGAGGTTGGTTGATCTTTACGGGGAGCTTGCGGAGCTTGAGTCACAGATGGCGAAACTTGGAGCTCCTTCTAAAAGCCAAACGGATAAGGAGGATAACCGGATTAAAAACATAGGGGGAAAAATGGCTTTGGTGAGACGAGATATTGTAGCATTAGAGTCTTCTTATCAAAGTTTATTTAATCACACAGCAGATATAAAGTCTCAAAATAGAGTGATTCTATGGTATATATTGCATTTGTCTTATTTCAAAACGTCAGAGATGAAAAAACCTGAGTTGATTTTTCCCGGAAATGATTTTGATGATAAAACCGATACGTATTATGCCAAAGATGAAAATGATGATGAGTTATTTAGGTTAGTTCAATCTAAATTGGCTGCAGTAGTTAGCTATTGGTATTTTAGCGACTCTCCTGAAAAAGATGATTTTGATAAAATAATCGATGATCTTAGCGCATGATAAAATTAATTTTAGGTTTTTATTCAAAGATATTGTTGAGGGGTTTTCGGAGGTAAAAATAGATGGTAAGGTTTTATTCATCAAACATCTTTCAGCTTTAGATCAAACAAGCCTTGAGCAACTTGAGGAAAACTTCTTCAAGGGTGCTTGTGATAGAGGCCTTCCCTCCGAAAAAGAAATTCTAGCAAGGCTAAAAGAGGAAGGTCTTTGGGGAAAAGAGGACGAGAGCAAAGTTGCGCAGCAAGTTGAATATGTAAAATCTTTGCTCAACGCAAGAAAACAACTTTATCTAAAAAGCCTAATTGAAGAAAATGTAACAAAAACAAAAGAGGCTGAAGTTAAGCTATCGCTTCTAGAACAATCAAAAGAAGAGCTTCTTGGGCAAACGGCTGAAAAATATGCTAAAAGCCGTGTAAGTGATCATTATGTTTTAAGGTCTTTTTTCAAATCTCGAGATTTAACAGAACGCGCTTTCACAGAAGAGGAGATAGACTCTTTCACTCAGGGAGAGCTTTTAAAAAATGTCAGAACGTACAATAACCAAACCGTACATTTTAAAGATGAAAATATCCAAAAGCTAGTATTACAGGATTTCTATAGTCCTTATTTTCCTTTTTCAGATAATGTGATGAATTTTTATAACAAGCCTTTGTTTTATTTATCGACGAATCAAGTAAAATTGGTTATTTTTACACGGATGTTCAAAAACATTTTTGAGCACTATCCTAATATACCCGAGGCGATTCGTAAGGATCCTTCGAAAATTATTGATTACGTAAACTCGCAAGACAAGGCTAAAGAGGTGACGGAGACCCTTGATAAGGATGGTGCCTCTACTGTCATGGGGGCCACAAAGGAAGATTATGAGTATTTAGGGTACAAGCAAAATCCACAGGGAAGATCGTTGAGCGATATGCTAAAGGCAAAAGGCGGCCGTATGGACATGAACGATTTGATTGAAACCATGACATAGGGCGCCCAAACATTTGAAAAAAGTGTATATTTTATTAAATAGTGCACCATGATTAAACTCGATGCCATAATCAATGATAAGAAACTGTTAGACTCTATTCAAAAAGGGGTAAACCAGTATAATAGATCAAGGGCGGGAAAAAGCAAATTAAACTTAAAGATTAATGAAAAAGGGTTTCGTCAACCCTTGGGTCGTATTACTGGAGACTTGGATAAATTTGAGTCTGCTCTGGCTGCTTCCAATGCCCGTGTTATTGCCTTTGGGGCCTCTACTGCTGTTATAGGAGGTATCACTAAGGCCTTTAAGGCTCTGGCGGTAACTACGACTACGGTACAAAAACACTTCGCTGATATTAATCGCATCTTAAATGTCAGCACTGGCCAGTTTGAGAAGTTTTCTAATGAGCTATTTAACATCGGTAAAAAAACAGCAACCTCTTTCGAAGATTCTTCTAAGGCCGCTCTTGAGTTTGCTCGTCAAGGTCTCGGTTTAAACGAAACTCTAAAACGTACCGCTGACGCTTTAACCTTGGTGCGTTTGACAGGAGTAAATGCTGATAAGGCTGTTTCCGCATTGACGGCTACAGTTAACGCTTTTAAAACCCAAAGTATATCAACTTCGGATGCTTTAAATAAATTTGTAGCAGTGGAAACGAAGTTTGCTGTTTCTGCAAGAGATCTGATGGATGCGTTGGGTCGGGTGGGGTCAGCTGCGATAGATGCAAAGGTTGATTTTAATGAACTTAACGCTATGGTGGCTGCAGTTCAACAACAAACGGGACGAGGCGGTGCAGTTATTGGTAACGCCCTCAAAACTATTTTTACACGTATTCAACGAAAAGATACCCTGAAAGCTTTAGAGGATTACGGTATTGCCGTAAGAGATGTTGAGGGAGCAACATTACCAGCGATGAACATACTTAAGCAATTTGCTGGCACCTACAAAACTTTAACTGACTCCAACAAGGCTTATTTGCGCGAACAGGTGGCAGGCGTATTTCAGGCCAATATTTTGTCAGCCGTTGTTAAAGATCTAAACAGTAATACACAGGTTTACGGAAGCGCCTTAAAAACTTCTATAGGGGCTACTAACGAAGCTAACATTGCTAACGCAAGACTAAATCGAACTCTTAGTGCAATGATCTCCCAAACAGGAACGGAGCTTACTCGCTTTGGGGAAAATGTTGGTAAAATTACATTAGAGCCTATAGCAAGAGCAATATTGGGACCATTGAAAGGGGTCGTTGAAGGTATTAATAATCTTTTGGACGGTGAAGGGACGGGTGCCGAATTCGCTAATGGTTTCCTAAAAGGCATTCGTAATATAATTGCTGGGCCGGGGATGGTAGCGGCAATTGCCATTATTGGAACTACCTTCATTAAGACCTTGGCTTATATTACCCAAGCCCTTCCGACTATTGTTGGTATTACCACAGAAACCCAGAAGCGAGCCAACCTTGAGGCCACTATTACTGCAATGCTACAAACTGACGCAGGTCTCGCAAAACAAATCGCTAGTGCGGAAGGCAATGCCGCCAAACAAGCTGGGCTTCTTTTAGGTTCAGCACAAAAAACCGCTACCGCCTTTAAGACTCAAGAGACTTCCATAACAAACATGGCACGGATGTTGGCTCTTATTGGTATGACTACCAATAAAATGGGAGCCATTACCCCCGCAACGGGGAGAGGAGCTTTTGGCCGTGGCGCTGGAGGTTATATTCCCGGCGTTTCAGGGGAGCTCCATGATATTCATAAGGGGGTAGGGGGGGTTAGCTCAAGTGCACGGCCAGTGCATATTCCAAATTTTGCATTTGGTGGTGGTCGGCATGGTAGCATGATTGCTAATACGGGAGAACATATCGTTCCCAATTTTAAAGGTGGCGGATCCGCAATTTTCAATCCTGCCATGGTTGCAGCTAATGGGGGGTTGCCTCAGGGAGCTAAAAAAGTCAGAGCGGCTCAAGGGTATGTGCCTAATTTTGCGCCCAAGATTCCTCTTCTTGAGGCCACAAGGATGATTAAAGCTGGACAGAATCCCCCCGGATGGAATACCAGAACGGATCTAAGTCCCGTCACCAGACGGCGAGCGGAGAAAAATATGGAGGAGCGTCCAGCCAAAGTTACAAAAGTGGCCCGGGGGGTGGGAATAGATCAAACAGGATTAAATTTATCTGCATCAACTATTGGGTTGGGTGCAATAGTGGGCACACGGACTTCAACTCCATCCCGTACGGTTTCATCTCCCTTTTCCTCAATGAAGACAATTGCGGGAAAACCACGGAACACTTACAAAGATGAGTTGGAAGCTATTTGGGGGTCTAATTGGGGCGCGAAGACCGTAGAGTTGGAGAGTATTCCAGTAAGAGCTCTCCCGGGAAAGATATCCGAGCCGGAGTTTCGCAAAAAACTTAATGTTCATCTCGCACCGGGGCTTCATGGTTTTGCGGTTGATACTTTTGGTTCTGTGTTTAAGGGAGATCAGGCTGCCACCCAGTTTATTGAAGGTCTTGCGAAGAACCAATTTGTTTTCTCTAAACAAGCTGAAGGCGGCATTTTTGAAACTGCATTAAAATTGGCAACGGGTAGCTCAAAATCCTTTGGGGTTAACGAACAGGCTTCCATTGATTTTAATGAAGCGTCCAATATGGATTCTTGGCTTCAAAAGCGGTTTTTTAAGGGGAGTACAGATATAAAGAGGGCTGACGCAAAAAGAACTGACGATTATGAGAATATAAGGTCTTTAGTGCCTAAGGCAATGGCAGATGCTCTTATGGGTACTTCGATTTTGAACCAATATATTAGACCTGCAGCTAAGGCAGCACTCGGGCCGAAAGGGGGAATAAGGGTGGCACCCAGCGCTGCGGGAGGTTATGTTCCTAATTTTGGTGGACTTGGTGCGGCGATATCTCGTGAAAAGAAATCTGGGGTTCCTTCTTCATCTATTCGTGTACATAGTTCCCCGCGATTTCAAGGTCCGGCTAATCCAGCTGGATTAGCTGTTACCAATAAAATAGATGAGCCCGGTGGGCTAAGGGATGTACCGAACTTTGCCGGTGAGGGTTTTGGTAGTGGCAGGAGGGGTAGTGCTGGGGGTCCAGCGGTAATGATGCTGGACGAAACCACAAAAATGCTTGCCGCAGAACAGAGAAAATTAATAGCGGCTACACGGGCACAGATTGTAAACGCAGTAGGAAAGGGGCTAACAGCAAAAGAGCTACAAGTGGCCGAAAAGCAACTAATAGCCGAAACCAGAAAAAGCAGTGCGTTCATGAAAATGAGCGCCGCGTCTAAAGCCCAGTATGAGGTAGCTTTAAAGCAAGAAATAGCTCAACTAAATGCCTCGGTGCCCGGCGGAGGAGGGCAAGGTGGCGGAGCCATGGGCATGATGGGGGGTAAAGGCATGATGGCAGGAATGGGAGTAATGATGGCTGCTCCCATGCTAGGGGGAGCTATTGAGCAAAGCGTGGGAGGTAGAGGGGGAGCGGCTGCAAGCGGAGCTTTGACCGGAGCGGGAACCGGTGCGGGTATGGGTATGATGTTTGGTCCATGGGGGGCAGCTATTGGGGGGGTTATTGGACTGCTTGGCGGATTAGGGGTTTCACTTTACGCTACGCGCGAAACATTTGAATCTCTTGTGGAGGACGCAGAAGAAGTGGGTGCCGCACTTAAAGGAAATCAAGATGCAGTGGAAGCCTATAAGAAAGCTATCACGGCTCAAAACGAAGCAACAGCTGGAACAAAAGAACATATTAAAGCTACACGTGAGGCCCGTCAATCGCTGCTAGCGATAGCAGACCCTACCTTAAGATCAGCAGTTCTCAGAACTAAAGATAACTTCGAGGAGCTGAATAAGGAAATGGAGGCACATGCCAAGTTCGAGGAAGAAAAACAGGGAGGGCTGGAATTAAAAGCGTTGCTGATCGACATGATGGGCCAGATTTCAATAAGCGGCGAAAACCCAGTAACAAGAGAGCTAAAGCAGACTTTACCCTCTGGTAGAACGACGGGAACTGGCCAGTTTATTAGCTATAAAGAAAAGTTTATGACGGCTGATGATATCGCCGATAACGCGCTCCTGATGTTTGGAGATATAATGCAAAGCGCTGTAGCAAAAGGGGCGAAAAAGGAGAATATAGCCCTTGCTACAGACCCCAAGCTATGGGGGGATTTTGAAAAAAGAAGGTCTCAAGGGGATATGGGGGCTAAAGATCTAGTTGGGTCGATGGTTTCTGGGCTGGGTCTTACAGGTCCTAAAAAAGAAGCTTTAGCGGAGATGCTTCATAAGCATGCTAACCTTCGGAAAATTTGGATAAAAGGGGCACTGGCTTTGTTCGAAAGTGAGGAAGAGGCAGCCAAGAAAATTAAGGACGCTCAAGATAAGAAGGATAAGATAGAAAACGATCTCCTTAAGACTCGCCTAGAGGAAATGAGAGCTTATAAGCGACGCATTATTGACATGCGCAAATTCAATGAGTCTGAAAAGCGCAGAACAAAATTTAATAACGCCCTTGTTTCTTTTCAAACATCGCTTTTGAAAAAAACTGGCCAGAGCGGAACCTCGATAGCAGCTATGACTTCGGGCGCTGTCGCTGGAGCGGCCCAGCAACGGCGCGGGAGCTTGAGAAGTGAGTTTGTCATAGCACAAGAAAAAGGAATAAAAACCTTACTGGATGGTTTAGAGCTAACCGCGAAGACCGACAGGGATTTTATGCGACATGAGATCTTTAATAAACTGACGGCAGGAGATGTGGGCGGCGCTATTACTGGTATAAGAGGAGTTAAGGACCTAGAGAATCTAAACAAAGAAACAGGGAAGTTGCAGAAGTCGGTACAGAAAACCGGCGATATAGAAAAACTAAATGACTATGCGAACAAGCTTGAAGAAGATTTTGAAAAACAAAGCAAAAATCTTGAGCTAGAGCTTAAAATTCTAGACTTAAAAGACAGACAAAATGTAATTAATGCAGCTAGACTAGAGCGAGAGGCTGATGTCGCCAGACAACTAGCAGTCATGGCCTCTGTGTCAAAGACAGGGTTAGACGCACGCTCGAACACTTTGCGCGCAGCGCAAGCAAAACAAAGTTTATTTTTTCAAGATCCCATGAACTTAGTGGGAATGTCTAATGTCCAGATAGCCCAACAAAAGAGAAGCGACACACTAGGGAACTTAGATAGACAACAAAAACTAGAACGAGACAGGCAGCTTAACAAACAAGGTCAAGAAATCGTCAAAGCACTCGCTGGCGCTGAAATTAACAGATTAACTCGAGATCTCATCGATAAAGAAGTAAAACTAATTCAAGCCCTTAAGGAGAATACTGCTGCGGTGAGAGGTGAACCTAAGCAAGGGGGTAGGGGAGTAGTGGCAGGAGGAGGGGGAACGCCTGTGGCAGGAGCGATGTGGTTGTCGACCGACGAGGGTCCGGCCGCGCGGCGAGGACGGGCAGGAGCCGGAGGAGGGCCAGTTAATGCAGATGGGTGGCCCATAAACAGGGTAGACCAAAAGGCGGCTTATATAGAAAAGAAAATGCGCAGCAGAACCGGGCCGCTCGCTCCCGGTCGCATATCGAGTCCGGGTGCGATTGAGCGAGCTAGGGGGATGTATGGCCGTGAGTTTGAAAAACAAAATCCGGCGCCGGATACGCGGGGTGTGCGTGGCCTTAACGTTGGAGACTACCGGGAGGCCACACCTGCGATCACAGGCCCAAGATTGCCAGAGTCGCAAATGAAAAAGACATCGGAGAAGTTACAGGCATACAAGGAAGAGGTCGCAGATCTACAAAAGAGGTTTGGCGTAAGTGCGAGCGGGGAGCTTGGGGAGCGTGGAGCGCACGTGGCTCCGCGTACGAAGCGCCAGCAAAGAGAAAAGGCTGCAGAAACGATACAATGGTACCAAGGAAGAATAGCTAAAATGCAAAAAGAACTTAAATCTGGAGCAGATGAAGTGGTTTTTGCCAAAGGAAAAGGCGCCCCCGGAAAAGCAGCGACATCACCACTAGCAGCGGCAACAAGCAAAGCAGAAAAAACTACGCTACCAGCAATCGATGTATCACAGCTCGATAAGGAGAGCGCGGCTATACTAGCAGCCCTTGATCCAGAAAAAGACAAAGAGACCCTAGATATCATCACTAAAATAGTCGCCCTGCATCAAGAGGAAAACATGCAGCTTAAAGACAAGTTAAAAACAGACAAAGAAATTACCGAAGAAAGAGAGGCTCAAGCTGTAGCACTACAGAAGCAAAGAACGGGGCCGGGTGCCTTTAAGCGTGGAGTGGACCTGAGTACAGATAAGATTGCAAAAGAAACCGACGAAATTTTTTATGTGTTGGGAGAACAGTTGCCCATGCAGTTTAGAGATAACATGGTAGGTGCTATCGGAGCAGCAATGGATAAAACTGAAAGTTTAGGGGACGCCCTTGATGGGGTTGCATTAGCGTTCCTAACCACCATGCGTAACGCTTTTCTGAATAGTGCAGTGGGCAATATGATGAATGCAGGTAAGGCGTTGTGGAGTGGCGCTACTGGTAATCAGCGAGGAGGTGCGATCCGAGCGCAAAACGGCAGGTTTGTAGGAGGAAACAGTACGGGAGACAGGCATCCTGCTCTCTTGGAAAGCGGCGAATATGTTTTGAATCGTAATGCTGTCGGAGCTTTAGGTGGGCCTGATGCTTTGAATTCAATTAATTTTGGTATGGCTCCTCGTTTCCAAAAAGGTGGGGGGCACCTAATGAGCCTTTCAGAGAAAATCCCAAGTTCTCGCTTTAGTGGTCTTTTCTTGAAGAATAGTAATCCAGAGTATGATGAATTTGCTGACGCCGCGGCCGCGAGACAGCAAAAAGCGATGGAAAAATACCAA
>Ga0098035_1000974_pt1 | contig 14112 bp, 20 predicted proteins | sample 3_EtaG_FD_75046 | JGI IMG/M metagenome (GOLD analysis project Ga0098035, IMG submission 75046) | Marine viral communities from the Subarctic Pacific Ocean - 3_ETSP_OMZ_AT15126 metaG | ecosystem: Environmental > Aquatic > Marine > Oceanic | place: Pacific Ocean | collected 2015-01-07
AAGTTACAAACCAGCCCTCCGTGAGCCTGCCTAACGACCTCGCTGTTAGCTTTCGATAGATCCCCGCTGAGCATGTTGGTAGTATAGTCATAGCCCCAGAGTATGTTAGGTATGCTGGACTTACCAATGCCTTGGGGGCCGCTCGTAATAACCATGTAATCGACTGGTGTTCCAGGGACTTTAAGCCGAGCCAGACTAGCTGCCAGCCACTTACTACCGACCTCCCTTACTATTGGAGTGTCTGGGGCACCGCAGTAGTCAATAAACATGGTCTCTACCCGCTCAACCCCGTCCCACTCGGTACTCATTACGTTATCTAGGAACTTTCCCTTGCTGTTATCCTTACAGACATTCGCTAAACAGTGTACTCCCCCCTTCATTGGGACCCTACCCATGCTGAGGTTGCTTTGCATGAACTCGACTAGTCCGCTGGCGACTGGGTCAGTAACAACTTGGTCATCCAGCATACAGGTGTTACGGTCTGTATCATACCAGAGCCCTCGGTAGCTGGGATGCTCCCTAAATAACTTGGAGTAGTTGGCCTCACACAGAGTTACTGTCATTCGACCCGACTGTGCGAAGGTACACATAAGGTCGTACTCTTCTATCAGGCGCTCAAGTGGTTCCCTGAACGCTGTTCTGGCTGGCAGGGCGTTGAACTCTTTAACTACGTCCCTACCCCTTACCTCCCAGTCTACTATGAGGTCATCTATCTTGTCATCGTAGTGCGGAAGCTCGGGTATTACTACCTCTCCGTCAAACTCAGCTCTAACTGCGTACCGAAGCTCGTCGTAAGACTTACTGATGAGGGGCCTTCTGATGTCTCCATCTGGAACGATGTACACTCGCTCTGGTTGTATAGTTTCGATGGCCTTGCGTATCCATGGGTGTAGGCGTGTATCTCCCTTCTTTGTGCGCCAGTTATCCTTACCTGGAATACCAAGGGCGGGGACCCCGAGTGAAAGCATGACCTTAGCTGCCTTCTTTTCACCTTCACATATAAACAAGCTGTCGCTGCCTTCGAACGACCAGAATTTAGGAAGGATGTACGGAATTCCTCTATACTTAACGGGAAGTTTCGCATAACTCTGCCCTTGGTACTTTCCATGCTTTCCCTCCTGCTCTGCTTCAAGCGTCAGTGTTTGCCTCAGCCTGTGGACCAGTGCTGTTTTGTCGTTGGCTAGTATGACCTTGCCGTTAAGATCATGATACGGTATGTAGTACGCAGCTTCTTGGTGCTCCCGCAGAGTATACAGTGGCTGAGCATCTATATCATCTGGGGTTAGGCCAGACCTTGCGAGGTCCTCCTTCATTAGGGCTGGACTAGTTATAGTGGGATCCTTGCCAGTTGCGACTGCAAAGCTTGGACCCTTCAGTGGTTCTGGTATCCTATATGTAGGTTTTTTGACTACTTTACCCATTCTTGCTCCTTTGTGGTGTGGTGAGGCCTGCCGTGGTATAATGAGCACTCTTGCTCAGTGGTGTCCTAACACCACAACCTCGAAATGGCCCTTCTTGTTGCGGGAAGGGTCGTTTCACCTTTCCCCAGCACTTAGTATACCCCAATAAAAACTCGGGACCAAGTACCCTTTTAGTTAGTAAGTGTTTACTAACTCCTGCAAAATTAACCCTTGCAAACGAATGCCAGAGGCGCATAATGGTTTTGGTGGTTCGGTAACACCGCAATCTAACAACAGGAGCAACAGCATGTCTTTAGATGAAAAATGTGTCCAGTGGTTTGTTACAAAGCATGTCCACGAGAACGGCAAGCCCATTACGGTGGAGGACGCCAAGTTCTTTGTGGCAGGTTTAAGCTGGGACGAAAAAGAGTTCATGTTGTACCTGTATGAGACTCTACCAACTAAGGAGCAAGTAAATGTCTGAAAACATTAAAACGTCCGTAAAGGGCGACACTCTTACCATTACAGTTGATCTGTCACACCGTGGCGGAGTAAGCAAGTCCGGTAAGACCATCCGCGTTGCCAGCACTGAAGGCAACATCCCAGTAGATGATACCCAGGATGTAAAAATGGGCATCAACATCTACGTCCCCAACCGATGAATAAGGAGTTCGAAAAGGGATTGTGCAAGCACTGTCATAAGCCCGAAGCTATCACTTGGGTTGATACAGAAAGGCAGTACAAATGTATTGAATGCGGGGAGTGGCAAGGTCCGCGATGCCACAACCCCAACGACAGAAGGTAACAGAGTAAAGGGGTTAAGGAGCCCCTTTTCCCTGCTACTTCGCAGGACAACAACAGGAGCAAATGTTATGAGATTCATGCACAAAGAAACAAGAACCCCCGTCGAGGTCGGAAACCGAGTGTTCAAGGGAGTTTGGGCGAACTCACACAGGACCGGCCATAAGCATAAGGAGGACGCATACGCCGTAGTGGGTGTAGAGGAGGGGGAGTACGGCAGTTCGCCCATGATAACGGTGCGTCATGGGGATGCAGTAGACCAAATGTACCTGCACGACGAAGAAGATTGGGGGTCATTGGGTATCGTGTTCGCTGACGTAGCGTTCACTAAGCTCTTTTTGGTGGGGAGGTACACTCCCAGCACCAAGCAATTCAAGTACACCATTACGGACTGGTGGGTTGAGGGTGGGGAAGAGTTCCTTGTTAAGGAGTTTTGGGTGTGCCAGGAGCTGCCACATGGGTTTGACCCATACAAGGCTCAGCTGGAGCAGTTTGATAGGCAGGAGGGCAACCTTAACGACAGATTCCACCGTGACATAGCAAGGGTGGAAGAAAACCGCAACTCCATGCAAGCCCTTGAGTACCACCCAACCATGGAGAAGGTATGAAGCTGACACAGGAAAATGACGGGCTGTGGTACGCCGTATTCAATTACAGGGGCGTAGTCTTAGTTGGCTTTGCCCCAGAACCCAAGGAGGCGATAACCTATTGCCTCCAACTTTTTAAGGAGCGAGACAATGCGAAATAAAACTCCATTGAGTATAGTACAGGTTGAAGAGGCTTGCCCCTCAGCCTTTCATAAGACAGCCCACCCCAACAGGAGTGAGCGCTATGTACACCTACCCACCAGTGAGCTCATCACGTCCATGATGGATAATGGCTACGGCGTGAGCAGGGCGCAGCAGAAGCAAACCAGAAGCAGTGAGGCAATGAACTTTACCCGCCACCTGTTAGCCTTCCGGCCCGTTGAGTCCTTTGACAAGCAGGTGATAGTCGGTGACGCCACACCAGAAATACTGCTGGTTAGTTCCCATGACGGTACTACAGCCTTCCGGCTGTTTGTTGGTATGTTCAGGTTCGTATGTGCCAATGGACTCATGGCGGGGGACACGTTTGCCAACGAGACCATCTACCACCGTGGTGACGCAGCGGAGCAGATGGTTACTAAGAGCGACGCCCTGATGCAGGAGTATGTACCCAAGCTGAAGCACTGGGTGGAAACTGCCCAGGACACTGACCTTACCAGTAGGCAGCAGAATGCCTTTGCTGAGAAGGCTATGCAGATACGCCACGGTAAGGATACCCCGTATGACCACAAGCTACTACTCCATGCCAAGCGTGATGAAGACAAGGGGGACAACGTGTGGCGGGTCTACAACAGGGTGCAGGAGAACTTAATGCAGGGAGGTATTGAGGGTAGAAGCGCAACAGGTAGACGCTCAGTACTGCGGCCAATCAACCGCGTGACTAAGGACGTGACCTACAACCAGCAGTTGTGGGACTTAGCCAGCACCCATCTAAAGGAGGCGGCGTAACGCTTCGTAAATCAGCGTTGTGCCCCCATTTCTCTGTGTTATAATGTGGGTGCAACGTACAACAACAGGGATCTAAGATGGGCAAGAAGAAAATGACGTTGGCGGAGATAGCACTCCTCGCTGACGCATACAAAGCACTAAGAGACAAACGGCTGGAACTCAAACGGCAAGTGGAAGCACTTGAGGATGAGGAAAAGCTAACCAAGAATCAACTTATCGACATACTCCAGCAACAAGGTGTCAACGGAGTAGAGGGTAAGCTGTGTAGAGTGTCGCTTAAAACCAGTATCAACCCCTTGGTTGTAGACTGGGATAAGCTAGACGCTTACATCCTTGAAACTCAAGACCTTTCACTGTTACAACGCCGCCTTGGAGTGGGTGCTGTACGTGAGCATTGGGATGCAGGGGACCAACTGCCTGGAGTGGTGGAAAACGAAGAAACTGCTCTAAGCGTTCGTAAAATCTAAAGAGGAAGTTCTAATGACTGAAGAAAACTTACCCGCTAAATGGGAAGATGAAATGGCTGGCTTTGCTAAAGAGTCGGCTGATATGGTTAAACCGGAAGCTAGTAGCATCAGCCTCCGTGGTGGCATAGTATCCTACGGTGGTACTCCAGTTCCCGGAAACACACTGGATGTGGTAGTGCTCGGGTTTGTGTTTGAGCACAGCTACTATGACAAGGACTATGACCCCGACAATGTAACATCCCCCGCTTGCTTTTCACTGGGGACCGATGAAGATGATATGGCCCCCAACGAGAAGTCAGAAACCCCGCAACATGACACATGCGCTGGATGCCCAAACCTGGAGTGGGGCAGTAGCCCAAGAGGTAGAGGCAAGGCATGTCAACAACGGTATCGGCTCATTGTGGTGCCAGCAGATTCTATAGCTGACGAGCAGAGCATGTTGGCGGCAGAAGTAGCGGTGCTGAAATTGCCAGTAACGAGTGGTAAATACTGGAACCAGTACGTCAACCAAGTCAGCGGCATGTTTAAGAGGCCGGAGTGGGGAGTTATTACCCAAATCTCTGCTGAGCCTGATGCTAAAACCCAGTTCAAGGCAATCTTTAACTGCCTTGAGGGTATTGACTTTGAAGCCACCCCCGAAGTGTACGGTGCTATCAGGCAGAAGATAGAACTGTCTGAACCAATACTGTACAAAGCGTACGACGCCAACGTGGAAGAGGAACCCAAAAAGCCAGCTCGTAAGAGCAAGGCCCGTGCGTGACATTGTAACCATCGACTTTGAAACTGAGGCCATTGAGGATAGACCACACTATCCTCCACGGCCAGTCGGTGTTGCGATTAAAGGGCGGGGAGTTAGCACTTATCTAGCATGGGGTCACCCAGAAGGTAATAACTGCAACATAGAAGGTGCGCGGGAAGCCCTGCAAGCTATCTGGGCAGATGATGTAGACCTGTTATTCCACAACGCTAAGTTTGACATTGATGTAGCCGAAACATGGATGGACGTTGACATGCCAAGCTGGGATAGAGTGCATGATACCATGTTCCTACTCTACCTGTACAATCCACACGCCAGAACTGTAGCCCTGAAGCCAGCTAGTGAAAACCTGCTTGACTGGCCTGCTGAAGAACGGGATGAGCTACACGACTGGATAATGGCCTATACAGGGTGTACTAGGAAGAAGAAGGCAGGGGCATGGATAGCCCACGCTCCAGCAGAGCTTGTCGGGCGGTATGCTAAGGGGGATACTGACCGCACAAGTGCGCTGTTTAACTTCCTAATGCCGTACATTGAAGAAAATGAAATGCTGGAAGCGTACAACCGTGAGCGCCAGCTAATGCCAATCCTACTTGAGTCGGAGCGGCATGGCATTCTGGTTGACACGGCGAGGCTAACAGAGGACCTACATAGCTGGGAAGCTAACCTCATCATAGTGGACACTGAAATAATGCAAACTATGGGGATAACAGACCCAGACATTATTGGCAGTCCCAAGCAACTAGGCGACGCGTTGGAGGCTAAGGGGTTAGCTGACCCTACCAAATGGCTACCCACCAAAAAGGGCCATAGGAGTGTTAGCAAGGACAGCCTAGGAGCCGCCGTAGACAATAAACGGTTGCTAGGGCTACTTGGCTATAGGGGGGCGCTTAAAAACGCTCTAAGCACGTTCCTGAGGCCTTGGCATGGGCTAACGGTTGGGCAGAACTACGACAGACTACATACCTCCTGGCACCAAGTACGGAACCCTGAGGGGTATGGTACCCGAACAGGGCGTATATCCAGCACCCGCCCGAACTTTGCTAATGTCCCCAATGAGTATGACGCACCACCGGAGGGCTACCCAGAGCTACCCCTAGTGAGGAGTTACTTGTTACCGGACAAGGGCCATGTGTGGCTGAAGCGTGACTACAGCGCCCAGGAAATACGCATACTGGCCCATTTTGAAGATGGTAGTCTAATGGAGGCCTTTAAGGAGGATGCCAACATGGACCCCCATGCCTTTGCAGCCGCACTCATTGAGGAGGTAACAACCATTAAGCTGAATCGGGGCGCTACTAAGATCATAGCATTCAGTATCTGCTACGGCAAGGGGACTAAGATGCTGGCAGTGGATCTAGGTGTTGAGTATCCAATGGGCTTTCAACTCAAACAGGGTTATTTCGACGCATTTCCAGGCATTAAGGACCTAAGCAAGGACGTTAAGGACATAGGGGATGAGGGTAGTGCGGTGCGGACAGTGGGTGGGAGGCTTATGTATGCTGAGCCTCCTATAAATGGCCGCCGCTTCAGCTATAAGCTACTAAACCACTTGATACAGGGTAGCGCCAGTGACCTAACCAAGCAGGGTATCATAGACTACTATGACCAAGGCGGGGTAGGCCACCTACTAGCTCAGGTGTACGACGAGGTGAACCTATCTGTCCCTGTTAGTTACGTCAGGTACCAGAATGACCTACTGGAAACAGCAATGGCGGGTATAGAGTTGGCCCTTGACGTACCCCTAACCAGTGACTTGTACATTGGTGAAACGTGGCACGATGCAGATGGTCACAAAAACCCAGATCTAGGTAAGTATCTAGTGGAGGAACGGTGATGGGGTTTATGAAGCCTAAGATATACGCGCTGTCTAACAGTCGTATCAACACGTACGACCCAGACCAAGGGGGTTGCCCTAAGAAGGCGTACTTTAAGTTCATACTCAAGTACAAGGAGGCTCCCAACGATGCAATGGCGCGGGGGCTTAAGATACACAAGTCTCAGGAGGACCTAATAAACGACCGCAGCCTGGACTTTCCCCCTATACTACAGCGGGTTAAGGAACCGCTCATTAGCCTACTAACGGCGGAGGGGGAGCTAACAGCGGAGCACCAAATAGCCTTTAATAAAGACTGGCAGGTGGTAGAATGGTTTGCCCCTGATGCGGCATGGCGCGTAGTGTATGACGCAGTGCTAGATCAAGGGGGTACCGTAACGGTGCAAGACCTCAAGTCTGGTAAGATGTATGACCACCACGCTATTGAAATGGACAGGTACGCACTCAGCGCCTTTATGTGGAAGCCCGACGTTGATGAAGTTACAGTGGAGTATCACTACATGGATCAGGGTAAGGTGTCCAGAGGAGTGTACACGAGGGCCGAGGACCTTAGTGTTCTAGAGGCTGCTTACGATAAAGTTGCTGCTAAAATTCGAGCGGATTCAATTTTCGCAGCCAACCCCTCCTACAAGTGTAAGTGGTGCTTCCAACGCAGAAGTATAGGCGGGGAGTGTGAGCATGGCTAGTTGGACCATCATACAGATCAGTCGTGATGGCGTTGTGTGGTTATGTACTCAGTGCGAGTATGTAACCGCACAACTTAATGAACAGCGAAGAGAGGTGTGTGAGTGTACAAACTTGAAAAAGACGTAGTTAAGCCAGTCACACGCTGGGCTAAGGACCACAAGGTTGTCAGCATTGCCCTGGACTATGCTGGCTGGCCTGACCGTATGTACATATTCCCCAAGGGGGCGGTGGTGTTTATAGAGTTTAAGCGTCCAGGTAAGAAGCCGCGCAAATTGCAAGCAGTTCGTTTACGAACCCTTGTGGATTACAAACAAAAAGCGTATACTTTTGATAACGCAGCAGCAGCAATACGCATCTTGGAGCAAGAGCTATGAGTTTCAACAGGGCTCAGCATTGGGAACCGCACCAGTACCAAAAGGACGGCATTAAGTTCATGCTTGAACATGGTGCTGCGGGGATGTTCCTTGATCCTGGCTTAGGCAAGACCTCCGTTACACTAGCAGCGTTTGAAATTTTACGTCAGCAGGGCATGGCTCGGACCATGCTGGTAATTGCTCCCCTCCGTGTGTGTCACATGGTGTGGCCCTCGGAGGTTGCCAAATGGTCTATGTTCAATGACTTGGTAGTTAGGGTGCTTCACGGGAAGCATAAAGACGCTGAACTGGCTCGCCCTGCTGACATCTACGTTATAAACCCAGAAGGACTACCGTGGCTACTAGGTAGCGACGTCCTAGATAGGCGGTGGAAGTACGAGACCTCCAAGCTGGCTGTGATCAAGCCGGACATGCTGGTCATAGATGAAAGCACTAAATTCAAGAAGGCAGGTACAAAGAGATTCAAAATGCTGAAAAAAGTGCTGCATACGTTCTCCCGCCGCTACTGCCTAACAGGTACACCGACGCCCAACGGCCTCATGGACCTGTTTGGTCAGATCTACATCCTTGATCAAGGGGTGGCACTAGGCCAGTTTATCACACACTTTAGGCGTAAGTTCTTCACCCCTGACCACACAGGGTTTGGGTGGGAGCCTACCCCCTCAGCGTTTGACACTATACTTGACCTGATAGCGCCGTTTACCATGCGCCTTGAAGACACTGACTGGTTAGAGCTACCGGAGCTGGTGTACAACGACATCAAGGTGAACCTACCAGCAGAGGCTAGGGCTATCTACAACGAGCTTGAAGAAGAGCTTATGGCTATCATACAGGAGACGGAGGTGCTAGTCCCCTCCTCGGCTGCTGTGAGTATAAAGCTGAGACAGTTGTGCGGCGGGGCTGTGTATGACAACGAAGGGAAAGTGCTACAGATACACAAAGAGAAGGCACTGGCTCTAAAAGAACTACATGAGAGCATAGGGGAAGCCCCCTTGCTAGTCGCGTACCAGTTTAAGCATGAGATAGAAACTATCCGTGCTGAGTTTGGGGACGTACCCTACATCGGTAGTGGTGTGTCCACAAAAGAGGCTAATGATCTATGTGTTGGCTTCAACATGGGAGCAATCCCAGTGTTATTAGCCCATCCCGCTTCCATAGGGCATGGGCTAAACTTGCAAGGCAGAAGTAACCATGTTGCGTTCTATGGGCTACCGTGGGACTTAGAACAATACATGCAGTTCATTCGCCGTGTTAGAAGACAAGGGAATGACAATTCCCATGTGTTTGTTCATCACATACTGGCAAGAAGCACTATTGAGCTTGCTGTTATGCGAGCGTTACGAGGCAAGGATACTTCACAAAGTTCTTTGCTCAATTACTTAAAATCATACCTTAATGAGGAAAACCACAATGGTTGAAAAAACAACAGAAAATGTTATTGACAAGGCTGTGTCTAAAGCTAAGGGTAAAGCAACATCCAAGCCCAAGGCAGACGCTGGACCAGCTAAGAACGAGACTGGCGCTGCACGTCCCAGGAAGTTTGACTACGGCATTGCCCCCGCTTCAGTGTTGGCAGTGGTTAAGGACAAGATGCCTGAAACTGCTGAAGACGGAACGTACCACATCGGCAAAGGGCTAGACAAGCCTTACAACATCATTGCTGAGGCTTGCAAGGGCCGAGGTAAGGGTGTTGACGTCAACGAGTTCAACGCCGCAGGTGGAACCCGCAGCCACATCCGTAAGTTGGCCCGTTCTGGGCGCATTACCATCACTGGTGAAGACGGTACGGTCTATCCTATAGACTACGTTAAGCCAGCGCCAAAGCCTAAGAAAGAAAAAGCGGCGTAACGCAACTGGGGAGGCTAACGCAGCTCCCCTTATTCTAATTTAGGAGCAAGAGCATGCAAGGGAAAAGCGTGAATTTTAGGGGCACGAGTGGTACAGGCAAGACTACCATTATGCGCCATTTCTTAAAACTGGGGAGCTTTGAGCAGTTCGTTGCTCTACAGCACTTCAACCCCAAACCAACCAAGTCCGGCAGAGCGCGTAAACCAAGGGACATCTACGCATACAAAGGTGAACTGTTTGGTAGGTCTGCTAGGATACTGGGCAACTACACTCCCACCAACGGCGGGTGTGATACCATCCCATCCGTAACACTGTCAGCCAAGCTGTTATCTGAGTACTTTAATCAGGGCCACTTGGTTCTGTTTGAAGGGCTAATGATCAGCCACATGCTGGGGACGGTAGGGGCCATGCAGGAGACGCTAGGTAAGGAGCACAACGTATTGGCCTATCTGGACACCCCCCTGTTCAAGTGCTTAGAAAGAGTACAGCAGCGGCGGTTTGACCGTGGGGATATGCGGCCCTTTAATGAGGACAACACAAGGGGCGACCATGAGCGAGTGTGGAACAACATGAACAACGCCAAGCAGCAGGGGTTCAGGGTTGAAGAGATAGACCACTTGCAGCTAATATCACAGGCACATGACTTGGTCAAGGCGGTGGCAAGTGAATGAAGAAGCGTTAGTATACTGGATAACAGAACGTGAGAACATACGCAAGGCCAAGGAGCAGGGTAAGTCCAAGCCTTGGTCTGACAACGAGGTCATGCAGCAAACGTACTTCTGCAACGTACACCGTGAGGACGACAAGGTAACAAGGTGGGTCCGCACTCAGTGGGCGCTGCAAGGACTCCATAACATAGAAGCGAATATGTGCATGGCGCGGCTAGTCAATCGCATAGAGTCACTAAAGGCACTTAACTGGCCTTGGGATCACTTTGACGCTGAAAGGTTTGGTGTGGTAGCGAACAACACACAGCCTTTCTGGGGGTCGGCGTATGTAGTAACCACCCACGGCCAGCCAATGAGCAAAGTAGACTACGCCATAGAGGTGCTAGGAGCCATTTTTAGGGTTAGCCCTACCATACCTATAGGTAGCACCCTAAACAGCGCCCACGGCGTTCTAACGGGTTTAGAGGGCTTTGGCAGCTTCATGGCGGCGCAGGTTGTGGCAGACCTAAAGAACACAGTAGGACACACGCTACAGAACGCCGTAGACCGTAACACATGGTCCGCGCACGGCCCTGGAAGCTTGCGGGGACTAGGGTGGATACTAGACTGCAAGGTAACGCCTGGAGCCTACCACAATGCTATCTACAAGGCGTGGACCAGAGTGCGGGGCCACCTAGCTCCTAAAGAGCAGGTGATGTGTATGCAAGACTTTCAAAACTGCTTGTGTGAATTTGACAAGTTCATGCGGGTAACTCATAAAACTGGTAAAAGTAAGAGGAGGTACAACGGTGCGTAACAGAGTAGGAGGTGTGAGACAAGTACAAGATATTCGAAGTGCCCTAGCCCCTAAAGCTAGACCATCTAGGCGGGGGTATGTCATTCCAAGATGGCCTAAGATGGACTTGGCTAAGATAAAGGTCGTAAGCATACGAACGGGGCTGAAGGGGGAGCCCCTACTAGAAGCTGTGCGCCTAGCATGGCCTGGACTAGCAACGGCGTACAAAGAACGAACAGGCAGGGCGCTCACAGCCCACGTACTAGAAGATAGACTGGACAAAGGTATGCGGCAGTTAGAAGAACTGAAATACCAGCATCTTATAGCCCAAGCATGGAGTGAATATGGAAATTAGCGACGTAACAGCAGACGGACTGTACGCAGAAGCACTGTGGCAGTTCAGGCGTCATGCAGTAGAGGAGGAAACGCGCAACGGGAGGGTGCTAACTCATACCGCCCCCGTATCCCTCCGTCTTATGCGGCCAGACCTTAGAGTGTTGTACAATGACCACAGAGATGCTAACCCCTTCTTCCATCTAATGGAGGCTATATGGATGTGGGCGGGGCGCAATGACCTTAAATGGATACAGCAGTTCAACAAAGGTATAGCTCAGTACGCTGATGAGGGGGTTCTTATGGGTGCCTATGGGTGGAGGTGGCGGAGCTACTTTGGGTTTGACCAGTTGAACACTCTAGCCACTAGCATACTGCGGAACCCCACTAGTAGGCAGCACGTCCTACAGATGTGGCACCCTAGAGACCTGTACAACGATGACAAGGACAAGCCCTGCAACACGCAGATCATGTTCAGGGTTGTAAACAGCCGTCTAAACATGACGGTCATCAACCGCAGTAATGACCTTATATGGGGAGCACTAGGGGCCAACATAGTCCACATGACAATGTTACAGGAGCTCATGGCTCGCAGTACTGGGGTAGGACTTGGGGTGTACAGAGTGTTCAGCAACAACCTCCACGTCTACGAGCGGCACTGGGGTCTTTTGAATAACAGGGAAGCTAACCATGCTGATACATTTCGACAGACGGCAAGTGAACATGTACCCCGTCCGTTGCACTCAGAAGGGAAAACCATACACATTAAGTCTTGGCTACAAGATGCTGAAAGGTTTTGTGAGGGCAAGGGGTCCCTCAACTACAGTTGGTTTAATGAGGTAGCAACCCCAATGCGGAATGCATACCTTGACAGAGAGCGTAGAAACTGGCACATAAAAGACATTCAATGCCCTGCTTGGCGTCATGCCGCCGAGTTGTGGTCTAACCGTAGAGGCGTATAATAATGCTACAACAACAGCAAGAGAACAACATGACTATAGAGGATAGACTTTACCTACAGCTCCAGGCGCAGAGTGTTAAGCGTTACCACAACACTGATATACTGGGCACCCAGACAGTTGGCGAGCACACCTATGGGGCCGTACAAATATTAAGATACTTGTTAGAGGGCAAAAGTTCAGAGTACCAGCTACAGGCCATAACAGCCATGCTAGACCATGACGTACCGGAGGCCCTGCTAGGGGATACCCCGCACCCTACCAAAAAGATATGGGATGTGATGGCTGACGCTGTAGCTGATTCAGAGGACGCTATAGTTAGGGAGTACAAGCTGTCAGGGCCGGAGGGTGCGCCAATGGCTATAGACTGCAAGGCAGCCGACCTACTGGAAATGGCCTACTTTGCCCTAAGACAAGTTACGTTGGGGAATGGTAGCGCCATGAAAATTATTGGCGCGGTGGCTGAAGCAATGGGGGCTATAAAGGCTCCTACCAAGGCCAACGATATGCTAATAGTCATAATTGAAGAAATACAGGAGGTGCTAGGTGTCAGCGAATGATGACCAAGTAGGCGGAACACATTACAAAAGCCAAGAAATACAGCACTGGGACCTAGTAGAATACAACGGGATACCTTATATGGAGGCGCAAATAATCAAGTACGTTATGCGTCACCAGGATAAGAATGGTAAGGAAGACTTACTAAAGGCGGGGCACTTCTTGCAGAAGCTTATAGAGCTGAGGTACTAGCCCTCAACCCCATGAGGCCAGACCTGACCAACTAGCGCACGTATCCTAGCTTGTGTGTCTATATCCAAGTCAGAGTGTTTCACGCCTTCCATTAGAGCGTTGTAGAACCGGTGCTGCTGGTAGATCGATCTACCAGTTACAAAGTCTGCTACGGGGTCATCCCTATTCAGCTGAAACGCGGCCCATTCCACAGGCTCAATCTTACCTGTGTTGTTAGCGTCCCATCCTGGCATCCGAGCGTTGTACTCGTCTATGTTACCCTGATCAAAACTGTTACCCGTTCCTGGGTTGATACCAAAAGGAGACTCATCCACAGGCTCTGGCTCTGGCTCTGGCTCTGGCTGGTTAGAAGGCAACCCCTCCCAGTAAGGATTGGGTACTTTACCCAAACCGTCAAGAATAAACCATTGAGTGGTGGTATTACTTGGATCGTAGATACCATACGGGTCTACCTCTGTGGGTGGAAACGTACCTGCGTCTGGGCTAAGTCCTGTGGAAGGACCTTCGGGGTCCGTGACTACGTCAGGGTCCGTGACTACGTCAGGGTCAGAAACCAAGTTAGGATCAAATACATCACTGCCAGTGCCTGAGCCTACACCAGATTCAGGTATTGGGTCAGTCTGTAGCGCCCTAGTGTCTGATAAGCTCTGGTCTAAGTACCCTGCCAGTAGCCCTTCCTTACTCTGTGGCTGACCAAAGTTACCAGTAGAATAGGACTGCGAAGGGGCGCCGACATTATAATTTGGCGCTTGATACGCAGAACCTCCTGGCCTAGCTCCTGGGTTCTGCCGTAGCAGAGTATTCAGGTACACATAATGGTTCGTTTGATCTTGAGTAGGAGCTGGCCCCTTGTAGTTAGGGTCAGAGTCCCACATCGTGTTACCAAACTTGAACGCATCAGTCTTAAGGTGGTCGCTGGGG
>Ga0098035_1000976_pt1 | contig 14088 bp, 20 predicted proteins | sample 3_EtaG_FD_75046 | JGI IMG/M metagenome (GOLD analysis project Ga0098035, IMG submission 75046) | Marine viral communities from the Subarctic Pacific Ocean - 3_ETSP_OMZ_AT15126 metaG | ecosystem: Environmental > Aquatic > Marine > Oceanic | place: Pacific Ocean | collected 2015-01-07
CTTGCATCGTAATAGTTCCAGTAGAAGCGTCACTTAACGCTTCAGAACCACTACCAAAAGCTTCTGCTATTAATTCTAAATTTGTGTTTGTTGTCGTACCCCAAGTTCCTGACCCGTCACCTGTAGCCATTTCGTTGAGTCTTAGATCATTTACATATGTACTTGCCATTTTTTATTCTCCGTGCTGTTTGATTATATTACTATTTTGCATAATAGTTAAGCAACTTCTTCCCATTCTGGTGTTTGAGAATCTGAAACTGCTGTCCAATTAGGTGTTTGGCTGTCAGTAATTCCTGTCCATTCAGGGGTTTGACCAGGAATAATTATGCCCCAAACTAGAAGTTGACTCACATGTCCTGTTCCATAAAGCCCTGTAACTGCAATAGTTACACGGGTTGAGGCTGTTATTGTACCTAGTGCACTGGTTCCTGCTAATCCCGTTAACGAGATAATATTTTCAGTGTATATCGTTATACTACCTAACGCTGATGTTCCAGCCAATCCCGTAGGATAAACATTAGCGTCTGCCGTAACTGTTTCATCACCTTGCGATATTGTAGAAGCAGTACCACTAACGCTAGTTAAGGCTACTCCGTTAGCTACAACTGTGCCAAGTGCACCTGTTGCCGCTACTCCTGTTTCACTTACATTAGCATCACCGCTTACTGTTTCTGTGCCTAAAGCTGTTGTCCCAGCTAATCCTGTGACAGATATATTAGCGATTCCTGTAGCAGTGAGGGAGCCTATTCCGCCTGTGCCGTAAACACCTGTTTCTGTGACATTAGCTGCACCTGTTGCAGTAAGTGAACTAACTGCTCCTGTCCCTACAACTCCTGTTTCACTTACATTGGCTGCACCAGTAGCAGTGACACTACCTATTGAACCTGTGCAATAGACACCTGTTTCTGTGACGTTTGCGTCACAGCTAACCGTTTCTGTACCTAACGCAGAAGTACCTGCAAGCCCTGTAAGGGTTACAGTTACATTAACTACTGCGGGCTCGCCCCAAGGACCAGACCCCCAAGTAGATCGCCCCCAACCAGCCACTAAGTTACGCTATTCTTATTACAGCGTTACTTGCATCAGCAGTTGGGAAAGATATTGTAAAGCTTCCAGCTGTGGAAGTTTTATCTCCACCAAAATCAAAGACCGCCACCGCAGGATCCCCTGTAGCTGTGTCGTTGAAAATCATGCACCCTCTAGCCGTAATCGTACAAGTACCAAAAGTTAAATCAGCAAAGTCTGTGAACGCAGTAGTTCCAGAAGTAGTAGGTTCTACTTTAGTTAAAGTGCCTCCTTTTGCCGTGTAATTGGTGCCTGTTGCTTCTTGGCTAGTGCTGTACGCTGTAGTGGACGCACTCATAGTAGCTGAGCTAGTATATAAAGCCAACTTAAAAGTGTTTCCTCCTGTTGAGAAATTGTGCTTGGCTTGTAAGAGTTGTCCCTTAAAGCTAGTACACATCGCTTGTGTAATTGCCATTATAGTCTCCTTATAATATTTGCTAGGTCTTTTTGACCTTGTTTTTCTAATTGATTGCATATTGTACACATGTGGTTTTTTATTGCCTCATCCATGTAGTATGCAACTACCTTTTTGCATGCTTCTCTAAAAGCATGAGCTTGTGCCCTAATGGGTGCAGGGGCTTCGTCACTAATGGAAACTAATCTTTTAGTAGCCATTTCCGCAACTTCTTCTACAGTGTGCCCTCTGTAATCTGTCGTAGTAACTCCTAAGCTACCGACTTCTGTATCAGAATTAATTGAAAACATTAGTATTTCTTAGGCTCCACAATTCCTTCTTGTATTTGCCCGTCTTTTCTTCCAGAAATTCCTATTGGAATAGCTTGTTGTTTTTCCACTTTAGACCATCTTGTTATTTTTAATTCATCTTCTTCCGTTCGATAACTAACAAAAGGATCATTAAGTCTATGATACCCATACATTTTTTCCTGGATAGGTATGTTAGCGTCTAATAATCCCGAAGTTAATGCTGTTTGGACAATAATACCTGCATCTATACATTTTGCCAACCAAAACTCACAACAACCCCGTCCTTGTTCTGCAAAGTGGAAATTACCTTTATAAGTAAAATCGGCTCCAAACATATTAACACCACCTACTTTATTCCATAAAGCAAAAGCAATTGCATAAGAAATAGTATTATTAAAATAACCACAATCTAAATCAATAACTACTTCTTCAATAGGGTACTCAACTAAAGCAGGAACTCGTTGGTCTAATTCACACGTATAAATTGGGTACTCAACCGTAGGAAGTGTTTCTTGCATCATAACCGTCATATTGCCTGCGTCCTCTGTATCAAAAAAGCGACTAACTGGGTCCATAATAAAAGCTCGATCTATTCTTTTTAAAACACCAATCATGGCGTTAATTGCCCAAACTTCATCAAACTTTTTGCTATGGGTTACCATTTTATGATAGTCTAATTGACTATTACCCATAGCGATAATAGCTATGTTTTTACCTTCTAGTTCTGGGATTGGTTCTTTTAACATTTAATAAATGTCTCCATACCTATATTCATCCTTACTGCCTAATACTTCTACTCTGTTCTTTAAACTAGATAAACCACTAGCAAAACGACCTTCAAACATTTGAGTTTCATTGGGGTCTAATTTTAAAAATATTGCAGCTTCTGCTAAAGATCCATAAAATAATGTATCTCCAGCATTAGTTCCGAGCCAGCTTGTTCCGTCTGAAGATGCTGTTATTGATTCAGGGTTATAGACATAGTGTAATTCAAAAGTAAAGTTAGAACTTGGGGCTGGAGCCAGTATGAACGTATTGTCATCAAAAAGTGCGTAATAAAGGGGATCACCTGTTGTTGCGGTTGCTGGGGTGTAGTCTCTTATAAAAGAAACATCTTTTAGTAATAAGTAATTATAATTGCTGTCACTGTCTATTAATGCTAAACTGAGTGGAGTTAAAAAATCTGTAGGCATTGTTAAATAAGTGTTCCCACTTGACCCTGTGCCTGTTACGTTTTTACGAAAAACAGGTATTTGTACATTTTGTAAAATTCTTTGTTCAGCTTCCTGTATAAAAATAGGTAAGTTACTGACAAAGGTTGAATCAGCACTTTCAACATAGTCTTGAATAGCTGATTTTAAGGTTGTGTATGTCCAGTTCATGATGTTGTTACCGTTAATTCCCCCACTTCACCTGTCATTTTAAATGGATCCCCAACAGTTACATGAGGGAACATAGTACCTATAACTTCTGGGATAGTGTTGTATGGTCCAACTTGTGTTGAAGTGTATGGACCGTAAGTTGTGATTGTTCCCACACCAACTTCCTGATCAACATTAGGTCTAGGGTTCCATAATGCTTCTGCATCCAGAACACGTGGTACTGGATCTAATTGGGGCTCTTTTGGATCATAACATTCTGGACAAACTTTTAAGTCATTCCATTGTTTTCTTAACTCTAAGTAAGGGTAAGCCCATCCACATGTATCACATATTCCTTGAGCATATGTGCCTTTAGCGTATGCCATTAATAGCTTCTCCTAGGCACTAAGTGTAAACTGTTTCTGCCTTGATCTCCCGCTACTGCTCTTGCAAAATCCTCTTCATACAAAGGTTTTAATATTTGTATTCTTTCAGGATTCTTTTTAAGTGCTAGATAAAAAGCTAACCCTGAAACCATAGGGGCAATAAAGCGACTAGGTACATCAGGATCATTTACTGAGGTGTTTACATCATCTATTCTTTGTATTCTATTTGAAACAAAAATATCTGTTGAATTTTCTGGTGCTGGCCAAACATATAAAACAGGGGTAGACTGTCTATCTAAAAAATATTCTGTTGGTCTAGCTTTAGTTGATTTAGTTGGTATGTTTAAATACTCATCTCTTCCAATACTACTCAGTTGAAAATCTGTTACTGTATTACCAACAGTTCTTCTGATTACAGCATCTATTATATCTATATCGTATGAATTTAAAGTGTAGTTATTTTGACCTTCAACCATTGTCAAATTGACTTGTGCGATAGTCCAAACATTTACACCTCTGTTAGCCCAATCACTGAACATGATATTCAGTGAGCGACGGGCTGTTACTGCGTCATATCCTGTACGCAACTCCAACCCTGCCAACTCATACGCTTCTTCCATGACAGCTGCGGTATCAAGACTAAATGTTTTAGTTCCTGATGTAGCCATTTGTTAAGATCCTGGTGCTTCGTAATACTTTAAAAACTCACACCAAACAGTGTATTCATTACCTGCATCTGATGTAGAAGGTACAACTAAAAGTACATCTCCTGAGTAACCTGAGGCAGCAGTGTTTTTAAGACCACCAATCTCACTAAAATCAAAAGAGTTATCATAGGCTAATGTTAAAAAAGTTACATCTGTAGTTGCATCCCAATCCAGAGAAGCTGGGGCATCCGTTCCCCCACCCACGCTGTACCATATCTTATTTAAAGACACGTGAGCACAAGATTCTCCTTCTGGATTTGTGTTAAGAGCAGAAACGTCTACTAATGTAGAACTGCTCGCACTTCCGTCTGAAAGAACGGATGCATACACAATAAGTTTTTTATCACCATCAAATTGATTAGTTGGACCTGTGACTGTATTAGCCATAGTTTACCTCCTATTAAGCGTCAGCAAATGGTGTTACTATAGTACCTGATCCAAGTATTATACCTTCTACTGCATATTTAGCGGAAGCCATTGCAGTTACTTTCACAATACTACCAACCAGTCCACCTTGAGTTGTTCCATTCATAGTAATAACATCGTTAGAAGCACCAGATATAAACACTTTACCTGAAGCATCATCTTTACCAGTGTAAAGACCACCAACAAATTTGTCAGTGCCATCAGTTAAAATATCCATGTCTGTTGCTGCTGTTTCTACTACGAAGAAGAAACTTGCTCCTAAGTTATTAGTTTGATTAGGATCAGTTGAATCAGTAGGAGTTGTTGTAACAATTGAAGGTAAAGTAAATTTACCGTCTGCGTCATTACAAGTAAGAACCTTACCTGCATGAGAAGCAACTGTTAACGTAGTGTCGGCTGTTAAACTAACTACTACTGAACTACCTGCTGAAATAAATCCAGCCAATGATCGGACTGGACCTGAAAATGTTGATTTAGCCATATTAAGTCTCCTTAATAAAATTCTATCGTCTTGGCTTGTCTGCTAGGTCAGTCGATAGATTAATTATAATTACCCTAGTTCTTTTATTCGATTCTATATAAAAAAAGGGGAGAAGTAAACTCCTCCCCCAATTTTTTATCTACGCTCCTGGAGAACCGTAAATACCACGCCAGTCGCTAAAGCCAAAGCTGTAACGTTCACGTGCCTTATACCTAACATTTCCAGTTTCAAAATCACCTTCCATACCACTAGAAACAGGGGTACGAACAAAATGTTTTAAACCATTTGGAACATCAGTTGTAAGGAACCAAGCATCTGAATCAGTAAGATAATGATTAACTGAATATCCGCCTGAGACCATGCCCATGTTACGGAGAGCGTTAATATCATTGTCTGCTGTTGATACTCTGCCTGGAGTATTTAGTAGACGATCCGCTATGAATTGCAAAGCAGGCGGAATAATTAATTTTTTCGCCTGTGCATTTACCTTAAGACCCCTTTCATCTTTGAACCCTGCAATATCAATCATTGCTTGTTCTAGTGAAGTCTCGTTAAGGTCTGCTGCTGTGCTTGGTTCGTTCGCAAGATCACCAGCAGTTAGCGTTGGGTGATCAGTTGCCAATAAGGCTTTGCCGTCACCACCAGCGTATTGTGATGCTGTGAATCCGTTATTTAAAACGTTCGCAGCTTTCACTTGCTTGGTTTGATGCATTGAACGTGCCAGTGCACGAGTGTATCGTGCTGACAGCGAATCATACAAGTTGTCTTCCATTGCTTCTTCGGTTAAAGAGAATGCAAGTGCAATAGTTTCGTGTGTATATCTTGCCGTGAATGTTTCTTGGGCATAATCGTACACTACTGCTGCGCCTTCACCTTTAACTGGTGCTTCCCCAAATCCTGAAAGCATTACTTCTTCCTCGAAAGCCCTGTCCGAAGACTCGGTATCGAAGATTTCTGCGTGCTCATCTGGATATTGGTCGTACTCCAGTCCGAAAAGAGCATTAAGACCTGGAACTAACTCTTTGACGAGTTGTGCTCTATTTATAGCCATTAGTTATACTCCTAATTAAACTGCGAATACGCTAGTTGGGAAAGTAAAGAAGCCACGAGCATAAGCTGCAATCGAATTACTAGGAGTTAGTTTATAACCCACATGTAACGCAATTCCAGACGAAGTCGTTGCTGTGACACCTTCTTTTGAACGACCAGAATTAGTATCACCAGCTGTTGTGCTTAGTGTATACTTACTCCCTATGAAACCTACAGTAGGAGTTCCTGCTGTAAATTGTGCCTCATAGACAATTCCTGGATCGCTATAAACAAGAGCCTCGGCATCGGCTCCACCTAAAGTGGCAGTATCTGCAGTCCAAACTTTAGAAAAAGTTGGGTTACCAGAACTGTCCGTATAATACACGCCATAAAATACACCACATGGAGTACCAGTTGCCGTCCCTTGGATTACATAACCACTAGATAAATTAACAACATCACCACTAAAGATAGATGCGTTAGTTGCGCTAGCAATTCTCATTCTTGCAGGACGAATAGTACCACCATACATGTGATAAGCAGGCGTAAATCCGTCAGGATCGTTTGTATTTGCCATTTTATTTCACCTTATATATTAAGTGTTAGTACTCAAGATTAAGAATCCTCTGTCTTCCTACTTCCAAACGTCGTACGACTAGATCGTTGAGGTTTGTCTATAGGCATTAAAGGATTACTTTCTCTCATTAATTGAGAATCAACTGCTTCCATTGTGGCTTCATTTACACCTCTGTAATGAGCCTCTCTTTCTGCAATTGTTTCCTCAGGTATCTTGGCTAAAATCAACCCACCTACTCCAATAACTCCAGCGTGTTTACCATCATCAACTGTAGGAGCGTCAAAATCAGGGTGATCTGATGCTCTTACTGGTTCGAATCCTTCTCTAATACGTTTTGACATATTAGATTTATCATCTTGGTTGAGGATGCTTTCACGTATCCATCGGTATTTATACCCAGGAGGTGCTTTTGGGGCATCTAAACTGGAAGGCGGTTGCCAAGGTTTTCTGCGAGTTTGAGTGTCTCGTGACTCTGCAGACCGTGAGTTACGGTCAGAACTGACTTCGGTTTTAATTTCTTCTGTCATTTTATACTCCGTTATTGAACATGCTTAGCATATTCTTCAAGTGGCACACCTAACTTCTTCGCTATTGCGACTTGGCTAGATGTGAGTTTTACTTTTTTAGGTTTATTTACAGTGGTTGCGCCAACACTACCACCAGCTACAGCTTGAACATGCTGTTGGGCTTGTTCAAACTTATGTGGGAAAGCTTGTTTTATTCGATTATCTAAAGCTTCATAGTAAGCGTCAGAGGTTGGGTCTATTCCCTGTTGCTCAACTATTTGATTATGAAAAGCAAAAGCTGAAGAAGTCATTGCTACATCATCCCCAAACCACGTATTCCGTTTTGCCCATTCTTCAGCTTTAGGATCTGGCTGAGGCGGTGCTTGTTGTGGAGGCGGTGCTTGAAGTTGTCTAGCTTCGTCTTCTATTTGAAGTTCTTCCCTTTCCCTTTGTAACCTGTTTAAACTTTCTGCTTCCACAGATAATTTAGCTAAGTTTTCTTGGGCTTCTATTAATCTATCTGTGTCTTGTTCTTCGTGTGCTTGTTTTAAGTTTGCTTTAGCTGTTTCTAATTGGGTGTCTACTCTTGTGTTATATTCGCTGAATAAGTTTTTATCTGTTTTATTTAATTTTGTTTTTGTTGTGTCTAGTTCGTCTTTTACACTCTGTGCAAATTTAAGTGCTGCTTGTTCACGTCTCTCAGCTTCACGCATTTTATAGGTAAGCTTGTCGATACGTTTTTTAACAGAGTCACTGTATTCTGCAACTTCTTGGTCATGGTCTTCGGAAACTTCTTGAGTTTCTTCTGACTGCTGTTCTTCAACAGCTTGGATCGGAGTTTCTTTTTCTTTTTCTTCGTCTTCTGAAGGAATTTCTATTTCAACTTCTTCCGTTTCTACGTTTTCTGCAACGTCTTGCATGGTTTCTGCCATGTTCATAGTCCTCGATGATAGCGTGAAATTCTAAAAAAGTAAATCATCCTGCTAAAATATCTTCAGGATCATTTATTACTGCTAAAATTTCATCGTCGTTTAATAAACGCAAATCCCCTCCTTCAATTTGAATTCGAGCACCTGCATACCTGCCAAAAATGATCCAATCTCCTTCTTGACACCATGGTCCTTCGGGAAATTTATGTGCATCTTTGTACGCATCTGGACCAAGCCTCACTACATAACCAACCACTGTTCCCAGTCGTTCTTTATCTACTGTTTGCTTAGCCAAATGAATTCCTCCTCTCGTAACCTTGCCAGGAACAAAAGGTAATATTAAAATTCTATATCCCGTAGGCACAGGAAGTTTTTCTTGCAGGGAAACATCTTCTTGAAGTCTCTCTACAGTAAAAGAGTCTGTTTTTTCTTCTACTTCTTCTGTGCTGAAATTGTCCACAAAATCTGGGACTGCTTTTGTGTTGTCGGTATCCGATCCAAATTTAGATAATGTCTTCGTCATCTATTCTCATCCTTTTATGCAGGTCTAATATTTCTCGTTCGGCAAAATCTAGACCTGATATTTCACCAACGATTCTCTGGTACTGTTCGTAATCAGCAGCACCCCCACCAGCAAGCATTTCTGATAACTCAGCTTTACGTTTACGGTATTGCTTGAGTAAAAACTCAGTTGCTTCTAACCAGTCCACTATTTCTTAACTCTTCCACCACCACCGTAACCTCTTACGTTAGCGTCTTCTTTTTCCATTCTTTTTGAACGTTGGTCTTCGGTTTCAGATTTTACTGCTTTCTTTTTAGCAGCCTTTTGCATAAGCTTTTTCATAGCAGACCTATTTGCTTTAGTAACTTTATAAGGTCCCAACCAGCCCCATTGCCATTTGTTATCGTTATCTTTATCGGATTTAGTTCTTCCTTTCTGACCTTTATCGGATTTAGTTCTTCCACTTCTTACACCCATTACGTCCTCCCGTATTCTACAAATTTCAAGCCTTTCTTGGCTGCTCCGCCACCTTTAGCTTTTCTAGTAATCTTTTTAATTCCAGTACCATCTACTGATTTTATAGGGTTCTTTTTAAACCCACCTACTTTCTTAGATTTCATTTATTCTCCTCGGCTTTTAGTGTCAGCTTCTCGTACTTGTTTAAGCGTATCCGCAAATGTACGTTCAGCTTCTTGTTGAGCCTGTATTAGTGTTTTCTCTCGATCTGCTGCAATTTTCATTTCAGCGATTGCTTCGTTAGACATTATTTTCTCTGCATCAAGTTGTGCCTGTGTTGCATCTTTTTGTGCACGTTGGGCAATTTCTTCACGTTGTACCTCTATAACTGGGTCAATACGTTGTAACTCAACAGCTTCTTGAACTGCTTTCGCTTTTCCTGTTACTTCGGCTGTGGCTTGTGCAGCAGCTTGAGCAATTTGATTCATTATCTCTGGTGTGATTTGCTCAAGTGGTGGTAATGGTTGTCCCATTGCCTGCTCTACCTGCTGTTTGTAAAGCATTGCTTGATGTTCTTGTATATTGGCACTTATCATTTGTGCTACCTGTGGTTGCTGTTGAACCATAGGATTTTGTATAAATGCACTGTGGTTCGCAATATAGGCTTCATGATCTTGCCATTCAAAAGCTTGTATAGGTTGTCCTAACATTGCTGCTTGTTCTTCCGATATTGGATCTCTAGGAGGAACAGGTTGCTGCTGTTGGAATAACGTGTCTACGTTTTTAATTTCTAATGCGTCATACATTCTGCGGTAGGCTTCTGGTAGATTATGTATATCTGGTGCTGCCTGAGCCATTTGTAGCATTTGTTGTGCAATTAAAACACGTTGTGCCATTGAAAATATATTTGGGTCACTAACAGGAAGAACGTCAACTCTTTCATCAAAGTCTGCAGCCATTACATACCCTTTTCCTCCTGGCATTGCATAAGGGTATTGCTCTGGTAGATACTTACCGTAAAGTGTTCCTAGTAATTTGAATTCTTTCTTTTGTGCAAAATGTAAGCGTTTGTGGATAGCTGACATTACTTTAGTTCCACGTTCCAGCATAGCCACCGTAGTTCCTACTGGCATTTCTTGACTGCCCATGTCTCCCATCTGCATATCCGTGATAGAAGCAAATCTTCTACCTGAATCAACAAGTACACCTAATAATTGAGCCAATACTGTGGATGGCTCTTTATAAGGTAACGGCATTAATGAATCTTTTATTGTAGCACCAGCTACATCAACGTCTCTAAATTCTCCAGGTTGAATAGGGTCGTTTTCTCCTTGAATACGCATGCCTCTAGCTTTAAACCCAGCAGGTAAATTAGATAAAGTTCCTGCGTCTATTAACTGTCTTAATATAGCAGTTACTGATTTAGTTATGCCACCAATCATGTGAATTAAACCAAAACCATAAAACCCTAATCCTGGGAGGAACTTATATTGTACAAAATAATCTACTTTTTGATAATTAGGATCACCTTCCTGCCAGTTTCTACGTATGGATAAAATCTTACTGGTGTCTTTACATATAGTTACTATATAAGGGCAGGCAAATCCATGGTCTTCTATTTCAGAAATCGTTAAGTTTACATGCATCTCCAAAAGAGTGTACATGTCATTGTTTTCTGCGTAGTTAGGAGTAACCCCATCCATTCTATCGATTTTTTCTTTAACTTGGTTTTCTTCTGGTACACCTGCTCCTGTCATTTCCATTTCTAGGTACATACCGTTGAGTTGCATTTTACGCAAATCGTTTTCCGTCATAGTCATGACGTGAGTGTATCGTGGTGAGTTAAAAAGGTCAGTAGTGGAATAACTCACCACAAAATCTTCAGCTTTAACAAATTGACTAACTGCTCTGTTTAGCATAGTGTCAAAATAAACTTTTTTAAACGCACTTCCAGATAACGGTAAATAGAATAAAAGTGAATCCATTTCTGGATCATATTCTTCCATAACGTGAGTGATCTGATAATTCATGAATTCTTTCACACGTCTAGCTTGTTGGACTACTTCTGTGTTATCATCACCTATTACTTCCACAGAAACTGGACCATCAGCTGGGAGTAACTCTTTATAAGCTTGCGATTGGAATTGCGTAACAGCTTCACTTAGTAATGGGTGATTGACTCCGCTCGCTCCCTCAAATGGTTGAGTACGTTCTTCTTGTTTTATACCTAATAAATCTAACCCTTTTGCAAAAGCTGTATACCATTCACTTCTAGATTCTTTATCTTCTTCGTAATAGTTTATTAACTCACTGGCTAATTTACCTAACGAAGAATCGTCAAGAACTTCTGCTAAATTATCTTGAAAACCTGTTTCTGGGGTTTGTGCCTCAGGCATGAAATCTACAACTGCAGATCCATCATCCTCTAATTCTACTTCAATTTCTTCTTCTTCGAAGGGAGGAACTTCGTCTACTTCTCCTAAGGGAACTTGAACACCTTTCTCTACTGCCATAATGTCACCTCACTCTATATTAAATTAATTTAATAGTAAACCATTTTCCGTTCACGATAACCTTCGTATTCGTCTTCATAATCGGAAGCTAATTGTACAAAACCGCCTTGACGAAATCGCAATATCGCCTGACTCATACTATCCACCAAGTCATCGTGGTCACCTGCGGGGAATGCCACGCATTCTTCGACCATTTCATCTGCCCATGGTTGATCAGGTCTCCAGACCATACCTGATTCAAACAACGGTGTACAAGAATTAACCCTTGCCACTTTATCCGATCCTTTACTTGGTGTGAAATTTTGTACAGGAATACCAATCCTGCGTAATTCTTGCGTTAACGGAGTACCACTGCCCTTAGACTCAATGATTACTGTATCTGGTTCCCAGTATTCGTAAAGTTCTAGGGCTTTCCTTTTTAGTTCTGGGAACTCTAATCGTTCTTTTACAGAATCTAGTAATACTAAGTGAGCGACATCACCGTTATACATTTCTTCACCTATACGTCCTTCTGGGTAAAATACTCCCCAAGTTGTAATAGCTGAATAGTCCGAAGTCTGAGTTTTTAAAAATGCCGTATCGTAACTTTGAATAATATAGTCACAAGGTGGGGGCGAACTCTTTTCCCAAGTTTTCCACCATTCCCTTTTAATAAGTGCACCTTCCTCGGACGTTGGCTTCTGCATGTATTGAGCATGCCATTTTGGACCTTTACCCAGTGCAGCTTGTACTCCTTCTAGTTCGTCTAGCGACCAGTATTCTGGCCAGACTGGATCACCGCTGGGCAAAATCGCAGGTAGTTCGATAACTTCCCACTGATCGTTCTTGTCACTTTTACCCATGTCCCGCACTAATCGACCTGTTAAATCTCGGACTGACCATCTTGTCATTACTACTACAATAGCCCCTCCAGGTTGCAAACGCTGTCTCGGACCTGATGTATACCATTCGTAGGCTTCATCCAGTGCAGTTTTGGACATAGCATCTTGCTCTGAGTGGGGGTCGTCGATTATAAACAGATCCGCACCACGACCAGCAATAGCACCACCGACACCTGCCGCATAGTACTCGCCTTGAATTTTAGAGTTCTTTTTAGACCGTGTTTCCCATTTACCTGCAGCTTGTGAATCTGGGTGCAGAGACACATCTGGGAATATCGCTTGATAACTGGACGTGCCAAATAAATCCCTAACTTTACGTCCGAATTTTACAGCAAGGTCTGCCGTGTGTGTTGCTTGAATAATTTTAAGTCCTGGTCTTTTTCCGACTAACCACGCTGGGAGCATGTGACTCGCAAATTCTGATTTAGTGTGCCTTGGTGGCATATTTATTATCAGACGTTTTAATCGACCATCGGCGATGCGCTCGAAGGCATTCGCCATTATACGGTGGTGACTGCCCTCTACGAATTGTGGCCATTGAGATTTAACAAAGTCTAGAAAACTTTGTTCGCATTTTTCTACTTGATCGAGTTCTTTGAGCCTCTCCGTAAGTTCGAGATACTCTTCTAGTATTTCTTTTGGTAGCTGAGACCAGAGTTCTTTATCTATTTCCAAAATAATTTTGCAGCAAATTTTTATACATGATAAACCGAAAAGCATGTACCTGTAAAGCTGTATAAAAAATCCATGGAATATTAGTCTGAGGAACTCAGGCGGATACGTCGCTACACGGGGGCTAAAAAAAGGGGGGGTAGGGTACTTATAAAGGGGTTTTATATAGTAGTAGTACGTTTTTATTACTTTTATAACCTTAATTAATAGCCTTATAGCTACGCTATTAAAAAACCCTTTACTTTTATAAAGTAAAGTAGTAAAGTAAAGGGGTAAGTAAGTAGTAAGTAATTATTACTTAGTTATAGGTTCCACGTAATAGTGGATGTGTATAAAAAGTATAGGAAATGCTTATGTCTAAGAAGACAGCGAAAGTAAAAGCCCAACTCAATAGAGTTGACGCTTTGAATATCCTACGCGATGCTATCGGTAATGATACTGACGCAGTGAAAGCACTAGATGTGTTCACTCGTGTCAATACCAAAACCGCTAACACTAGAGGCTTCAAGGCTGACCACGTACTCGTACGTACAGCCAAGACTCCTCAGAAAGATTATATAGCTAATCGTGTGGAGATGGCTGACGGGATGACAGTTGCAGACGCTATGAAAACCGTTCCTAACGGTCATCATGGTGCTTACCGCTACGTTGATATCAACTATGATATCAAATGCGGATATCTGCAAGATCCTAGAAGCTAAAGAATAGAGTCAATTATTGACTGATTCGGTGAAATTCCGAAGGGACACCCCTGCGCAGCAAACAGGAATTCAATCTACCCCAATCTAGATTCATATTAGGGTATAGGTAATAGGCATTGTGCATTGTACTATTGTACTTCTTTTTGTCTTTTTGGCAAGTGGCAAGAAGGTAGATTCACGGTACTGGCAAA